>ERZ773158.3347-NODE-3347-length-10181-cov-4.147837_pt1 | contig 10181 bp, 5 predicted proteins | sample MGYA00511918_ERZ773158 | MGnify/ENA primary metagenome ERZ773158 (study PRJEB29015, sample SAMEA2737876) | human gut metagenome | biome: human gut; feature: human-associated habitat; material: faeces | place: China | collected 2012 ... | reverse complement strand
TGTTCTCGCAAACAATGGTATTTCTGCGGAGGAATAATGAGTATGATTTCGTTTGGCATAGACTTTGGGACGACAAACACAGCGGTTGTTGGCTGTTTAACAACAGAAAACGGACTGACGACGACGGCTTATGGCGAAAACAATCAGCCTTTTCCTTCCTTGGTGGCGTTGCATCCGGAAAAAGATACGCTCTTTGGCAGTGAGGTGAAGAAACGGCGAAGTCAGTTGATTTCCGAGGGATACACGGTTCTCGCATCATTCAAAACAATTCTGGGTTCGGGAAACAGTATCGCTGTCGGAAAGAAAAAGTATAGTCCGCTCGATGTAACTGCGTTGTTCCTTGCCTATATCAAGGAGCGTGTAGAGAAAATGGCTGGCTGTGCCATGAATGAGGCAGTCATGGCAATTCCTGTTGACTTCTCATCCGAGCAGCGCGCTGATTTGCGTGAGGCGGCACATAGGGCAGGAATATGTATCAAGTCGTTTGTGAGCGAGCCAACGGCAGCGTATGTTAAATGTCGGGATGAATTGGCTGGGGCAAGCAATGTCGCTGTTTTCGACTGGGGCGGCGGCACACTGGACATCAGCTTGATTTCTATCGAAAACAGAGAAGTATCAGAACTTGCAGTTGCAGGGATGCGTCTTGGCGGCAATGATATTGACCAGATGCTCGCACGCCATATCCATGCGAAAATTATGCGGCAGGTATCGACAGCATGTCCTTTTGATGACTTATCCCCGAAAGAACGCGACGGCCTTCTTGACCGTGCAGAGGCAGCAAAAAAACGCTTGTCCTCCGATGAATCTGCGCCTGTGATGCTGATAAAATACGCGGGAAGACCCACTGTACGAGAAAATGTGACATTGGATGAATTTTCAAAGCTGATTGATGCAAAAGTCAACGAAGCAATTCAGCTGCTTTTTTCGGCAGCGGATAAAGCAGGGGTCGCGCTGGGGCAGATGGATGCCATCTTAATGGTGGGCGGAAGTTGTGAAATGCAGGCGATTTACCAACGTATCGAAGAGATAGGGGAAGAGTATCACCTTGCTGTTTGCCGCCCGGAGCGTGTACAATGGTCTGTGGCTGGCGGAGCAGCAATTTTGTGCGAGAAAGAGCCGGTCTATAAGCTTTGCAGCGCTTTTGGCGTTTTGCTTTCTGATGATTCCTTTTATCCGGTGTTTTTACCCGGACAGGAAGCACCCTGCAAATCGCATGAGTTAGGCGAACTGCGAACTTCGCAGCTAATAACTTCTTATGGTGTGGGGACAATAGTCGATTTCAAAGAAGAAACCGCTATTATTGGTGGAGCTGATGACTGGAAACCGGCGGATGAAGATGACCCACGAATCTTACACTGTCACAGCTTGGAAAAGGTGCTACAGCGTGCTTACTTCGTAAAGCCTAAGTATGATAAGAAAAATCGAGCAATCTATGAGAAATCGTATAGTCGTGACATTCGTGCATATCGTTTCCCTGAAATTTTGTATTGTCCAGCATGTACATATCTGTGGAAGGACAAGCAGCTTGCTGGCTTGCAGAAAGGAGAACTGCGCTGTCCAGAATGCAACCATAGATTGGTTCCTTCACGTTTTATTGTTGCATGCCGTCATGGTCATATCGACGACTTTCCGTATTCACGATGGGTTCACCGAGGTGCCGCGTGTGAAAAAAATCAGGGAGGGGAACCTGAACGATTAAAGCTGTTCAATATTAATGGGCGAACAAACTTGGGCAGTCTGATGGTATCCTGTGAACTGTGTGGAAAAACACGCAGTATGCAAGAAGCGTTCGTTCCAGGGGCATTAGCAGCCGTGTATAAATGCGCTGGCCGCCAACCGTGGTTGGAACACGACGCTGATTCGCCATGCACAGAGAATGCTGTTGCTCGAATGAGAACATCCGCTGGTGTCTATATGCCCGTAAATATTAGCGCACTGAACATTCCACCGTGGAGTACACAGGTCAACAAAATTCTATTTCGACATCTCGATGCGATGGAAGGAAAGAGTGATGAAGCGCTGCAATCCTATATAGAACGAAAAATTCGCCCGTATCTTCCGAAAATCTCAAACAAACAGATTCTGGATGCTTACCGCGTGCTGTGCACAGAACAGAACAAGCCGCATCCTGCGTCGCTCAGAGAACTATATGAGGAAGAATACCGCGCACTTTGTGAAGAAACGGAAGATGAAAATGCGGATTTCAGTTCCAGACGAATTTCTCCTCCGAAAAAGTATCATATGCTGCTGGATAGTGTCACGGCAGTTGATTGCCTGACAGAAATTGTGACAATGGTTGGATTTACACGTTTGCAAGGCTGGGATGGAGACATGAATAGCCCTTGCTTAGCACCAATTTTTTCACGAAAGCAGCAACAATGGCTTCCGGCAATTGATATGCATGGTGAGGGAATTTTTATTCGGTTAAATGAAGAGAGAGTTTCCGATTGGGAAAAGCAAAACCAGCATATCTACCAGTTAATGATGGAGCGGATTCAAGAAAACAAAATCCACTGTGAAAATGCTTCGCCAAGGTATGTGCTGCTTCATACTTTTTCGCACTTATTGATTCGTTCGCTTGCAAAAATGTGCGGTTATCAATCGGCATCACTGAAAGAAAGAATTTATTCAACATATCCCAGCGGCGAGAATATGGCAGGGATTTTAATTTACACAGCTTCTTCTGATGTGGAGGGCAGCCTTGGCGGTCTTGTTGCGCAGGCTAAATCGGAGCATTTGGAGAAGATAATTGATGACTTGCTTGATGAGGCGGAATGGTGCTCTGGCGACCCGCTTTGCATGACATCAACGGGTATCAATGGACAGGGGTTATATGGACTTAACTATGCCGCATGCCATCAATGCACATTATTGCCTGAGACTTCTTGTGCTATGCGCAATCTTCTGCTTGACAGGGCTGCGCTGATTGGGAGGACAGAAGATGGCACGGTTGGGTTCTTTATATTATAAGGTGGGCTTTTGCATTTCAAGCGACGAGAGCATTCTCCACAAAATTTGACATTTCACCTTGCCGAATGTCTGTAAGTGTGGTAAAATACACACGACGTAACGAATTATGCCATTTTAGGCGATGCTATCAGCAAGGGGGGCACACCATGATTATCAAGTGTAAAATGTGTGGCGGGGACATTGACTTCATTCCGGGCGCGACGTACGGGACGTGCGAGTACTGCGGCAGCACGTCGACGATTCCGCAGGCGGAGGACGAGAACAAACTGAACCGCTACAACCGCGCGAATCACTTCCGGCGGCAGTGCGAGTTCGACAAGGCGGTTGCGGCGTATGAGAAAATTCTGGAACAGGACGACACGGATGCCGAGGCGCACTGGGGCGCGGTCATCAGCCGATTCGGCATTGAGTACGTTGAAGATCCGGCAACGCATCAGCGAATCCCAACGTGCCATCGCGTGCAGGTGGCGTCGATTCTGACGGACGAGGATTATCTCGCGGCGGTGGAGAACGCGCCGGATGAGGAGAGCCACCGCATCTATCAGGAGGAAGCGGCGCGGATTGCAGAAATCCAGAAGGGAATTTTGGCAATTTCTGCCAACGAGAAGCCGTATGACGTGTTCATTTGCTACAAGGAGACGGACGAGAACGGTCAGCGGACGCGCGACAGCCAATGGGCGCAGGATGTCTATTATGGGCTGACCGAGCAGGGCTTGAAGGTGTTCTTCAGCCGCATCACGCTGGAGGACAAGCTTGGGCAGCAGTACGAGCCGTACATCTTCGCGGCGCTAAACAGCGCGAAGGTGATGGTCGTTATCGGCAGCCGTCCGGAGTACTTTAACGCCGTGTGGGTGAAAAACGAGTGGAGCCGCTATCTGTCGCTGATGAAGCACGACCACAAGCGGCTGCTGATTCCGTGCTATCGGGATATGGATCCGTACGACCTGCCGGAAGAACTGTCGATGCTGCAAAGCCAGGACATGAGCAAAATCGGCTTCATGCAGGACTTGCTGCGCGGGATTCAGAAGGTAATGCAGCAGCCGACGAGCGCGCCGCAGGGGGTGCGCGTGGAGACTGCAACGGCGGAAACCAATGCGCCGGGTGTGACGAGCCTGCTCAAGCGTGCCGCGCTGTTCCTGGAGGACGGCGACACCGCGAGTGCGCGCGAATACTACGACCGCGTGCTGGACATTGACCCGGAGTGCGCCGAGGCCTACATGGGCAAGGTGTGCGCCGAAACGGGCTGCCGCAAGGAAAGCGACCTTGGCGCGCTGAATTACTGCGTGGACATGCGCGGCGACTGGCAGAAGGCGGTTCGCTTTGCGTCGGCGGCACAGAAGCAGAAATACGAGGGCTATATGGCGAGCGTCCGGGCGCGGGTGGAGGAGCACTGCCACGAATTGGCGATTGACTGCGCCTGTGCGGTGGCAGTTGGGCGCGGCAGCCGTGCGAAGATGGACGACGCGCTGAAGGCTTACCGGGCGAATTGCCTGACAAAGGGCAGCGAATCCACCGATTACAGCGCGGAGGAGGGCGCGTCGTGGCACTTGGCGGGTTATCAGAGCATCCGGAACACGCTGGCGCAGATGGCGGCGGACAACGCCCCGCGCGACGTGACCGAAGGCATGCTGAAAGTCGCGGCGGCGATGTTTGGGCAAATCAAGGGAGAAGAAGCGCGCGCCCAGCAGTGCCTTGCGCTGGCGGAACAGGCGCGGCAGAAGGTGATTTACGAAAAAGCAAGCGCGAGGAGAGCGGCAATCGGAATGCCCGACTTGATGGATGCGGCGGATTTGGAAGCGCTCGCCAAACAGTTTGGGCAGATTCCGGGCTACAAGGACGCGAAGCAGCAGGCGGAGCAGTGCTTGCAGGACGCGGAGACAACCCGCGAAAACGCCTACAATGATGCTGTGGAGGCAATGCAGGAAGCTGAAAAAGGAAACTTCAGCTTCAAGTGGGAAAATGCAATTAGGATGCTGGCACGCGAGGGGCTGAACGGCTACCGCGACGTGGAGGAGCTGCGGAAGCAAGCCGAGCAGCGGCGTAAGGAGTGCGAGAACGCGGAAGAGAAGCAGCGGCAGGAAAGCGCGCGCAGGAAGAAAGCGCTGACGATTGCGGCGGTTGTTGTTGTGATGATTGCGTGCGCTATTGCTTGGTGCATTCCGAATGTGATTATCCCCAATAACAAGTATCAGCAGGCGGTGGCACTGCGTGAGAGCGGGCAGTATGACGAGGCGATTGCTGCGTTTGCGGAGCTGGGGGATTACAGCGACGCGGCACAGCAACTTTCGGAAACGAAGTATCAGCAGGCGGTGGCGTTGCGCGAAGAAGGGCAGTATGACGATGCAATTGCAGCGTTTGCGGAGTTGGGGGATTATAGCGACGCTGCACAGCAACTTTCGGAAACGAAGTATCAGCAGGCGAACAATCTAAACGCTGCGGCACGATATGATGAAGCGTACGCCATCTATGTGACGCTTACCGGCTACAAAGACGTTGACAAACTGCTGGCAGAAGATGATAATATGATAGCAGCAGCACGCGACGCGAAGTTTGCTGTCGGCAATTACATCACTTTCGGGACGTATCCACAGACAAAAGCAGGAAACGATGCAACGCCGATTGAGTGGCTTGTGCTGGCGCGGGATGGTGACAAGGCACTGCTGATTAGCCGCTACGGGCTGGATGCACAGCCGTACAACAAAGACTATACCAGCGTTACATGGGAAACCTGTACCCTGCGGACGTGGCTGAACGGCACATTCTACAACAAGGCGTTCAGCAGTGCTGAACAGGCGGCGATTCTGACAACGAACGTGGATAACAGCAAAAATCAGTGTTACAGCGGATGGAGTACGAACGGTGGGAAAAATACGCAGGATAAGGTGTTCCTGTTGAGTTATGCAGAAGCCAACAAGTATTTTGGTGTAACGTATAACAACAGCAGCAACACGAAGTCGCGAGTAGCACCGACAGCGTACGCGATTGCACAGGGAACAGGGAAAAATTCTTCCTATAAAACCGCTGATGGCATTGATGCCGGGTGGTGGCGGCTGCGGTCGCCTGGCGTCAGTCAGTACGATGCCGCGTATGTGAGCACCGACGGTTCTCTCTACGCTAACCGCGTCAACGTTGGCTCTGGTTCTGTCCGCCCCGCTTTGTGGGTGAATCTTGAAGCTGGAATTTTCTAATCTTCAATCATTCTAACAGAAGAAACTCAGGGGCGGGAACGCCGGAAAGCGACTGCGCCAAAAGCGCTCCCGACCTCTTCTGAAAGGAGGAACAACACGAATTACAAATGCAAAACAAGAAATATGGACAAGGAGGATTGAGCAGTATGACACAGCTCAAATGGAATCAATTTGGCTCGATAGAAGATGTACCACAATTGATGATGTATCTTGATGGGCGGCAATATAACCATGAACGCTATTTCCACTATACATCCCTAAAAGCAATAGATGGAATACTGGGAACACGCACGTTTAGAATATCGAACGTATCAAGATTTAACGACCATATAGACCGGAAACAGTTTGATACCCCGCAATTTTATTTTTCATTGTGTTTCAGTACGGGAATCAATGAAAACTTACCATTATGGTATCTTTATGCAGGCTTAACTGGGCATGGTGGACGAATCGGATTTACGGATACAGCAATGAAGGACATGCTGAAGTCTGCAATGTTTGAATTGGCAGAATATGATGACAATGATAAACCTGTTGTAATTTGCACCTTGGAAGACGGAATTAACATGGAAAAGAACTTCCGAGATGTGCTGTATTGTGGAGGAGATACGAAAGAAAACTTGAGCTTGAAATACAATACGATGACAAATTATAAAATCCCAGCGTATCAAAAAGAAAAGTTAAAGATGAAGTACAATGGGTTTCTAAAGGGGCTTATATGGTATTACGAAAAAGAGACGCGTTTGCTTATCAGAGTTACTGGAAGAGCGGCGAAGAAGATAAAACCTGATAAGAAATACTGCGTTTTGATGCATTTCAGTGAGAAAAACTATAAATCTGCACAGTTGACATTTGCGCCGGAAGTAGTGGACATTCCGGCAGAATTAGCACAGTACGATGCAATCAGAAAATATGTCATGGACACATCAAAAATTTCCGCAAGTAAGTTTCAGGGCGAAATTGAAATGAAATTGTGCGATAGCTGTACCAAAAATGCGCATCAAAATCCCTCAACTGAATAATATCCAACGGCGGCGACTTCCTTCATGCGGAAGCCGCCTTGTTTTTGTCGCATCCGGGCATAAAAAGTCGCAAAGCCCCCTGTAACCACTTGCAAAGCGGGTACACATGCAGTACAATCAAAGTGGAATGTTTTCCTTTCACATGCGCAATTTCCAACATGAGGAATGAGATAGAGGAGGAACTGCCGTTATGAGTAAATTCGTTATCGCCTGCCCTGTCTGCCACCAGTATGTGCAGGCCAGCACGGGCCTGTTCGCAAGCCGCCGCGTCCGCTGCGCGTGCGGCAATATCATTGATGTCAAAACCGAAAGGTTAGCCAGCCGCAAGTGCCCGTCCTGCGGCAATCAGGTCGTTTTCGACCAAGCCGACGGGGTGGATGCCCGCTGCCCGGTGTGCCAGTCGGCGCTGATGGTGGGGGAAGCCGTGTCGTTCCGCTGCCATCGGTGCGGCTGCCAGCTGAACGCGGACAGCACAGTGGACGAGGTGGACTGCCCCGTCTGCGGTGCGGTGAACGACGTACAGGCGGAGGTGAAGAAGGCGCAGGTGCGCGCGGAGGGCATTCCGGCGGTCATCCGCTATGAGGGCGACAATCAGACGATTGTGTGGAAGCACCCGCTGACGGATTTCACTACGGGAACGCAGCTGATTGTGCACGAAAGTCAGGAAGCCGTGTTCTTCCGCAACGGCGAAGCGCTGGATTCCTTTCCGGCGGGACGCTACACGCTGGAAACCGCCACGCTCCCCAAGATGAACAGCATCTACCAGCTGCCGACGCAGGGCACGCCCTTCCGTGCGGAGGTCTATTTCGTCAACCTGACGACGCAGCTGGGCATCAAGTGGGGCACGCCGAGCAAAGTCGGCATGTTTGACCCGGTGACGGGCATCCATGTGGAACTGGGGGCGTCGGGCGCGTTTAACCTGCGGGTCAGCGACGCGCGGCGGCTGCTCATCCGCGTCGTCGGCACGGCAGCGGGGCTGAAGCAGGAGGAAGTCTTTAACCAGAACGGGCTGGGGTACTTCCGCACGCTCATCATGACGCAGGTGAAGGCGAATCTGGCGAAAATCATCAAGAGCAACCACATTTCCGTCCTGGAGCTGGACGAGCATCTCGACACCATCAGCCGCGGTCTGCGCGACGCCATCAACGCGGAACTGGCATCGTACGGGCTGGAAGTGCCGAAATTTTACGTCAGCAACATCGTCACGCCGGACGACGACCCGAATTTCCGCCGCATGAAGCAGCAGCACGCGGATTTGTACCTGAAAACGCGCGACGAGGAAATCCGCAAAGCCGAGGCGGAAGCGGCGTTCGAGCGCAAGGCGGTGGAGGCGCAGACGGAAGCCCGCCTGAAAACCATCACTGCGCAGGGTGATGCCGACGCAGCGCGAATCGCGGGTCAGGCGCAGGCAGACATCTACCGGATGCAGGCGGAAGCCGAGGCGCAGGAGATGCGCATGAAGGGCTACACCTACCAGCAGGAGACGAGCCGTCAGGTGGGTCTGGAAGCCATGCGCAACGGCGGCGCGGCGGGCGGCATCAGCGGCATGGCGAGCGACGCGATGCAGTTAGGCGTTGGGCTGGGCGCGGTCGGCAGCGTCATTGGCATGACGAAGGACGCGATTCAGCCGGTGATGCAGAGCGCCTTAACCCCGGAAGCACCCGCCGTCGAGGGCTGGACGTGCACCTGCGGCAAGGCGGGCATCACGAGCAAATTCTGCCCGGAATGCGGCGCGAAGAAGCCCGAAGCGTGGGAATGCACGTGCGGGCAGACGGGCATCACGAGCAAATTCTGCCCGAATTGCGGTGCAAAAAAGCCCGAAACGTGGAACTGCGCCTGCGGACAGGCGAACATCAGCAGCAAATTTTGCCCGAACTGCGGCAAGAAGCGGGAGGACTAAGCAATGAAACTGAGCAAGCACGCATGGACAATCTGGGGGATTCTTCTGGTGGTGGCACTTGTGCTGATGGTGCTGATTCCGTTCAGCCGGACGGCATCGTGGTGGATTGCGGCTATCTGCACCGTGCTGATGTTCCTGCTGGCGGCGTGGACGTTCTATGCCGCGTTCCGCAAGGATGGCTTGGAGAGCAAGATCCTGGGCTGGCCGATTTTCAAGGTGGGCGCGGTGGCGCTGGCGGTACAGGTCGTTCTCGGCTTTGCGCTGATGGGGCTGGCGGCGCTCTGCCCCGCGTGGGTGACGGTGCTGGCGGAGGTGCTGATTTTCGCCGTGACGGGTATCTGCCTGACGGTGAAGGATGCCGCGCGCGTGGTGGTATCGCAGAGCGAAGCGCACATGGCGGACAGCACCGCCGCGTGGAAGGTCATCCGGCAGAAGACGAACGCGCTGGCCGCATCGGGGGATGCGGACATGAAGCGCCTTGCGGAGGAAATTCGCTTCGCCGACCCGATGCCCACGAGCATCGACGGGGAGATTGCGGCGCAGGTGGATGCGCTGGCGGCGGGGGCGAATCCCGATGCCATCAAGCGCTTGACGGCGGTGCTGGCGCAGCGCAAAGTGATTGCAAAGCAGGAGAAAGCGGGAAAATAAATCATGATTATCAAGTGCAAAATGTGCGGCGGGGACCTTGCCTTTGAGCCGGGCAGCACCGTCTGCGAATGCGAATACTGCGGCAGCAAGCAGACCATCCCCAGCGCGGACAGTGAGAAGAAAACCAACCTGTTCAACCGCGCGAATCGCCTGCGCATGAACAGCGAGTTCGACAAGGCATCCGGCGTGTATGAGCAGATTGTGGCGGAGTTCCCCGAAGAGGCGGAGGCGTACTGGGGGCTGTGCCTGTGCGCGTACGGCATCGAGTATGTGGATGACCCTGCCACCGGCAGCAAGATTCCCACCTGCCGCCGCACCCTGCCGACCTCCATCATGGAGGACAGCAACTTCGAGCAGGCGTGCGACTACGCCGACCCCGTCGCGCGGAAGGTCTACCGTGAGGAAGCGAAAACCATCGACCGCATCCAGAAGGATATTCTGTCGATTGCGCAG
>ERZ773158.3340-NODE-3340-length-10216-cov-2.855920_pt1 | contig 10216 bp, 6 predicted proteins | sample MGYA00511918_ERZ773158 | MGnify/ENA primary metagenome ERZ773158 (study PRJEB29015, sample SAMEA2737876) | human gut metagenome | biome: human gut; feature: human-associated habitat; material: faeces | place: China | collected 2012 ... | reverse complement strand
CATGAAAGGTGGAGCCTCTTGTGCAGTCGATCCCGAGTTATATTCCATTTTGAAAGATTTGCGAAAGAAAATCGCCAAACGATTGGAACTCCCTCCGTATGTGATTTTTCAAGATCCTTCGTTGGAAGCTATGGCGACAACCTATCCGATTACAATTGAGGAGTTGCAAAATATTCCGGGGGTAGGAGCCGGTAAAGCGAAACGTTACGGAGAAGAGTTCGTTAAAGTCATCAAAGCTCATGTGGAAGAAAATGAAATTGAGCGTCCCGAAGATTTAAGGGTGCGTACGGTTGCCAATAAGTCGAAATTGAAAGTATCCATTATTCAGGCCATCGACAGGAAAATTGCACTTGATGAATTGGCCGAGTCGAAGGGCCTTGAATTTGGAGAGTTGCTCGACGAGATAGAGGCGATTGTTTATTCGGGAACGAAAATCAATATCGACTATTTCCTGCACGAGATTATGGACGACGAGCATATCGACGATATTTTTGACTACTTCAAGGAGAGTGAAAGCGATAGTCTCGAAGATGCCATTGAGGAGTTTGGTATGGAGTATAGCGAAGAAGAAATACGTTTGATACGTATCAAGTTCCTTTCGGAGATGGGAAATTAAAAGCCGAGAAATAATAGTGAAAAAGCGACATTCCGATAATCGGTTGTCGCTTTTTTTAATTTCAACATTGGGGGTGATAAATAATTTAAAAATCTTCATGTATAGATAATAGCTTGCCGAAAAATGATTATCTTTGCATGCAATAAAATTCTAATGAACCCCATTATGTCATTTGTTGCAGAAAAAGTGGTGATGGACGGATTAACTTTTGACGATGTTTTGTTAATCCCCGCTTACTCCGAAGTCCTTCCTCGTAATGTCGAGTTGTCGACGCAGTTTTCACGCAATATCCGATTAAATATTCCATTAGTTTCGGCAGCCATGGATACGGTAACCGAGGCGCAATTGGCTATTGCTATCGCTCGTGAAGGAGGAATTGGAGTCATTCATAAAAATATGAGTATCGAGGCTCAGGCCCGTCAAGTTCATGCTGTTAAACGAGCTGAGAATGGAATGATTTATGACCCTGTGACAATCAAGTGCGGGTCGACGGTGCGCGAAGCGTTGTCTATGATGAGCGAATACCATATAGGAGGGATTCCCGTAGTGGACGATAAAAATATTTTGGTAGGTATTGTAACGAATCGGGACTTGCGTTTTGAACGCGATTTAGAAAGATTGGTAGACGAGGTAATGACCAAAGACAATTTGGTGACGACTTCACAATCCACCGATTTGCAACAGGCTGCGGATATTCTTCAAAGGCACAAGATAGAGAAGCTCCCGGTTGTCGATAAAGACGGCCATTTGGTAGGGTTGGTTACTTATAAGGATATAACGAAAGCCAAAGATAAACCGTTTGCTTGTAAAGATAAATTAGGTCGGCTGCGTGTGGCTGCGGGGGTCGGTGTTACAGCCGATTCGATGACTCGTGTGGATGCGTTGGTCGAAGCCGGAGTCGATGCTATCGTTATAGATACGGCGCATGGACATTCTAAGGGCGTAATCGGTGTGTTGAAAGATATAAAAGCAAAATATCCCGATATCGATGTCGTTGTGGGAAATATTGCGACGGGTGAAGCCGCTAAATTTTTGGTGGAAGCCGGAGCCGATGGGGTGAAAGTAGGTATAGGCCCCGGTTCCATTTGTACGACCCGGGTGATTGCCGGTGTCGGGGTTCCTCAATTATCTGCCGTTTATGACGTGGCGAAAGCATTGAAAGGAACAGGTGTACCATTGATTGCCGATGGTGGAATTCGTTATTCGGGTGATATTGTAAAAGCATTGGCTGCTGGGGCTTACTCGGTTATGTTGGGCGGTATGCTGGCTGGTGTTGAAGAATCGCCGGGAGAAACGATCATATTCAATGGACGTAAGTATAAGTCATATCGGGGTATGGGATCTCTCGAAGCGATGGAGAAAGGTTCGAAAGACCGTTATTTCCAAGCTAATGAGACTGACACTAAAAAACTGGTTCCCGAGGGGATTGCGGCTCGTGTTCCCTTTAAAGGATCTTTATATGAAGTAGTTTATCAGATGGTCGGCGGTTTGCGTGCCGGAATGGGATATTGTGGAGCTAAGGATATAGAGGCTTTACATGATGCTAAGTTTACTCGTATTACCAATGCTGGTGTAGCCGAAAGTCACCCTCATGATGTGTCGATAACCAGTGAGGCTCCGAATTATAGTAGAGGATAACTTTTCCGATAAGGAAGGTGGATTTTTCTTTTTGGGAAGAATACACTATTTTAGTGATTACGATATAATTTTCTTATATTTGAAGCGTTAAAATAGTGTATTATTTTTGTTGATAACTCGGGACTATCAAGTCTCAATAAAATGTAGTGCATAACACAATGAAAAACAAATGGCTCTTAGCGGCTTTGCTTGCCGGAAATTCTTGGTTTGGAGGGTGGGCTACCGATGTCGACCCTGTTATTATGAGAGTGAATAATAAAGATATTCACAAATCGGAATTTGAGTATATCTATAATAAGAACAGCCAGCAACAAATCGATCATAAATCTCTCGATGAATACGTTACACTATTTAAGAACTACAAGTTGAAAGTCGCCGAGGCCGAAGCTATGGGGATTGATACGACTTCGGCATTTAAAAATGAATTGGCGGGGTATAGAGAAGAGTTGGCTAAACCCTATTTGACCGATGCTTCTGTTGATGACCGTTTGGCACATGAGGCTTATGATCGAATGAAAGAAGATGTGGAGGTAAGCCATATTCTCATAGGATTGAATGCTCGGACTCCTGAGGACCGAGCTGAGGCAAAGAAAAAAGCCGAATCGGTATTGGCTGAAATCAAGGCGGGTGAAGACTTTGGAATGTTGGCAGAGAAATTCAGTGAAGACGGATCGAGGCAGAATAAGGGATATTTAGGATTTATTAGAGGCGGACGTACGGTTTATCCTTTTGAAAAGGCTGCTTTCGCATTACAAGCGGGAGAAGTTTCCGATATAGTGGAAACCCAGTTCGGATATCACATTATAAAAGTACATAGTCGTCGTCCCAATCCGGGAGAGTTTCTATTTTCCCATATCATGATATTGGTGCCTCGTGGTGTTTCTGATGAAGTAAAAGCGCAGAAGGAATCCGAGATACGAGCCATTTATGAAGAATTGAAGTCGGGAGCCGATTTTGCTACGATGGCAAAGGAGCGGTCGGAGGATAAGGCTTCTGCCGTACGAGGTGGAGAATTACCGTGGGTGAGTAGTGGACAATTCGTAAAAGAGTTCGAGGATGCTGCCTTTGCTCTTAAAAATAAAGGAGATATTACAGAGCCTGTATTATCTCCCTATGGCTGGCATATCATTAAGTTAATGGACCGGCGGGATATTAAGCCCTTTGAACAAATGCGCTCGGAGATTACGCGAATGATGGCACGAGACGAAAGAGGTAGCATGGCTCGTAATGCGATGGTGGCTAAATTGAAAAATGATTATGGTTTTTCTTTGGAAGAATCGCAGCGGGCGATGTTGATGAAGTTGGCTGGCGATTTAGGTAAAGTCGATTCTTCTTATATAGCGGCTATTCATAATGACCAAAGTGTTTTATTCTCATTTGAGAACCATTCATATACAGTGGCCGATTTTGCCTCGTTTTTGTCCAAAGGCCGTGATGTGACAGTTAATGCCCCCGATTATGTTTCGACTATGATTGGTTATATGGCCGATATGGAAATATTAGATTTCGAGAAGGCTCATTTGGAAGATAAGTATCCCGATTTTCGCAATTTGATGAATGAATATCGAGACGGCATGTTGCTGTTTGAAATCAGCAATAGGGAAGTTTGGGAAAAAGCATCGAAAGATACCGAGGGCTTGCAGAAATTTTTCAAGAAAAATAGGAAAAAATACAAATGGGATAAACCTCATTATAAAGGATTTTTGATTCAATGTTTTGATGCGGCTACCGCCGATGACATAAAGAACCGGATTAAAGAACTCGATGACGATTCTGTAATCGTCGTGCTGAATCGAGAGTTCAATACCGACTCTTTAACAAGAGTAAAAGTGGAGCGAGGTTTGTTTGTTGAGGGAGATAATGAAAAAATTGACGAATTGGTATTTAAGGGAGCTCCGGTGAAAGCCGATGAGAAGTTGCCGATAGCTTTTGTGTCTGGTAAACTATTGAAGAAGATGCCGGAGGCGTATACCGATGTGAGAGGACAAGTAACGGCCGATTACCAAACTTACCTTGAAAAAGTTTGGGTGAAGAAACTCAATAAAAAATATCCGGTAGAAATCTATGAAGATGTCCTAAAAACAGTTAATAGGCCGTAGTTGCCATTATTTAGTCGTAATTTAGCGGATATTTATGTAGGTAATATAGATGTATAAAGTCTCGATAATAGTATTATGCGCAGCATTTTCGGCATGCCTTTTTACGGCATGCCGAAGTGGGTTACAGAGCGATGAAAATTCATTGGTACAAGTGGGCGATGAAATACTATCGCGTCAAGAGCTTGCCGATGCCATGCCGGAGGGTCTTTCACGCGCTGATAGTACCGATTTTGCCGACAAGTATATCCGTCGATGGATTTGTGATGTATTACTATATCGAATGGCACAAAAGAATATTCCCGATATAGGACGTATTGATGCATTGGTTGAGAAATACCGACGAGATTTAGTCATATTCGAATATCGTAAGAGATTGGTTAATGAACGGGTGACGAAGTCTTTTGATGAACAAGAAATGCTGGATTATTATGAGCGAAACTCAGAAATGTTTCGTTTGCATGAAGCCATCTTGAAAGGGTTGTTTCTTAAAGTACCGGAGAATACGCCCAATCTTGGACAGTTGAAAAAATGGTATTGTTCTACAAATCCCGATGGAGTAGAAAAGATCGAGAAATATGCTTTGAAAAATGCGGTGATCTATGACTACTTTTATGACAAGTGGATACCGTTTGAAGAAATCGTCAATAATATTCCATACGAGTTTGGAGATGCTGAATCCTTTTTAAAGACACATCATAAGTTGGAATTTAATAAAAACGGATATTGGTATTTACTGAATATTACAGAATATCGTTTGCCGGGAGAAGAAATGCCTTATGATTTTGCTCGGGCTCAAATTCAGGAAATTTTGACAAATAGCAATCGGTTGAACTTTGATCGGGAGTTGGAAGAAAATCTGTATCGGGATGCCGAGAAGTCGGGTGATATAAAATGGTTGTATAAAGGTGAGAAATCTATTGAAAAAGAGAGTATAAAATAATTGAATTATGCGTAAAGTTACTGATTGGCTTTTATTTTTCTTTATGGCGGTGTCTTTGCCGGCTTTTTCCGATGACAATGTTATCGATGAGGTTGTATGGATAATAGGAGATGAAGCTATTTATAAGTCTGAGGTTGAAGAGCAATATCGACAAATGCAATACGACGGACAACGTATCGATGGCGATCCTTATTGTGTAATACCCGAGCAGCTTGCCGTGCAGAAACTTTTTCTGCATCAGGCGAAACTGGATACGATTACAGTTCCAGATGCTACTGTTTTTCAACAAGTAGAGGCTCGTATCAATTATCTGATCGCTAATATCGGGTCGAAGGAAAAAATGGAAGAATACTTTAAAAAGCCGGTAACCGAAATTCGTGAGGAGTTGGCGAATGTTATTCGTGATCAGGGAACCGTACAGGAAGTACAACGAAATTTGGTAAAAGATGTAAAAACTACACCGGCCGAGGTGCGTAAGTTTTATAATCAATTGCCGGCCGACAGTATTCCTTATATTCCCATGCAGGTAGAAGTCCAAATTATTACTTTGAATCCTAAGGTTCCGCAGCAGGAAATAGATAATGTGAAAGCTCGATTGCGTGATTTCAGCGAACAAGTAAATAAAGGCGAGCGAGATTTCTCTACTCTTGCGGTTCTTTATTCCGAAGATCGGGGATCTGCCATGATGGGAGGAGAAATGGGCTTCGTGAGCAAAAGCAATTTGGTGCCGGAGTTTGCCAATGTCGCGTTTAACTTGAATGACCCGAAGAAGGTTTCTAAAATTGTGGAGACCGAATATGGTTACCATATTATACAGTTGATAGAGAAGAGAGGCGACCGTATAAATGTTCGGCATATACTACTTCGTCCGCACGTTTCCGAGAAAGATATATCCGATGCTTTGGTTCGTCTCGATTCGTTGAGGGTAGATTTGATAGATAAGAAAATATCGTTCGATGAAATAACCCAATATGTTTCGCAAGACAAGGATACTCGCAATAACAAGGGACTTATGGTAAACCCTCAAACCGGAAATTCTAAGTTCGAGATGGGACAATTGCCCCAAGATGTGGCTAAGGTGGTCGCCGATTTGAAGGTGGGCGAAATTTCGAAACCGTTTGTCATGACCGACGAACGTAAAAATAAAGAGGTGGTTGCAATCGTAAAGCTGAAAAACAGAATAGATGGACATAAAGCCAATATGTCTGATGATTATCAAACCTTAAAAGCCATTGTAGAGGAAAAGAAGAAGACCGATATATTGAATGAGTGGTTGGCTAAGAAGCAAAGCGAGACATATATCCGCATAAAAGAAGGTTGGCGAAATTGCGAATTTAAGTATGACGGTTGGATAAAGAAATAAGATCGACGCCAATGGGGCATCAAAAAAGAATAAGAGATGAAAAGAGAAGGCATAAAATACTGGTTGGTATTTTATGCCTGCTTACTCTTGGTATGTGGGCGGCATCGGGCACTCCCGAAAAAAAACTTCCTAAACAGGACGATCCCGATAAAGTGTACTTGGTGAATAGTGACGAACTTACTTTCGATAAGGAGCAGAGTGCCGATTATCGAGTATTGAGGGGAAATGTTGTCTTTCGGAAAGATAGTATGTATATGTACTGCGACAGTGCATATTTTTATGAAAAAGACAACTCACTCGATGCATTTAGTAATGTTCGCATGGAGCAGGGCGATACTCTGTTTATTTATGGAGATGTGTTATATTATCGTGGAGATGAGCAGATAGCTCGACTGCGGAATAATGTGCGCATGGAAAACAGAGATGTAACTTTGTTTACCGATAGTTTGAATTATGAGATGATTCCGAATATCGGCTATTATTTCGATGGGGGCAAATTGGTTGATTCTCAGAATGAATTGACTTCTGTATACGGTCAATATTCCCCCGATACCAAACAGTCGGTCTTCAATTTCGATGTGCAGTTGGTGAATGAAAAATATACATTATATTCCGATACGCTCGAATATAATACGCAGACTAAGATTGCCGATATTGTGGGTCCTTCGACTATTGTGTCGGATAGTAATATCATTTATTCGTCGGCGGGTTGGTATAATACCGAAACTGATAAATCGATGCTTTTGGATCGTTCTTTGGTTACGTCGAAAGGACAGAGCCTTACGGGGGATACGATTTTTTACGATAGGAGATCGGGATTCGGCGAAGTGTTCGGTAATATGGTGCTCAACGACTCCATTCGTTCGGTGATTATGGAAGGACAATATGGTTTTTACAATGAAAGAACCGAGTATTCGTTTGCGACAGATTCGGCACGCTTGTTGGAGTTTTCGCGAGGCGATACGTTGTATTTGCATGCCGATACTCTTAAATCTCACTTGGTATTGCCCGATTCCACCCGTCTTTTGCAGGCCTATCATGGTGTGAGATTTTTTAGGATAGATGCGCAGGGAGTTTGTGATTCTATGGAGTTTACGTCGGTAGATTCGCTTCTTCACATGTATAAACTCCCTATCATTTGGAATGAAAATTATCAGATAACCGGAGATACGATTCGTATACACATGAATGACAGTACGGTCGATTGGGCCTTGATTCCTGGGTCTGCTTTTGCTGCACAGCATAAAGATTCTGTTTTTTATGATCAAGTTTCCGGTAAGGAGTTGAAAGCATGGTTTGAGCAAGGGCAGTTGCGTCAAATAGATGTAAATGGCAATGCTCAAACGATTTTCTATCCTCAGGAACGGGATTCGACATTGACAGGGCTGAATAAAGCCGAAAGCGGATTTTTGAGAATGTACTTGAAAAATCAGCAGATGGAGAAGATAATTATTTGGCCTCAACCGCAGGGAAGCATGACTCCGTTGGACTTGATAAAGCCCGAGCAGCTATATTTACCGGCCTATAAATGGTATAGTGATTTGAGGCCGGTAAGCCCCGAAGACATATTTCGAAAACCAGAAGTGAAAATAGAAGTTGTTGAAGAGAAAAAACATCGCTTCAATCATTAAGATTTGGTCGAATTATGAGTGATATCATACATTTATTGCCCGATTCTGTGGCTAATCAAATTGCAGCTGGAGAAGTGATACAACGTCCGGCCTCGGTAATTAAAGAATTGGTGGAGAATGCTGTCGATGCGGGAGCTACGTCTATTCAGATTATTTTGAAAGATGCAGGACGTACTCTTATTCAGGTGATAGACGACGGCAAAGGAATGTCTCCGACCGATGCCCGGTTAGCCTTCGAACGTCATTCGACTTCTAAAATTCGTTCGGCCGACGATTTATTCTCGCTACGTACGATGGGGTTTCGAGGAGAAGCGTTGGCTTCTATCGCCGCTATTTCTCAGGTAGAGCTTCGTACGCGCAGAGTCGACGATGAGGTAGGCACTTGTATACGTATGTCGGCTTCCCAATGTGAAGGGCAGGAGGCGATTTCTACTCCTGTGGGGAGTAATTTTGCGGTAAAAAATATCTTTTTTAATGTGCCAGCACGACGTAAATTTCTTAAATCCAATCAGGTGGAATTGAGCAATATACTCAATGAGTTTGAGCGTATGGCATTGATTAATACTCAAATTAGTTTTATTCTCGTCCATAATGACTCGGAATTGTATAATTTGCCGGCTACCAATTTGAGGCAGCGTATTGTTGCACTTTTTGGTAAGAGTCTTAATCAGCAGTTACTTTCTTTGGGAACGGAAACGTCTTTGGTGAAGATTTCGGGTTATGTGGGGCGTCCCGAAGCTGCTCGCAAAAGAGGAGCATTACAATATTTTTTTGTAAATGGCCGGTATATGCGCCACCCATATTTTCATAAAGCGGTGACGATTTGTTACGAACATTTGATACCGGTCGGTGAAATGCCCAATTACTTTATCAATCTTACGGTCGATCCCGAGACGATTGATGTGAATATCCACCCGACTAAGACCGAAATAAAATTTGAGAACGAGCAGCCCATCTGGCAAATTCTTTCTGCCTCTGTAAAGAATTTGCCAGATGGGCTCTGTAAAGGAAGCATTGGGAAAATTCAGTACGGCTCCCTCTATCGATTTCGATATGGAAGATGCACCGGAAATTCCAACATCGAAGCCGGGTACACATGTTCTTCCCCCTACGGTTCATGTGGATACGACGTATAACCCTTTTCGAGCAGGAGGTGGCGGTTCTTCTGTGAAGAGACCGAACTATGATTGGCAGCAGCTTTATAGCAGCTTTAACAATACAAAAGAAGGTTCGACCGTTCAGCCCGATTCAGACAACGATTTTCCGTCTAAATTGGATTTCTCTGATGGATATGTTTCTAATTTTTCTAGTGAAGGGGAACAATCGGTTTTTCCTGAGTTCGAGTCGAAACTGAATCAAAGCGGTAGGACTGTGTTGCAGTTGAAAGGGAAATACATTATGACTTCTTCGGCTGAGGGGTTAATGGTGATAGATCAACATCGGGCTCATGGCATAATTTTGTTTGAGCGTTTTATGGCGGGAATATCCTCTCGCGAAATGGCTTCGCAACGTGTTTTGTTCCCCGAAATCATGCAATTGACGGTCTCTCAATCAGAAACTTTACATGGAATCTGGGAAGAATTGATAGCACTTGGATTCGATTTAGCCGATATGGGGCAGAATAGCTATTCTATCAATGCGATACCGGCCGGTATAGAAGGGATAGATGTACGAGACCTTATTGGGCAAATGCTTGTAACTGCTTCGGAGAAAGAACATGATGCAAAGGCCTCGTTGCAAAAGCGTATGGCTTGGACTTTGGCCGAGACTGCTGCTGTACCGGTGGGACAGTCTCTTTCTCAGGAAGAAATGTCGTCTATGGTCGATGATTTGTTATCTTTGAAAACACCGGCTTATACGCCCGAAGGCAAATCAGTTTTTATTATCATCTCGTATGACGAGTTGCAGAAACGGTTTAATTGATTGAGT
>ERZ773158.3336-NODE-3336-length-10223-cov-3.280685_pt1 | contig 10223 bp, 5 predicted proteins | sample MGYA00511918_ERZ773158 | MGnify/ENA primary metagenome ERZ773158 (study PRJEB29015, sample SAMEA2737876) | human gut metagenome | biome: human gut; feature: human-associated habitat; material: faeces | place: China | collected 2012 ... | reverse complement strand
CGGCCAACAGCGAGGCTCGCTGCGGCGAAATATCTTGAAATTCATCCACCAGAATGTGTTTCCAAGGGCTGACGAAGCGGCCTTTATCGAGAATATTGACCGCCTGATGGATCAGGCCGGAAAAATCGACCGCATTCTCGGCCTTGAGCGCCGCCTTCCAGTCTTTCATCAGAGGCGACATCAGCTTCACCCGTTTACTGAACAGGTCGCGTACCGCTTCCGGCGCCCCGGCAATCATCTCCGCCTGGGAGCCGCCGTGCATGCGCATCAGCGCGTGACGCAAGGCCTGAGCCGTTAAGTGGGTTTCAGCATTACAACGCTGCTGCTGGCAACAGCAGTGGGAGTCGATCTTATTCTTAATGACCGCGCTAATATCCGGCACCCACAGCGCGAGGGTTTCAGGGCTGAAGGAGAGGGTAATGCTCTCGAATCGGCCACAATAGGAGGCGCTGCCACGGCAGTCTGGCGTATGGGTAATGTAATGGCGATTGCGCGCAAGCTCCCAGTCGGTGTGGCGCCTGAGTCCCTGAATCGCAAAGCGAGATGTGCCTTCCAGGATGCACGAGAAGTTAATCCTGCCCAGATCGTCGTGTAGCTGCAACGTCTCAGGCCGCGCAAAATGGCCCCTCCAGAGCAAAATATCCATACCTTCCTGCAACGAACAGCGCAGCAGTTCACACTGAGCAGGAATATTGCCATCGTTTGCAGGTTTCCCGACCACCAACTGGTGAATAGAGATTTCAGATTGCGTTTGCGGTGACTCCGTCATGACCTGGTTATCTCCCTGTGGCTTAGACCAATGCGGGCATATACCCGTCATATTTCAAGTTGCATGTGCGTTGGCTACGCTCACTCACCCCAGTCACTTACTTCTGTAAGCTCCTGGGGCTTCCCTCGCTTGCCGCCTTCCTGCAACTCGAACTATTTAGGGTATAAATAGAACCGAATGGGGTAGATGAGTTATTGATAATGGTTATTATTCACATTAATTCTCAGAACGCCACCCTGAATTGTCGTTTTTGGCGTCCGTAAAAATTCATCAGGAAATTCAGTTACTCCCATGTCATCTCAATCATCCAATACTGAATCGCTGTCCCGATTTCCTCTCTGGCAGGTGATTACACCGGTTCGCAGGAAGGTTATTTTAGCTATGGCGCTGGCGGGGCTGGCGGCATTAACCAACCTGGGGGCGCTCCTTTTTCTGGCGTGGAGCCTGCGTGACATTCGCGCGACGCCTGACGCTATTCCGGCCTGGCCGCTGGGCGGCGTGATCGGCTGCGTGGTCTTAACTTTTGTTCTGCGCTTGCAGGCGTTCAACACCTCTCATTACGCGGCTTTTCATCTGGAGAACATTCTGCGCAGCAGGTTAGCCCGTAAAGCATTGCAGCTTCCGCCTGGCGTGTTACAGCAAATGGGCAGCGGGTCAGTAGCGAAAGTGATGCTGGATGACGTGAAGTCGTTACATATTTTTGTGGCCGACAGCACGCCGCTCTATGCCCGCGCGATCATCATGCCGCTGGCGACAATCGTTATCTTGTTCTGGCTGGACTGGAGCGGCAATCGCGACGCTGGGGGTACTGGCGTTTGGATCGGTTGTTCTCGTGCTCGCCCGCCAGTGTTCGGAAGATATGGCTCAGCGTTATCATAAGGCGCGCGAGCAGGTCAGTGCGGCGGTTATTGAGTTCGTGCAGGCCATGCCCGTGGTGAGAACGTTTGATAGCGGCAGCACCAGTTTTTTGCGCTATCAACGCGCCCTTGAAGAGTGGGTCGATGTGCTCAAAACCTGGTATCGCAAAGCCGGTTTTTCAGCGCGTTTTTCCTTCTCGATTCTGAACCCTCTCCCGACCCTGTTTGTCCTGATCTGGTCGGGATACGGCCTGTTGCACTATGGCAGTCTCGATTTTATCGCGTGGGTGGCCGTTTTACTGCTGGGCAGCGGAATGGCCGAAGCCGTAATGCCAATGATGATGCTCAATAACCTGGTCGCGCAAACGCGTTTAAGCATTCAGCGTATTTATCAGGTTCTTGCGATGCCGGAGTTATCGCTGCCGCTGTCCGACCAGCAGCCGCAAGAGGCGAGCATTACCTTTGAGCAGGTGAGCTTTCATTATCCGCAAGCGCGTACTGGCGCCGCTTTGCAGGAGGTGAGCTTTCATGTGCCTGCCGGGCAAATTGTGGCGCTGGTCGGGCCAAGTGGCGCCGGAAAAAGCACCGTGGCGCGCTTGCTGCTGCGTTACGCCGACCCGGACAAAGGCCATATCCGTATTGGCGGCGTGGATCTGCGCGATATGCAGACGGACACCCTGATGAAGCAACTCTCGTTTGTGTTTCAGGACAACTTCCTTTTTGCCGACACGATAGCCAATAACATTCGTCTGGGCGCGCCGGATACGCCGCTGGAGGCGGTAATAGCGGCGGCCAGAGTGGCGCAGGCCCATGATTTTATTAGCGCGCTGCCAGAAGGTTACAACACGCGAGTCGGGGAACGTGGGGTATTTCTCTCCGGCGGCCAGCGGCAGCGCATCACTATCGCCAGGGCGATTTTGCAGGATCGCCCCATCCTGGTGCTTGATGAGGCGACGGCGTTTGCTGACCCGGAAAACGAAGCGGCGCTTATCAAGGCACTCGCGGCGGCCATGCGCGGCCGGACGGTCATCATGGTCGCGCATCGTCTTTCAATGGTGACTCAGGCCGATGTGATATTGCTGTTTTCCGACGGACAGCTCAGGGAAATAGGGAACCATACGCAACTGTTGGCGCAGGGTGGCCTGTATCAACGGCTCTGGCAACACTATCAGCAGGCGCAGCATTGGGTGCCGGGTGGAACACAGGAAGAGGTGGTGGAAAATGAAAGACAATAATCCTGCGGATAACCTGGCCTGGCGCGTCATCTGGCGCCAGCTTATCTCCAGCGTTGGCAGTCAGGCCAGGATGCTGAGGCGCAGTATGCTGGCGCTGTTGCTGGCGGCATTCATGCAGGGGATCGCCTTTGCCTGTCTTTATCCGATCATTGATGCGCTGTTACGGGGAGACGCGCCGCAACTTCTCAACTGGGCTGTGGCCTTCAGCGTTGCCGCGATTGTGACGCTGGCGCTACGCTGGTATGGCCTGGGCTTTGAATACCGTGGTCATCTGGCGCAGGCCACCCATGAGTTGCGCCTGCGACTTGGCGAGCAGTTACGCCGCGTGCCGCTGGAGAAGCTCCAGCGCGGCAGGGCGGGCGAGATGAACGCCTTGCTGCTGGGCAGCGTGGATGAAAACCTCAATTATGTTATCGCGATAGCCAATATTTTGCTGCTCACCATTGTCACGCCGCTAACGGCGTCGCTGGCGACATTGTGGATAGACTGGCGGCTGGGGCTGGTGATGTTGCTGATCTTCCCTCTGCTGGTGCCGTTTTATTACTGGCGCCGCCCGGCGATGCGGCGACAGATGCAGACGCTGGGGGAAGCGCACCATCGGCTGAGCGGCGATATCGTTGAATTTGCTCAGGGGATGATGGTATTGCGCACCTGCGGCAGCGATGCCGATAAAAGCCGGGCGCTGCTGGCGCATTTCAATGCGCTGGAAAACTTACAAACCCGCACTCACCGTCAGGGCGCTGGCGCGACGATGCTGATCGCCAGCGTCGTGGAGTTGGGCCTACAGGTGGTGGTGTTATCCGGGATCGTCTGGGTGGTGACGGGCGCTCTGAACCTCGCCTTTCTGATTGCCGCCGTCGCGATGATTATGCGCTTCGCAGAACCGATGGCGATGTTTATCAGCTACACCTCGGTTGTGGAACTGATCGCCAGCGCCCTGCAACGGATTGAGCAGTTTATGGCGGTAGCACCGCTTCCCGTCGCAGAGCAAAGCGAGATGCCGGAACGTTATGATATCCGCTTTGACAACGTCAGCTATCGCTACGAAGAAGGCGACGGCCACGCGCTTAATCATGTTTCTTTGACGTTCCCGGCGGCCAGTATGAGCGCGCTGGTGGGTGCCTCCGGCGCAGGCAAAACCACGGTCACTAAACTGTTAATGCGCTATGCCGATCCGCAGCAAGGGCAGATTTCTATTGGCGGCGTCGATATTCGCCGCCTGACGCCGGAACAGCTCAATAGCCTGATTTCTGTTGTTTTCCAGGATGTCTGGCTGTTTGATGACACGCTGCTGGCGAATATCCGTATCGCGCGCCCACAGGCGACGCGACAGGAGGTGGAAGAGGCCGCCCGCGCTGCGCAGTGCCTTGAGTTTATTTCCCGCCTTCCGCAAGGCTGGCTGACGCCAATGGGAGAGATGGGTGGCCAGCTATCGGGCGGCGAGCGCCAGCGGATTTCCATTGCCAGAGCGTTATTGAAAAACGCGCCGGTCGTCATTCTCGATGAACCGACCGCCGCGCTGGATATTGAAAGCGAGCTGGCGGTGCAAAAAGCGATCGATAACCTGGTTCGCAACCGGACGGTGATTATCATCGCCCACCGTTTATCCACCATCGCCGGGGCCGGAAACATTCTGGTGATGGAAGAGGGACAGGTGGTTGAGCAGGGTACCCATGCGCAATTGCTCTCTCATCATGGACGTTATCAGGCGCTGTGGCAGGCGCAAATGGCCGCGCGCGTGTGGCGCGACGACGGGGTTTCCGCGTCTGGAGAGTGGGTGCATGAGTGATGTTCAGTCGAATGTGAAACCGCTGACGTTGACGACCGGGCGGGTGATTTTTGCTATTGCCGGCGTCTATGTGACGCAGAGCCTGGTATCGGCGCTGTCTATGCAGTCCTTACCCGCGCTGGTGCGCGCTGCTGGCGGCTCGCTGGCGCTTGCCGGTGCGACAACCCTGTTCATGCTGCCCTGGGCGCTGAAGTTTATTTGGGCGCCGTGGATCGAGCGCTGGCGGCTTCCGCCCGGTAGCCAGGAACGCCGTTCCCGCATGTTAATCCTGCGTGGTCAGGTCGCGTTAGCGGCGATACTGATGATTGCCGCAGCGATTGGCTGGTTTGGGCGAGAAGGGGGATTCCCCGATACGCAAATCGTCGCGTTATTTGTTCTGTTTATGGTGGCAGGCACGGTCGCCTCCACCATTGATATCGCCAGCGACGGCTTTTGCGTCGATCAACTGACCCGCGCGGGTTACGGCTGGGGAAACAGCGTGCAGGTCGGCGGTAGCTATCTGGGAATGATGTGCGGCGGCGGGGTGTTCCTGATGCTGTCGGCAGCATCCGGCTGGCCTGTCGCCATGCTGATGATGGCGGTGCTGATTATGGCGCTGTCATTCCCGCTGTGGCGCATTACGGAGCCGACGCGAACAGCGACTATCCCGCATGTTCCGGCGTTAGGTTATGCGCTAAGGAGGAAGCAGGCGCGCCTGGGCTTACTGCTGGTATTGATGCTGAATTCAGGCATGCGGTTTGTGCTGCCTCTTCTGGCGCCGCTGTTGTTGGATCATGGGTTAAGCATGTCCGCGTTGGGCGCGCTGTTCAGCGGCGGCAATATTGCAGCGGGCATAGCAGGAACGCTGGCCGGCGGATTGCTGATGAAATACACCTCACCCGGCAGAGCGCTGTTGACGGCTTATGGCGTCCAGGGGATCGCGCTGCTGGCGGTGGTGATGACGCTCATGATGGCGCCGGGTCATCTGCTGCTGCCGATTCTCCAGTGTCTGGTCATTGTCCAGTCCATTTCGCTGGCCTGCGCGCTGGTCTGTCTTTACGCCACGCTGATGTCGCTTTCATCGCCTTTGCAGGCCGGTGTCGACTTCACCCTCTTTCAATGTACTGACGCGGCAATCGCCATTCTGGCAGGCGTTATCGGCGGCGTTGTTGCTCAACATTTTGGCTATGCGGCCTGCTTCCTGTTTGCCGGGGCATTCACGTTGCTGGCGGCGTGGGTTGCTTATATCCGGCTGCATTCGGCAAGAGAACTGATGACAAGCGCAATTGATTGATCCGGGAATAACACAGAGAGGTAAGGGATGAAAATCAGTGAATTTTTACACCTGGCGTTACCAGAGGAACAATGGCTGCCGACGATTTCTGGCGTTTTACGCCAGTTCGCAGAAGAAGAGTGTTATGTCTATGAGCGTCAACCCTGTTGGTATTTAGGCAAAGGGTGCCAGGCACGGTTGCACATTAATGCCGATGGAACGCAGGCGACATTTATTGATGATGCCGGGGAGCAAAAATGGGCGGTGGATTCCATTGCCGACTGCGCGCGTCGTTTTATGGCGCATCCTCAGGTGAAAGGACGTCGGGTATATGGACAGGTTGGGTTCAACTTTGCGGCGCATGCGCGGGGGATTGCCTTTGACGCCGGGGAGTGGCCGCTGCTGACGTTAACCGTTCCCCGTGAAGAACTTATTTTTGAAAAGGGAAATGTCACCGTTTATGCGGACTCCGCCGACGGGTGCCGACGTTTGTGCGAGTGGGTAAAAGAGGCCAGTACAACGACGCAGAACGCACCACTGGCGGTGGATACCGCCCTCAATGGTGAGGCGTATAAACAACAGGTTGCGCGCGCCGTTGCGGAGATCCGCCGTGGCGAGTATGTCAAAGTGATTGTCTCGCGCGCCATTCCCCTGCCATCGCGGATTGATATGCCCGCCACGCTGTTATACGGGCGGCAGGCAAACACGCCTGTGCGCTCGTTTATGTTCCGTCAGGAAGGACGCGAAGCGCTGGGCTTTAGCCCGGAACTGGTGATGTCAGTGACGGGCAATAAAGTGGTCACTGAACCGCTTGCGGGCACCCGCGATCGCATGGGAAACCCGGAGCATAATAAGGCGAAAGAGGCAGAACTGCTGCACGACAGTAAAGAGGTGCTTGAGCATATCCTTTCTGTCAAAGAAGCGATTGCTGAACTGGAGGCCGTTTGCCTGCCGGGCAGCGTGGTGGTTGAAGATTTAATGTCGGTTCGCCAGCGCGGCAGCGTTCAGCATCTGGGGTCCGGCGTGAGCGGTCAGCTTGCGGAAAACAAGGATGCCTGGGATGCGTTTACCGTGCTGTTTCCGTCGATTACCGCCTCAGGTATCCCTAAAAACGCTGCCCTGAACGCGATTATGCAAATTGAGAAGACGCCGCGAGAGCTCTATTCCGGCGCAATCCTGCTGCTGGACGATACGCGCTTTGATGCGGCGCTAGTCCTGCGTTCCGTATTTCAGGACAGCCAGCGCAGCTGGATACAGGCGGGGGCGGGGATCATCGCGCAATCTACGCCGGAACGCGAACTGACGGAAACCCGGGAGAAATTAGCGAGCATTGCGCCCTATTTAATGGTGTAGGAGTAACTGTTTTCTAACCTCACAACCAGACTGTCCAAAGACAATTGAGTCGCTCTTTGATTCCTCTGTGACTCTATTGTCTTCTTTTTGGATAAAATAGGTGTTTTTCGTCATGAAGTTGATAAAAGTCTATATAGAACCACCTCCTGTAGAGGTGGTGGTAATTTGCCAGAGTGTGGGATTCGTTAGTATACTATGGGATAAACTTATTTTTACCAATTGTATAAGGCGGTGCATAAGATTCTCGGCATGCTTCCAGATAATCCGACCACCACTGCATCATCGCTTTGCGGGCTTCTAGGTGCTCTGCCTTATGAATATAAGCCATGCGCACGGTATTGCGCTCCTGATGACTCATCTGGCGTTCTACTGCATCCTTTGCCCATAAACCCGATTCCATCAGCGCACTGCATGCCATCGCCCGAAAGCCGTGGCCACAGATATCCTTTTTCGTGTCGTAGCCCATCACCCGCAGTGCCTTATTGACCGTGTTTTCACACATTGGCTTATACGGGTTATGGTCGCCGGGGAAGATCAGTTCATTATTACCGGTGATATCCTTAATCTGTTTCAGAATGGCGATGGACTGTTCTGAGAGGGGGACGATATGCGGCATTCGCATTTTTGCCCCGCGGCCGGAATAACGCACGCCAATAATGGGTTCTCGCGTCGCGGGTATCGTCCAGACTCGGTTTGTGAAATCAATCTCTGACCAGCGGGCGAAACGCAGTTCACTGGAGCGAATGAACACATGCAGCATCAGCAGAACGGCATGCCGGGTCAGTTCACGGCCCTGATGATATGCCCCAATACGTTCAAGCAGTTCAGGCAGCCGCTCCAGTGGCAGGGCAGGATAGTGCCGTCTGACAGGAGGTGTGGTCACGCCGCCAAGATTTGCTGCCGGGTTCGTATCGATTAACCCCTGATGAACCGCATGGCGCATTATGTTACTCAGGTGCTGCCGCGTGCGGGACGCAACTTCCAGCAGGCCTTTTACCTCAATGCCTTTCAGCAGGTCAATGAAATGACGGGGTTTAAGTTCTGATACAGGCAGGTTGCCAATGACCGGAAAGATGTGATTGTTCATGCTGGCAAGCAGACGGTCAGCGGTGTTCTGCGACCATTTTCGGTTACTTTTATGCCACGCCAGCGCCACGTTTTTAAAAACTTTATCCGGTGTTCGTGAGCCACGTTCAGCAGCCCGCTGCTGTACCGGGTTGATATTCAGCGCCAGCATTTTACGGACACCTTCACGCTGCTGTCGCGCATCAGAGAGGGAGACGGCAGGATAGGCACCCAGCGCAATGCGCGATTCTTTACCGTTAATACGGTACTTGAGATACCAGTGACGTGAGCCACCCGGCTTGACCAGCAGATACAGACCGTGGGAATCGGAGACTTTAAAGGGTTTATCAGAAGGCTTGAGAGTGCGGATTTTCGCGTCGGTAAGGGACATATGGGGGTCGCTCCATTATCGAACTAACCTGACCCCAGATTTGACCACCAATTTTTCCCGATGCGGAGGGTAAAATCAAAATGCACCGGGAAGAGTTTTCACGCTAACCTGTTGAACCAACATCATATAATGATTCGCAAGGATGCATGAAAACAGCAAATTGGCTCCTCTGACTGGACTCGAACCAGTGACATACGGATTAACAGTCCGCCGTTCTACCGACTGAACTACAGAGGAATCGTGTGGAGTCGTATCTTAGCGGCGAAAAAACTTTTGTCAAACATCAATTCGCCTGTTCAGGTGCAACTGCCGCTTACATCGACAATTTGTTGTCATTTCCGACAATTATTACGGAAAATACTTTGCAGGATATCCATTTCTCAATCATCATTTGAAATGTTGTTTCAACATTTCTCACTAAGGTCTCTCTTGAACGTCACCTCCGCCGTACGCCAGGCCGTCGAACGGACATCCTGGTTTAAAAAACGTCAGCGTTATCGTGTGCTGTACTGGCGCGAAATCAGCCCTCTCGCTGTGCCCATTCTGCTGGAAAATGCCTGTGTGCTGCTGATGGGGGTGTTGAGCACCTTCCTTGTCAGCTGGCTGGGAAAAGAGGCCATGGCCGGAGTGGGGCTGGCCGATAGCTTTAACATGGTCATCATGTCCTTCTTTGCCGCCATCGATTTGGGCACCACGGTGGTGGTGGCCTTTAGCCTCGGCAAGCGCGATCGGCGGCGAGCGAGAGCGGCCGCGCGCCAGTCGCTGGCCATTATGACCCTGTTTTCCATTTTGCTGGCGGGGGTGATCCATGCCTTTGGCCAGGAGATTATTGATTTTGTCGCCGGCGATGCCACCGCCCAGGTCAAGGACCTGGCGCTGACCTATCTGGAACTGACGGCGCTGAGCTACCCGGCGGCGGCGATTGCGTTGATCGGCAGCGGGGCGCTGCGCGGCGCCGGCACCACCAAAATCCCGCTGCTGATCAACGGCGGGATGAACATTCTCAATATCTTAATCAGCAGCGTGCTCATCTACGGCATCTTCTCCTGGCCGGGGCTGGGGTTTGTCGGCGCCGGGCTTGGGCTGACCATTGCCCGCTATATTGGCGCGATAGCCACGATCTGGGTGCTGATGGTGGGCCTCAATCCGGCGCTGCGGCTGTCGCTGAAGGGCTACTTCAAACCCTTTAACTTCGCCATTATCTGGGAGGTGATGGGGATCGGCATCCCGGCCAGTATCGAATCGGTCCTGTTCAATGGCGGCAAGCTGCTGACCCAGATGTTTGTCGCCGGGATGGGCACCAACGTTATCGCCGGCAACTTTATCGCCTTTTCGGTGGCCTCGCTAATTAACCTGCCGGGCAACGCCCTCGGCTCTGCCTCGACGATCATTACCGGCAAGCGGCTGGGAAAAGGGCAGATTGGTCAGGCTGAATTCCAGGCCTGGCACGTATTTTGGCTGTCGACGATCATTCTGACGCTGATCGCCTGGGGCAGCGCCCCCTTCGCCGGC
>ERZ773158.3327-NODE-3327-length-10255-cov-3.020980_pt1 | contig 10255 bp, 8 predicted proteins | sample MGYA00511918_ERZ773158 | MGnify/ENA primary metagenome ERZ773158 (study PRJEB29015, sample SAMEA2737876) | human gut metagenome | biome: human gut; feature: human-associated habitat; material: faeces | place: China | collected 2012 ... | reverse complement strand
TCCGGTAATCCAGAATATCCTCGTATCGGATTTTCTGGATCTTCAGATAGCTTTCGATGTGGCGTTTTTCCTCTTCGATGGGAATAAAGTCAGAACCACCGGAAAGGACTGTCCGGAAAAAATCACTGAGATCCGAAGTCATTTCCACCACCTTCTGGTTATCTCCATCCTCCGCCATCCAGACGATAGAATCCAGGGTATTATACAAAAAATGAGGGTTGATCTGTGCCTGCAGAAGCTTCATTTCCGCAATGTGAAGGTTCTTCTGCTCCTTCCGGATCCGCTCGATCAGGCCCGCGATTTCCTCGCTCATCTGGTTGAAGGTGCGCGCAAGAACATTAATCTCTTCCAGGCTTCCCGTCTCTGCCCTGGCATTCCAGTCTCCGTTTCCCAGGCGCTCTGCCGTCATTTTCAGGCTGCTGATCGGCCTGGTCACCGAATTGGTCAGCATGGCGGAAAACATGATTCCGGTCGTCAGAATGACTGCCAGCAGAACCATAAATGTATAAACGCTCTGCCTGGTGTGGATTTCCAGGTCCCGCTGCAGATTCTCCATGTTGCGGGTTTCGTAATAAATATATTTGTTGATATAATCCTGGATCATGGAACACAGGCCCTGGATATCATTTTCCCAAATGGCACTGTTCTCATCATACCGCCCCGCCTTGTTGGAATTCTCAACCATCTTCTGCACTGCTTTTTCCAGGGAATCAAGGCAGGATAAGATCCCTTTGATGCTGATATCTCCATCACTGCCAGGAGTTCTTGTAATCCGTTTTTCCATGTCGTACCGGGCCTCCTCGATCATGTGAAACGGATTTTTTACTACCGTGGCATACTGGCTCTCCCCTTCCAGGATATCTCCGTTTTCGAACTCTTTTGTGTTGATCAGGCCAATCATGACCCGGTACATGGAGTATTCCATGTCCGACTTAAAGTTCATATTATAGGTATTAATGACCTTCAGATTCGCCATGATCCGGTTATAGGAGCCGGAGTAATTGTAGATCATGGCAACGATGCCAAGCACCATCACCGTAAGCGGAATGACTGTCAGAATGATCAGCAGACGCATCCGTTCCTTCAAAGATACCTTGCTGGCTATCCGTTTCGCAATGTTCATACCGTTCTTCTTTCCGGTTCCTGGCCGCCGTTTTTATAGTCCTTCGGCGATACCCCCGTCACCTTTTTAAATGTGGCGCTGAAATAATGGGGATCATTGTATCCGACCCGTTCTCCGATCTCCGCGGTCCGAAGTGTGGTACAGCGCAGAAGCTCACACGCTTTGTCAATTCTCAGCTTCGTCAGGTATTCTACAAAGGACTGCCCGGTTTCCTTCTTAAAAATAGAAGAAAAATAGCTGCTGCTGACTCCGACCTGCGCTGCTACGGTATTCAGGGAAACGTCATTGCTCTCAAAATGTTCCGCAAGATACTGCTTTGCGGTATCGATCAGCGAACCATAGCGGTTGCCGGATACCCGGTCACGTTCTGAGATCGCAAACGCGAACAATTCTTTCAGATAGGAAACCGTCTGTTCCTCGCTTACGACAATTTTGGGAATATACTTGATATCGCCAAGCTCCGGCGGAATTTCGTCCGCGCAGACACTGAGGCCCTTTAAAAATTCCTGCACGCAGAAAAAAATATCGATGGTCATGTACTGGCGCAGCAAAAGGGAGCGGTAGTTGTTCTCGCCCACCGCCGCAAGGTACTCATCAATAAACATGCCCTCTTCCCCGGCGGAGCCAAGCTTTAAAAAATCCTGGATCAGTTTCCGGTCCACTCCCGTGTAATCGGTCTTATCGAGGAATGCATTGTATTTTTCATAGCTCACAAAATATCGTTCCAACAGTCTGGATTTTTCCTTTTCTTCCCGGATTTCTTCCTTTACTTTGCGGAGTACTGCCGTCAGGCTGGCGGCGGTAACCGGTTTGAGCAGATATTCGCTGATTCCGATGGTGATAGCCTCTTTGGCGTACTCAAACTCATTGTATCCGCTGAGAATGATGATTTTCGTATTCGGAAGGATTTTTTTTACCAGATGGCTTAACTCCAGCCCATCCATAAACGGCATCTTAATATCCGTGATCAGAATATCCGGTTCGGTCTTTAAGATCTGCGGATACGCGTATTCCCCATCCCCGGCCTCCCCGACAAACTCAAAACCGTTTTTCTCCCACTCTACATTTTTTTTAATCCCGCGCCGGATAATTGCTTCATCTTCCACAAGAAATACCTTTATCATACCCACCTCCTAGTTTGCTTCTACGCAGGGAATCTGCAGCTTTTTGAAATATCTGCGCACTGTATCATCCCATTCCCGCTCGATTTGTTTGTCCAGCGTAAACACCTTAAGCGATGTCCCGGTCACACAGGCCGCCGCATGGTTCTCGTAGCGGATATTTAAGTAAAGCGCCGCCACCTGCTCCGCCGGGAAATCCGGTTTTACCCGTCGGATAAATTTTTCATTCTCCTCTGGTGACAGCTGCATCGTGATCTGAAAGCTTTCCGGAAGCTTTTTCCCCTTGATCAGAGAATAGCAGAAGGGGCGCAGGGCTTTCCAGGAAGAAAGCTCCTCAATGCGGTTTTTTTCCAGTTCCTCGTCCGAATAGTATCCCTGGCGGATACGACCATCTATCGTAAAACTGTTGAAGGTCACGATATTTGCCTCCCGCACCAGCCAGTGGTCAAAGGTCTCTCCCATGAAAAGCTGCGCGGTAAATGTTTTCAAATCTTCTATTTTTAATGCGATCATGCGCAAATTCCCCCTTTTGCTGCCTGGTTTTATTTCTGCCCTGCTGCACGCCATGCTGCGTCTCACACTGCCGGCACGTTCTACTCGCCCATCACCTCGTGATAACGCTCAAAGAAATCCGAAGTAGTGCAGTCAGCTCCGTCACTCAGAGAGACCTTGTTCCAGATGCTGCCCTCAATTTCCACCTTATGCTCTGCCTCAAAGGAATCATAAATGCTCCGAAACGCCTTGTTTTTGCGCTCCAGCGCCATATTGTTTTTACGCTCCAGCGTTGCATCCTCGTCAAAATCATTGACGCATTTCACTACATACCATTTTCCCCGCCATAAAAACGGCTCCGTAACCGCACCGGTTTCCAGCGCAAACACGTTACTTTCATAGGCATCGTCGCGTTCGCCGCGCCCGACGATTACGTCAATTTCTGAATTTTCCGATTCTTTTCTGGCGGTGGCCGCAAAATCCGCGCCCTCACTTACAACCTTTTCGTACACTTCCTGTGCCTTTGCTTCCTCGCTGACCGCGATTTCCTGCACCTGGATCACCCGTGCTTCACTGTCACTGATTTCCAGGCTCACATCCTTTGTCAGCTCGTCCACCAGCTTATTGGCCCGATGATAGGCCTCATACATTGTGTATACATCATCCCGCGATGCTTTGATGTAAGCCTTATCCGCATCGGTGAGGGAAGCATAATAATCATCTGCCAGCTGCTTTAACTGCTCCCGTTCCTGACTATTTAACGTCAGCCCCTCCTCGTCTGCCAGAAGGTTCATGGACCGGATCTCGCTTAAAAACGCGCGGATCTGCTCCAGCAGGTAGGTCTGAAACGGCGTCTTGTCATCACTGACCTCCACGTTCCAGATCTGGTCCGTGTAAACCTGACGGTAACGGTTGCGCTCCGTGGCTATGATGAGCATTGTCTGGGCATCCGTGTAGCCTTCTGTAGCCGCACTGTCAGACACCATGGGGATGTTGACGCTGCAGGCAGTAAGGAAGGTAAGCTGCGCTGCCGCAAAAAATGCCAGCATGACTGCCCGAAATCCCCGCATGCTTCTGCTATACCACTTCTGTTTTTTGGGCAGACTTCTGAAATTTTCCCTGTCACCAGTAAGTCTCTCTGTTTCTGTTTTCTGATTTCTCATTCTTTTAATCCTGATTTTCCATCTATCTTTTTCCTAATCTGCGTTCTGTCCAGATTCTGCCTGCCCTTTTTCCGGAATGACCGCTGCCCGCGCCTCGGCAAATTTCTCCTGCATGGTCGGATTCTTCCAGGTCAGCTTCTTGATGGTCAGATCATCCAGCTTATTGTTTGCCAGACGCAGATTATTCTCCGATGCCAGCAGGTTGTCCTTCACCTTCTGCAGATGGTCGATGGTCTTGTCGATCTCATCAATGGCCTTCTGGAAGCGGTCGCTGGCCAGCGTATAGTTGCGGCCAAACTTATCTTTAAAATCCAGAAGCTTCTCCTCAAAACGGGTAATATCCAGATTCTGATTCCGCATTGTCTCCAGTTCCCTCTTGTACTGCAGGGAATTCATGGCAGCATTCCGCAGAATGGTGATGATCTGAATAAAAAACTGCGGGCGGATCACATACATCTTCGGATACCTGTGGGACATGTCCACGATGCCCGTATTATAGTAATCATTATCCGCCTCCAGCAATGTTACCAGCACCGCATACTCACAGCCCTTCTCCCGGCGGTCCTTGTCCAGTTCTTTTAAGAAATCCGCGTTCTTGTGCTTGGTCGCTGTGGTCTCGTTCTCATTCTTCATCTCAAACATGATGGAAATGTACTCCAGGCCATTCTCATCATAGTCCCGGAAGATATAATCGCCCTTACTTCCGCTTTTGGAAACTTCATTATCTTTTTCGAAGTAGGCATTCTGAAAGCCGATGGCCCGCACCTGATTGAAGGAAACCTCGCAGTGCTGCTCCAACGTCTCGCCCACCATCTTCGTGGACTGCTTCGCCTTTAAGTCACGGTAATACTCAATCATCTCGTCTTTGTCTTTGAGCTGGATCTCGTAACGCTCCTTAACGGCTTTTTCCTGAAGCTGACGCTCTGCCTCGTATCGCTCTTTCATGGACTGCTCCTGCTGCTTCAGCTGCGCTTCGTAGCTCTACCGCTGCTGCTTCAGCTGCGCATCCAGGCTTTCCCTCAAGGTTTTTTCCTGCTGTGCAACTTGCTTCTCCGCCAGTTCTGCCTGTTTTTTCGTGAGCTCCGTCTGGGCTTTCAATTCCGTGAGCTCTGCCTGCTGGCGCTGGATTTTCTCCTGCATCTGCTCTTTTAGTGCCGCCTCTGCCCGGGCCACCGCCAGTTCCTGCTGCTTTTCCGCCTGCTCGCTCCGGGCTTTCAGCTTCAGAATTTCCGCCTCTTTCGCCGCCAGCTGTTTCTCGTAGCTTTCCGCAGTCTGGGACTTTGCCAGTTCCAGGGCAGTCCGCTTCTCTGCCTCCAGAGATGCCTGCTGGCGGGTCAGTTCTTCCTTAAACTCCTTGTCCCGCACCTGCTTCGCGATGGCCGCGTAACCTTTTTCATCAATCTCAAATGGTTCCCCGCAGTTGGGGCATACCAGTTTCTTTTCCATATATTTAAAACCTTTCCTTATACCAGCAGCTTCAGAATTTTCAGCACACCATCCCGCACATTCGTATCGGTCTGAAATCTGGTCGCTGCCTTGACCTCCGGTCTTGCATTTCCGATAGCAAAGCTGTAGTAAGCCCGGCCCAGCATCTCGATATCGTTTAACTGGTCACCGAAAGCAATCGTCTCCTCCGGCGCAATCTCCAGACTCTCCTGTAACAGCTTCACAGCCGCACCCTTGTTCACACCGGTTGCCATGCAGTCCAGCCACATATCACCGGAAATGGTCATTTTCAGACGGTTGCCGTACTTTTCACGCAGTTCCTTCGTATGCGCCTCAATATCCGTTTTCCGGTACGCGGACACCTTGATAAACTGATCATCCACCGCCAGAACATCCTCTACGCTTTTTGCCTGAAATTTATAGCCGTTTAAAATCCAGTCCTCAAATTCCGGATCCGGATTTTCCATGTAAGCCACATCTGGTCCGCCCACCATAACCGTCAGACCCGCCTTACGGATATCCTTCACCAGTTCTTCCACCAGAGATCGGTCAATGGGATTTACAAACAGCTGACGTCCATGGCAGCCCACGTAAGCGCCATTGTCCGACAGATAAAAAATCTTCTCCTTAATCGGGTCAAACACCTGCTCAATACTCGCCCACTGCCTTCCGCTCGCCGCCGCAAACTGCATGCCCTTCTCCCTAAGCTTTAAAATCACCTCAAACAGTTCCGGATTCAGCTCATGGCCTCCATCCTCCAGCAAAGTCCCGTCAATATCTGATACCACCAGCTTAATCATGGGCTCCTCCTCTTCTATCATTGTTTCACAGTCATTCATACCCTACTAACTTACACTATAAGCCCCAAACCGTCAAGAGGACCGTTTCGCGCAGCCTGCAGGCAAATCACAATTTAAATCATGTTCGCGAAAGATCCGAAGCAGGCCGGGGTGGTACTGGTAAAAAGCTGAAATTTCCGGTTTTTATCAATACCGTTCTGGCTGATTTAATTTCTCTCTTAGCGGGAGCAATACAGCAGAAGCCGGTTATCCCGGCATTCCGCGGAGCATAAATATGGGTATACGTGTCCGGCTATGCAGCGACTGGTGTTTGAGGTAGGCGGACATCTTGTCCGACTATCCGCAAACATCTGTCAGCTGCATCGTCCGAACACAATACCCATATTTTGCGCAGCGGTATGCCGGGATTACCGGCTTCGGACCTTTATTGGTTTTAACCCTAAATTTTTATTTGGCTTCTGCCAGCATCATCATGATCTCATTGGTGCGTGCCACAAATCCGGTCATGCGCTCCGGACTTAAGCTGCCGTGAGCCAACAGAGCCAGATCGTAGAGCTGTTCGCAGATCTTCTTGGTATTCTCGCCCTCACCGTGATTCAGCACATACTGAACCAGCTTGTTGTTGGCATTTAATACCAGGGTCTCGCCTGCGCCGCCGAACATGGAAGGATCCATGCCGTACATATTGTACATCTTCATCATATCCTGCATACGGCGGGTCTCCTCAGATACAGTCAGCATGGAGGAAATGCTCTCGTCTTTCAGCTTCTCGACCTTAATCTCAAGCTTATCATTGCCAAGAGCCTTCTTGAAGGTCTCAGTCAGAGTCTCGGAGGTCTTCTTGAATTCCTCATCGTCATCCTTGACCTCTTCCTTGAAGGTGCTGTTTAAGTCTGCATCGATGCGTAAAAACTTCAAGCCCTCGTTCTTCTGCTCCAGATGGCCAATGAACGGGCTGTCGATGCTGTGGGGCAGGATAACTGCGTCCAGGCCTTCCTTCTTGAACATGTTGATGTACTGGCTCTGCTCTTTCTCATCGGTCACGTAGAAGACGGTATTCTCGTGCTTCTCTTTGTTCTCCTCCAGGCAGTCCTTTAAGGTTAAGTACTTGCCGTCCAGGTTCTTAAAGAGGATGTAGTCGTTCATCTTCTCCGCAAACTTCTCGTCCTTGATGCAGCCGAATTTGATGAACGGAGCGATGTCATCCCAGTATTTCTCATAATTCTCGCGGTCGGTCTTGCACATGCCGCTTAACTTGTCGGCTACCTTCTTGGTGATATAGTCGGAAATCTTCTTGACAAATCCATCGTTCTGCAGAGCGCTTCTGGATACGTTCAGCGGCAGATCCGGGCAGTCAATAGCGCCCTTTAACAGCATCAGAAACTCCGGAATGACCTCCTTAATGTTATCTGCAATGAAGACCTGGTTGTTGTACAGCTTGATGGTTCCTTCGATGGAATCGTACTCCGTGTTGATCTTCGGGAAGTACAGGATACCCTTTAAGTTGAACGGATAGTCCATATTTAAGTGAATCCAGAACAACGGCTCCTTGTAATCGTGGAAGACCTTGCGGTAGAAATCGCGGTACTCCTCATCGGTGCACTCGTTCGGATGCTTGCTCCACAGCGGAGTGGTGTCGTTTAATGCAACCGGACGTTTCAGGATTTTGTATTTTTCTCTGGCTGGTTCGGTCTCTACGGTCTCTTTCTCGCCCTTCTCGTTTTCCTTCTCCTCGGTCTTGGCCGGCTCTACGATGGTCTCGATGATGGTGTCCTTGTCGGTGAGCTCATCCTTCTCGATGGTCTCATACTGCGGCTCTGCCTTCTCATTGTTTAAAAAGATCGGAATCGGCATGAAGGAACAGTATTTCTCCAGGACTTCTCTTGCGCGGTACTCGTTGGAGAACTCGTAGCTGTCTTCATTTAAGTAGAGGGTGATGGTGGTTCCCTGCTCTGCTTTCTCGCCATCCTTCATCTCGAAGGTCAGGCCGCCCTCAGACTCCCAGTGAACCGGCTTGCTGCCCTCTTTGTAGGAAAGGGTATCAATGGTTACCTTGTCTGCTACCATAAATGCAGAATAGAAACCTAAACCGAAATGACCGATGATCTGGTCTTCGTTGGCTTTGTCTTTGTATTTCTCCAGGAAATCCTGGGCGCCGGAGAAGGCGATCTGGTTGATGTACTCCTCTACCTCAGCCTCAGTCATGCCCAGGCCGTTATCGGTAATGGCAATGGTCTTGTCATCCGGGTTCACGGTAACCTGTACCTTGTACTCCATGTCTTCCGGCTTGGTGTACTCGCCCATCAGCTCCAGCTTCTTTAACTTGGTGATGGCATCGCAGCCGTTGGAAACCAGCTCACGGTAGAAGATATCGTGGTCGGAATACAGCCACTTCTTGATGATCGGAAATATATTTTCACTGTTTATGGATAAATTACCTGTTCTGCTCATAATGCATTGCTCCTTTTCGATTCAAAATTGAAAGCCGGCCATCTGACCGCTTTTCGAATTACCATAACGGTATTTTAATACCATGAAATCGAAAAGTCAATAAAAAATTAGCACTCAATCACGTTGAGTGCTAATAATTTATAAATTTTTAATTTTTCTTCTTCACCATGGCAAGAATGGACTGTAACACAATGAAGAAGCAAAGAAGTGCCGCGATTGTAATACGGGTCCACCAGGAAGACAGGGTTCCCTGGAAGGTAATGAATGCTTCGATGGTTGCCTTGATCAGAACACCAAACAGGGTTCCGATCACGTTGCCGACACCACCAGTCAGCAGCGTACCGCCAATAACGGAAGACGCGATCGCATCCATCTCAAAGCCTTTCGCCTGCTCTACGAAACCGCCCAGGGTGTTCAGACAAAACAGGATGCCGCCAACTCCGCATAAAAAGCCATCCAGAACATAGGCTTTCAGTTTTACGCGGCGGACATTTAAGCCCATCATCAGGGCGGACTGCTCATTGCCGCCGACTGCATAGATGCTGCGTCCGAATTTTGTGTAGCGCAGCATGATGAACGCCAGGATCAGAATGATCAGCGCGATCACCACCGTCGGATAGATGTAAGGATAGATCATGACGCCTTTTCGGTTTACATAGCCGCCAAACGGAAGATAGATCTTTGCTTTTGCCCATGCCATAAAGGTTTCGTTGGTAATGCTGATCATATCCTTGGAAATGATCGCGGTCATGCCTCGCGCAAAGAACATGCCGGCCAGGGTTACAATGAATGGCTGAATGTCCATATAAGCTACAAGAAATCCCTGCACAAGTCCAAATACGATTCCGGTTACCAGCACGATCAGAACTGCGGGAACCGCGCCGATCTGTGCCCGCTCCATCATCCAGGCCAGCATCATGCAGGCCATGGCAACGAAGGAACCAACGCTGATATCAATGCCGCCGGTGATCATAACGGTGGTCATGCCGACACCGATCACGATCAGGCCTGCGTTGGAAATAAACAGGTTTAAGAAGTTCTGGGTCTTTGCGAAGCCCTGCTCCTTAAATATGACACAGCCAATGGCATACATAACAAAGAACAATACGATCGTGATCAGCAAAAGGAAGCTGGTCTGGTTCAGCTTTTTTTTCTGTTTCATTATGCAGCCTCCTTTCCCGCGTTCATCTGCGCTGCTTTTTTCTGGGCAATGGACTTACGCCATTTCGCAAAGCCCGGTGACTGAAGTGCCACGATAATGACAACGACGATTGCCTTGTACACCGGAACCTGATCCGAAGATACATGCATTGCGTAAAGGGTTGTCGTCAGGGCCTGGATCGTATAAGCGCCAATAACAGAACCTGCCAGTGAGAATTTACCGCCTCCAAGAGAGTTTCCGCCGATCGCGACTGCCAGAATCGCATCCAGCTCCATGTTCAGTCCAATGTTGTTTGCATCCGCGGAATAGATACGGCTGGAAGCAATCAGGCCTGCCAGACCGGAGCAGATTCCGCAAAACGCGTACGCAAGGAACACGATCATGGTGGATTTAATTCCTACCAGCCTGGAGGCCTTTGCGTTGATGCCGACCGACTGAATGTACAGTCCCAGCGCCGTCTTTCTTAAAAGCAGTGCCGTCAGGAGTACCATGAGCAT
>ERZ773158.3323-NODE-3323-length-10274-cov-2.856346_pt1 | contig 10274 bp, 5 predicted proteins | sample MGYA00511918_ERZ773158 | MGnify/ENA primary metagenome ERZ773158 (study PRJEB29015, sample SAMEA2737876) | human gut metagenome | biome: human gut; feature: human-associated habitat; material: faeces | place: China | collected 2012 ... | reverse complement strand
GATATATCCGAGACCCTGTTTTCCGGACATCCATTCGGCAACGATCGCACCGATGACTGCCTGAACGATACCGACCTTCAGACTTGCAAACAGCGCCGGTAATGAATACTGCATTTCAACCTGTGAAAACACCTGCCATTTTGACGCTTTTAAGATCTTCATCAGGTTTCTGACATCCGGCGGGATCGATTCCAAACCCAGCATCATTCCCGACAATACCGGGAACAGGACCATGGATATGATCAAAACAACCTTTGATACGAGTCCGATTCCGAACCATACGACGAATAACGGGACAAGTGCGATCTTCGGTGCCGTCTGAAGGAAGATCAGGTACGGCATCAGCATCGTTTTTAAGGCATCGATCTTGATAAACACATATCCGAGAACAATTCCTAAAAAGGCGCCGATCACAAATCCGAGAATGACCTCATAAGTCGTCGTCCAGAGATGTGCGTATACAGTTCCTTTTACAAACATTTTGACAAGGCTGCTCCAGACCTTCGGCGGAGACGGCAGGATGTACGCCGGGACATGCTTTACCGCAACGTAGATCCACCAGAGCGCGATAAACACGCCGACGGAAAGCGCGTATTCCCCGATGGTTCTCAGGAGTCCCTGAAGTTTTCCGTTCTTTTTCATCCGATGATCCCCCTCAGATACTTATTGTATTCCGTGAACTTCGGATCATTTCTCGTTGCCTCTCCCCTTGGACGCGGCAGATCGATCTCCACCATCTCCTTGACTCTTCCCGGTCTCGCAGACATGACGAGAACGCGGTCCGACAGGAAGGTGGCTTCCTCGATGCTGTGGGTAACGAAAATAACCGTCTTTTTCGTCTTCTGCCAGATCTTTAAAAGCTCCTCATTTAAGTGGTCACGGGTCAGGGCATCCAAAGCTCCGAAGGGCTCATCCATCAGAAGTAACGGAGCGTCATAGGAAAGCGCCCGGACGATGGACACACGCTGTTTCATACCGCCGGAAAGCTCTCTCGGAAGCGCAGTCTTAAACTCCGAAAGCCCTGCAAGTTCCAGGAGCTCGTCAAGTTTCTCTTCATTCTCTTTCGTCTGCTTTTTCTGGATCACTAACGGAAATTCTGCATTCTGTCTCACATTTTTCCACGGGAGAAGAACGGAATCCTGAAATACGAATCCCATCTGCTGGTCTGCCCCGTCGCGATACTCGATCGTACCGGAGGTCGGTTTATCAAGGTTTCCAATGATCCGCAAAAGTGTCGATTTTCCACAGCCGGACGGGCCGATGATAGAAATAAACTCCCCCGGACGGATCTGGAGGTTAATATCCTTCAGTGCGATCGTATCCTCTTTTAGCAGGTTACTGTACACCTTATTTAAGCCCTTTAACTCTACACTATACTCGCTCATAACAAATCTCCTTTTTTCTATCGGATTGCCTCGGAAATTTCTTTCGCACATTCCTTAAGCTGACAGATCCTCTGGAACATTTTTTCCGTATCCCCATCCTTCATGGACGTAAACGCGATCGCAGCCGCCAGCTCTCCGTTTCTGTCAAATACCGGGCACGCTGCGCCGATGATCCCCATCTGTAATTCCTCGTCAATGACCGCATACCCCTGATTATGAGTACGGTCCAGCTCTTCATTCAGCTCCTTCAGATCCGTTTTCGTATTCGGCGTCGTTTTTGTGCGTTTCTCACGATCAAGAATATCCAATGCCTCGCTCCGGTTCATGTAAGCCATAAAAACACGGCCAGCCGACGTGGAATAGAACGGGATCTCATGTCCGATCTTAACCATATACATATTGGAATCGCCGCGTTCGCTGCATGCCACATTCATCACTGCTCCATGCTCCATGATGCAGAGGACCACATTCCGGTCGATCTTTTCCGCCAGTCTCCGCATAGGCATCTGTGCCGCCTGCGTCAGCGCACTTCCCTTTACGACCCCGGTAGCGATTGCGCAGATCTTATATCCAAGACGATATTTTTTCGTATGTTCGTCCTGAACGACAAAATGATTTCCCTTTAAGCTTGAAAGGATCCTGTGAGTGGAGCTTGCCGGGATCCCAAGCTGCTCCGCCAGATCCGTCACCGACATTCCATTCATATTTTGGCTCAGTATTTCCAGGGCATTCAATGCCCGGTCGATCAATTGCATAGTCTCCTCCAATTTCTGTAATGTGCGCAGCCACAGGATCCGTGGCTGGCTTATGTCAATGAGTTATCGTTTCTATGCTATTCCGCGTAGCGGAATACTGTTCCGTTTATCGAAATATTACAATTTCATTTTAGCATTATCCAATCTTCAATGCAAAGCTTTTGCTACATCGAGCCGGAGTTTTGGCATATGCTACAATTCCCCTATTTTTTTTCGTATAATTTCACGGAAACATGTTCCGGTCAGCGGAAAATCAGGTTTTTGTCATTCCGTGGCATGGAAAAAGGAGGCAATACTCTGCCCCCTTACATTCACACGTTTCCTTCTTATGATTCTTTGATGCCGGATTGTTATATGCTTTTCGCTCCGATATCCTGTTATTTTAAAAAACGTGCTTCCCACGCATATTCCTGCATCTTCTCGATCTCCTCGTCGGTGAAACCAAGTTCCTCCTTCAGCACTTCCTTCTCTTTCTGAAGTGTGGTTCTCGAACAGGTGCGGTTGTCGGAATTTACGGTCACATGGACACCTGCCTCAAGAAGCTTGTGGATCGGGTGCATCCTGATCGCCGGAACTACCTTTGTGTGGTAATTGCTGGTAACGCAGACCTCAAGAGTCACATTCTCGTCAATAAGTCTCTTTATCAGCTCCGGATCATTGATGGCCGCAACGCCATGTCCGATCCTCTTTGTTCCGAAGGACAGCGCCGTCTTCATACTGTCCGGACCAGCCGCCTCCCCGGCATGGAGCGTCATCGGAACACCGTACTCACGGGCCTTCGCGAATACCGGGGCGAAATTCTCAGTCGGGAACAGGCCTTCCGCGCCTGCGATGTCCACCGCGCAGACCACATCCCCAAGATATTTCTTCGCAGTTTCTACTGTCTGCATGTTCAGCTCCTCATTGTCCGCTCCACGCATACAGCAGAGAATCAGACCCACACGAATCTGTGGATACATCTTCATGCCGCGTTCTGCTCCGCGGATGGCTGCCTCGACAACCTCATCCTGAGTCAGTCCGTCTTTGATGGAAAACTGCGGCGCAAATCGAAGCTCCGCATACTCCACGCCCTCCTTCGCAAGATCCTCCACCAGTTCAAAGGTCACACGCTCGATGGCATCCGCCTTCTGTAAGACGAGTAACGGAAGATCGAAGCGCTCTAAGTATTCTTCCAGAGTCTTACAGTCCTCCGGTACTTCCATCATATATTTTACTTCCTCCGCACTCTTTGCCGGAAGCTCCACGCCCTGCTCTTTTGCAAGCTCCCAGACGGTCTCCGGGCGGAGCGATCCGTCCAGATGTAAGTGAAGTTCTACGATATGGCTCATATCTGACAATATTCTCCCTTCTAACTATTCAGTGTCTCTATATTGTGTCTTCTATGTTGTGTCTTCGTACAGTCAGCACAATCACTGCACAAATCCTCTAAATTACTACACAGCAGCCCCTATGTCAGGAGCTGCTTGCATCAATTCTTTCCGGCCGCACTCTGCTGCCGTTTTTTATCTCAGTCGAGAAGACTCCCACCTCTTTAGGTGGTGAGTAATAGCAAATTTATTTCCCGGCCGCCGCCTTCATCTGTTTTTTCTTCTTATTGTGCTCCACCATCGCGCAGTAAACCGTATACGCAATAATAATGATCAGATACGGCATCATCTGGATAAACTGCAGCGGGATCGAAGAGTTCTGGAGATAGTTCGCAAGACTCTGGCAGAATCCGAATAACAGAGATGCCAGCATGCCGATCACGGCATTTCCCGCCGCGATGGCCTGAGTTGCCAGAGCGATGTAACCACGCCCCGCTGTCATACCGGAGGAGAAGAGTCCCACATATCCCATGGACAGGAACGCGCCTGCCATGCCTGTCATCATTCCGCTTAAGCAGAGGGCGATGTACTTGATCTTTTTTACCGGAATTCCGACGGATTCCGCCGCATCCGGGGACTCACCGACGGCACGGATATGCATGCCGAGTCTTGTATACTTAAACATGTACCACACAACTGCCACCAGGATCAGCGCTGCATAGGTCAACACATGATGGCCGGAAAGCACCGCGCCGATCACCGGGATATCCCCGAGCAGCGGCACTTTGTCAGCGGTATCGGTGACGGTTTTATCCAGCAGCCCGCCAACCACCACCGTTTCGCCGCTGCCGACCAGCACGGCGTTATTCACCGTCCGGGTATTGAAGGTCGCCCCGAGATCGCTGCTGGTGCTGGAGGCCGAGTCGGCAACGCTCGATACCTCCTGCTCAATCTCCAGCAGCACCGCATCGCCTTCGTTAATCTGCGGTTTCACCTTCAGTTTAATGCCGACGGTTTTGCGCTCGACGGTATTGAAGATGTTGTCGCCTGAGGTGGTTTGCGAGCCGGTTAATACCGGAACTTACTGGCCGACGTTAAAAGTGGCTTGCATGTTATCGAGGGTGACGATGCTGGGGGTGGCCAGAATATCGTTCTTGGTACTGCTGGAGAGGGCGGTGAGCAGCATCGCCCAGTTCCCCTGATAGAAGCCGGCGGCGATACCATTAAACGAGCCGAGGGCGCTGGCCAGCGAGCTGCTGATGGTACCGTCTTTGTTGTACTGGTTGGCGCCGGCGATAGCCGTCGATATCGGCAAACCGCTATTGGTGAACTGCGTCATGCCGGCGTTTTTGTTTGCCCACTGGATACCGAGATTAAGGCCATCGGCATCCTGCACTTCGGCAATAATCGCCTCCACCAGCACCTGCGGGCGGCGGATATCGAGCTGGGCGATCACCCGCTCAAGATCGTTCATCACGTCTGGCGCCGCGGTGACGATCAGGGCGTTGGTCTGGCCGTGGGCTTTGATAATAATATTTTTGTCGATCGCGGCCACTGGCCTGGCGCTTTGCTTGTCGCTCTGCAGCGAGCTGCTGATCCCGGTCAGAACTTCCACCAGATCGGCGGCTTTGGCGTACTTCAGGTAGATCACTTTGGTGTTACCCTGTACCGCCTGCTGGCGGTCGAGCTGTTTGATCATGGCGATAATGCGCTGGCGCGAGTTTGGTTCGCCGCTCACCAGTACCGCGTTGGTGCGCTCATCGGCCACCACGTTCGCCACCATCGAGCCCGGCAGCGCCGACTTGCTGGTATCTTTATTAAGCTCGGTAACCAGTTTGACTACTTCCGCGGCGGAGGCCCAGGAAAGGGGCACGGTCACCACGCTGCGATCCCCGGCGTTGTCGACGCGCTCGACAATGGTCAGCAGGCGTTTGATAACCGCCGCGCGGCCGGTCATCAGCAGTACGTTGGAGGGCTCATAATGGACCACGCTGCCGGCGCCAGCGTTATCGTTCAGCTGGCGGAGCAGCGGGGCGAGATCGCGGGCGGCGACGTTGGTCAGGGGCACCACCCGGGTGACCACTTCATCGCCTTCGCCCGGCGCGGCCGCGCTGGCGACCGGCACGGCCGAGGTCTTGGCGTCTTTGGCGCGGACCACTTTTAGCACGCCGTTATTCATATTGATCACGGCGAAGCCATATACATCCAGCACGCTGAGGAAGAATTGATAATATTGTTCTTCATTGAGCATATCGTAACTGCGCACGGTGATAGTACCGCGTACGCTGGGATCGATAATCACCGTTTTATTCAGGTTTTTGCTGACGGTATTGATAAATTCCTGGATATCGGTGCCTTTAAAACTGGCGGAAAATTCCTCCGCGGCGGCCGGAGAAAATAGCAGCGGGGTTAATATCAGCAGCGCAGGCAGCATTTTTCGCAGGCGTTTCATGGTTGGCAATTATTCATCCCCCAGCGCGAAAGCAATATCGTGTCGTTGGCCTTCCCGCTCAACGGTTAGCGTTATTTCGGTCATGTCGGCCAGATTTTGCAGCGCCTGTTGCGCTTGCTCCTGGTCGCGTAAATCGATGCCGTTTAAGGCAATCGCCAAATCATTTGCCTGCAGGCCGGACTGGCGAAACAGCGAGGCGTCTTTGCCTGGGTTCAGCCGATAACCCAGCAGTTTGTCGCCGCTGAGTACCGGCGAAATAGATAAATAAGTGAGGATATTTTGCGGCTGTTCGCGGAGTCGCTTCACGAGGGGCGGGTTGCCCGCGGCGGTGGGCGGCGGCGACGGCGCGCGACTGTCGTTAAATAATAAAATGGCCTCTTTGCGCCCCTGATAGTTGACGATGATCCGGTCAGGCAGAATGGCGGCGATCCGCGCATCATACCCTGGGAGAGGATCGCCCGTGCTAAGGCTAACCTGCTGATTTCCCTTTTCGATAATAGCGATGGAGCGCGCCGGGTTGCTGCTGGCGAGTAGCCCGGCCAGGCGTAGCTTCAGGCTGGAAACCGGCACCTGATTGAGACTGGCAGCATCCGTTGGCGTGGGGCTAATTTTCACCGCCAGGCCAAACAGGGTAAATGCGGGCCGCACATTTTTTAATTCCGGATCTGCCGGCGGAGGCATGGTTAACGGTAGGGCGGAAATATCCTCAGGACTCACAGGGAATACCACGCGCCAGGTTAATTTCGCCAGCTGTGGGATAGCGGTTATTAATATGATGAGCGTCACAATTTGTGGTAATAATTTAATTATCCCTTTATTTATATTTGTTAACCTCATCACAGAAACTGGCATTTTAATTCCTTTGCTAATTTATTTTTCTGCACGTTGGCGTAATACCCTACCGAAACAGGTAGGTGATTATTGGCTTTTGAATTATTTATTGCCGGAGAGTGGCGATAAGCGTGGCGAATCATAATCAGTTTGCGGTTTCGGGTCGTCATTCCCTTTATTGATTTACTCCCCCGGCTTCCTACGCCCCCCGCTCATTTGTGGGGGATGATTGCGCCTGGGAAAGCAAAAATATCTAATTAGCGCGCTGTAAAGATATTCATCCTTTCTTACCTTTTATAATTTAATAAGCATATTAGGGACTATCGAATGCTCAGATATACCTGTCATGCCCTATTTCTTGGATCGTTAGTATTATTGAGTGGCTGTGATAACAGCTCTTCCTCTTCTACCTCTGGCTCACCGGGTTCACCAGGCAATCCTGGCAACCCAGGCACTCCCGGCACGCCCGACCCGCAGGATGTCGTCGTCCGCTTACCGGACGTTGCCGTCCCAGGCGAAGCGGTGCAGGCTTCCGCCAGGCAAGCTGTCATTCATCTCGTCGATATCGCCGGCATCACCAGCAGCACGCCGGCCGACTATGCGACGAAAAACCTCTATTTATGGAACAACGAAACCTGTGACGCGCTGAGCGCGCCGGTGGCGGACTGGAATGATGTCAGCACCACCCCGACCGGCAGCGACAAATATGGCCCTTACTGGGTGATCCCGCTGACTAAAGAGAGCGGATGCATCAACGTTATCGTCCGCGATGGCACCAATAAGCTTATCGACAGCGACCTGCGCGTCTCTTTCAGTGATTTCACCGATCGGACGGTATCGGTCATCGCCGGCAACAGCGCGGTCTATGACTCCCGCGCCGACGCCTTCCGCGCCGCCTTTGGCGTGGCGCTGGCCGATGCGCACTGGGTCGATAAGACTACTCTGCTGTGGCCGGGTGGGGAAAATAAACCCATTGTGCGCCTCTATTACAGCCACAGCAGTAAGGTGGCCGCCGACAGTAACGGCGAATTTAGCGATAAATATGTCAAGCTGACCCCCACCACCGTCAGCCAGCAGGTAAGCATGCGCTTCCCGCATCTCGCCAGCTATCCAGCCTTTAAACTGCCGGATGATGTTAACGTCGATGAATTGCTGCAGGGCGAGACGGTGGCGATAGCCGCGGAAAGCGATGGGATCCTGAGCTCCGCCACCCAGGTACAGACCGCCGGCGTGCTGGACGATACCTATGCCGCCGCCGCCGAGGCGCTGAGCTACGGCGCCCAGCTAACCGATAGCGGCGTGACCTTCCGCGTCTGGGCGCCCACGGCGCAGCAGGTCGAACTGGTGGTCTACAGCGCCGACAAGAAGGTGGTGGCCAGCCACCCGATGACCCGCGACAGCGCCTCCGGCGCCTGGTCATGGCAGGGGGGAAGCGACCTGAAGGGCGCGTTCTACCGCTACGCGATGACCGTTTACCACCCGCAGTCGCGTAAAGTCGAGCAGTACGAAGTGACCGATCCCTACGCCCATAGTTTGTCGACCAACTCGGAGTACAGCCAGGTGGTCGATCTCAACGACAGCGCGCTGAAGCCGGAAGGCTGGGACGGGCTGACGATGCCGCACGCGCAGAAAACCAAAGCCGACCTGGCGAAAATGACGATCCACGAGTCGCATATTCGCGATCTCTCTGCCTGGGATCAAACCGTTCCCGCCGAACTGCGCGGTAAGTATCTGGCGCTCACCGCCCAGGAGAGCAATATGGTCCAGCATCTGAAACAGCTGTCGGCCTCGGGCGTGACCCATATTGAGCTGCTGCCGGTCTTCGATCTGGCGACGGTCAATGAGTTCAGCGACAAAGTCGCCGATATTCAGCAGCCGTTCAGTCGCCTGTGCGAGATCAACAGCGCGGTGAAGAGCAGCGAGTTCGCGGGCTATTGCGACAGCGGTTCGACGGTCGAAGAGGTGCTGACCCAGCTGAAGCAGAACGACAGCAAGGATAACCCGCAGGTGCAGGCGTTGAATACGCTGGTGGCGCAGACCGACTCCTATAACTGGGGCTACGATCCGTTCCACTACACGGTGCCGGAAGGATCCTACGCCACCGATCCGGAAGGCACGGCGCGCATTAAAGAGTTCCGCACCATGATTCAGGCGATCAAGCAGGATCTGGGAATGAACGTCATTATGGACGTGGTGTACAACCACACCAACGCCGCCGGCCCGACCGACCGCACCTCGGTGCTGGATAAGATCGTCCCCTGGTACTATCAACGCCTGAATGAAACCACCGGCAGCGTGGAATCGGCCACCTGTTGCTCCGACTCGGCGCCAGAGCACCGGATGTTCGCCAAGCTTATCGCCGATTCACTGGCGGTATGGACCACCGATTATAAGATCGATGGCTTCCGCTTCGACCTGATGGGCTACCACCCGAAAGCGCAGATCCTCTCGGCCTGGGAACGCATTAAAGCGCTGAACCCGGATATCTACTTCTTTGGCGAAGGCTGGGATTCCAACCAGAGCGATCGCTTTGAAATTGCCTCGCAAATCAATCTCAAAGGCACCGGGATCGGCACGTTCTCCGATCGTCTGCGCGACGCCGTGCGCGGCGGCGGGCCGTTCGACTCCGGTGACGCATTACGCCAGAACCAGGGCGTGGGCAGCGGGGCTGGAGTTCTGCCGAATGAGCTGACCACCCTGAGCGACGATCAGGCGCGTCACCTCGCCGATCTGACCCGTCTCGGCATGGCCGGTAACCTTGCGGACTTTGTGCTGATCGACAAAGACGGCGCGGTGAAGAGAGGCAGCGAGATTGACTATAACGGCGCGCCAGGCGGCTATGCGGCTGATCCGACGGAAGTCGTGAACTATGTGTCAAAACACGATAACCAGACGCTGTGGGACATGATCAGCTATAAAGCCGCTCAGGAGGCGGATCTCGATACCCGCGTCCGGATGCAGGCGGTGTCGCTGGCGACGGTGATGCTCGGCCAGGGGATCGCCTTTGACCAGCAGGGCTCGGAGCTGCTGCGCTCTAAATCCTTTACCCGCGATTCGTATGATTCCGGCGACTGGTTTAACCGCGTGGACTACTCCCTGCAGGACAACAACTACAACGTCGGTATGCCGCGCAGCAGCGATGATGGCAGCAACTATGACATTATCGCCCGGGTGAAAGACGCGGTGGCTACTCCGGGTGAAACGGAGCTCAAGCAGATGACCGCGTTTTATCAGGAGCTGACCGCGCTGCGTAAATCGTCTCCGCTGTTTACCCTCGGCGACGGCGCGACGGTGATGAAGCGCGTGGACTTCCGCAATACTGGCGCCGATCAGCAGACGGGTCTGCTGGTGATGACCATCGATGACGGGATGCAGGCTGGCGCCAGTCTGGACAGCCGTGTCGACGGCATCGTGGTGGCGATCAACGCCGCGCCGGAAAGCCGGACGCTGCAGGACTTCGCCGGCACATCGCTGCAGCTGAGCGCCATCCAGCAGGCGGCGGGCGACCGGTCGCTGGCGAGCGGCGTGCAGGTTGCCGCTGACG
>ERZ773158.3321-NODE-3321-length-10281-cov-4.921475_pt1 | contig 10281 bp, 7 predicted proteins | sample MGYA00511918_ERZ773158 | MGnify/ENA primary metagenome ERZ773158 (study PRJEB29015, sample SAMEA2737876) | human gut metagenome | biome: human gut; feature: human-associated habitat; material: faeces | place: China | collected 2012 ... | reverse complement strand
ACCGGCCATCTGTATGTATTGAATGATTCTACATACGCCGTTCAGAAATGTACAATGAACCTGCCTAAAAAGACCGGAGTCAACTTTGTCAACCGCATGGACATCACGCAACAGTATGAGCAACTGCCCAACGGCAACTGGGTGTTGGCGGATGATGACATGACCGTAGACCTTTCCTGGAATTCCAACAAAACAGCAGGTGGATTGCAGGTGGAACGAACCACGAAATATAGTAACTATAAATTCGATCCTATTGAACAACGACTGTTCCGGTTGAAAGGCAGCGTGATAAAAGAAGCGGATATGCTCTCGAAAAGCGATGAGTACTGGGCGAGTGTCCGTCAAGTACCATTGACAAAGAAAGAAAGTTCGATGGATGTATTCGTCAACCGTCTCGAACAGATTCCGGGATTCAAATACATCATCTTCGGAGCGAAAGCACTGATTGAGAACTTTGTAGAAACAGGAAGCAAAGAGCATCCGAGCAAAGTGGACATCGGCCCTATCAACACCATGATTTCGAGCAATTACATTGATGGTACCCGTTTCCGGTTGAGCGGTATGACTACGGCTCATTTCGACAAGCACTGGTTCTTGAGCGGATACGGAGCGTACGGTCTGAAAGACGAACGCTGGAAATATAGCGGAACGGTGACTTATTCGTTCAACAAACGCGATTATGTGGTCTGGGAGTTCCCGAAACATTATCTTTCGGCAACGTACAGTTATGACGTAATGTCTCCGATGGACAAATTCCTGTTTACGGATAAAGATAATATCTTCCTGTCGGTCAAAACAACGACAGTAGACCAAATGTCGTATATGCGCGACGCCACCATTAATTATGAACTCGAAACGCTGACCGGATTCGGAGTGAAAGCCATGTTGCGACACCGTAACGACGAACCGACCGGCAAACTGGAATATCTGCGTAATGATGCCGCACAAACCCGTGTGCACGATGTCACAACTTCCGAAGCAAGTCTGACGCTGCGCTATGCGCCGGGCGAATCATTTGTCAATTCCAAGCAACGCCGCGTGCCTGTGTCGCTGGACGCTCCTATCTTTACGCTCACTCATGCCATGGGTTTCAAAGGCGTATTGGGTGGAGATTACAACTTTAACCGTACGGAAGCAAGTGTGTGGAAACGTTTCTGGCTCCCGGCTTCCTGGGGAAAGATTGATTGCAGCGTGAAAGCAGGTGCAGAATGGAACACAGTTCCTTTCCCGTTGTTAATCCTGCCGGAAGCCAACTTGTCCTACATCACCCAGCGCGAAACGTTCAACTTGATTAATAACATGGAATTCCTGAACGACCGTTACGCTTCCATGTCATTATCCTACGACATGAATGGAAAACTCTTCAACCGTATTCCTCTTATCAAGAACCTGAAATGGAGGGAAATGTTCCGTGTACGTGCTTTGTGGGGAACATTGACGGACAAGAACAATCCGTTCAAGAGCAACAATCCCGATTTGTTCCGTTTCCCGACACGTGACGGTAAGTTCACCAGTTTCGTGATGGACCCGAAAGTGCCGTATGTCGAAGCAAGTGTAGGTATCTACAACATTTTCAAGTTGCTGCACGTTGAGTATGTACATCGTTTCACTTATCGTGATAATCCGGGTATCAACAAAAACGGTATCCGCTTCATGGTATTAATGGTATTCTAAAAAATTATGCAACCACTAGCAGAACGGTTACGGCCAAAGACTTTGGATGATTATATCGGTCAGAAACATTTAGTTGGACCGGGGGCTATCTTGCGGAAAATGATTGACGCAGGACGCATCTCTTCGTTTATTCTCTGGGGACCTCCCGGAGTGGGTAAAACAACCCTTGCGCAAATCATTGCCAACAAACTGGAAACACCTTTCTATACGTTAAGTGCCGTGACTTCCGGTGTGAAGGATGTGCGCGAAGTGATAGAACGTGCCAAGAGCAACCGCTTCTTTTCACAGTCCAGCCCGATTCTGTTTATCGATGAAATCCATCGGTTCAGCAAGTCGCAGCAGGATTCTCTGTTGGGAGCGGTAGAGAACGGAACAGTCACACTGATTGGCGCAACAACGGAGAATCCGTCGTTCGAAGTCATCCGCCCTCTCCTATCCCGTTGCCAGCTTTATGTACTCAAATCTTTGGAAAAAGAAGATTTGCTGGAACTTCTGCAACGTGCCATCACTACGGATGCCATACTGAAGGAACGAAAAATTGAATTGAAAGAAACAACAGCTATGCTGCGCTTCTCCGGTGGAGATGCCCGCAAACTGCTTAATATATTGGAACTTGTTGTGCAATCGGAGACGGAGGAAACAGTTGTCATCACCGATGAAATGGTGACCGAACGCTTGCAACAGAATCCACTGGCTTATGATAAGGATGGAGAGATGCATTATGACATTATCTCGGCTTTCATCAAGTCTATCCGCGGTAGCGATCCTGACGGAGCGATCTACTGGCTTGCCCGTATGGTGGAAGGAGGCGAAGATCCGGCTTTCATTGCCCGCCGACTGGTGATCTCGGCTGCCGAGGATATTGGTCTGGCAAACCCGAATGCATTGCTTCTCGCTAATGCGTGCTTTGATACATTGATGAAAATCGGTTGGCCCGAAGGACGGATTCCTTTGGCTGAAACAACGATTTATCTGGCTACCAGTCCAAAAAGTAATTCGGCATACAGTGCGATTAACGATGCACTGGAGCTAGTCCGTTCAACCGGTAATCTGCCTGTGCCCTTGCATCTGCGCAATGCTCCGACCAAACTGATGAAACAGTTGGGATACGGACAGGAATATAAATATGCGCACAGCTATGAAGGTAACTTTGTCAAACAGCAATTTCTTCCGGACGAGCTGAAAGACAAACGAATATGGCAACCGCAAAACAATCCGGCAGAACAGAAACATGCCGAGCGAATGATACAGTTGTGGGGAGACAAATTTAAGAAATAAGTGTTCGTAAAATAAGTCACTCCCTTCTGTAAGAGAAGCTAAAAGCACAATAAAGCAGTAGGAAACATTATAACATATTAATAATATTGAAATTGAAATGAAGATTGTAGTTTTAGACGGCTATGCCGCCAATCCCGGAGATTTATCCTGGGAAGGTATGAAGGTGCTTGGAGAATGTACAATTTATGATCGTACAGCTCCGGAAGAGGTATTAGAACGTGCAGCCGGTGCAGAAGCAATTCTGACTAACAAGGTAATCATCAATGCAGACCACATGGCTGCACTGCCCGAACTGAAATATATCGGTGTGTTGGCTACCGGATACAATGTGGTAGACACAGCTGCTGCAAAAGAACGGGGAATCGTCGTTACTAATATTCCTTCATACAGCACCGCTTCCGTTGCTCAAATGGTATTTGCGCATATCCTGAACATCACTCAACAAGTGCAACACCACTCTGAAGAAGTGCATAAAGGTCGTTGGGCTAATAACAAGGATTTCTGTTTTTGGGATACTCCATTGATGGAACTACGGGAAAAGAAAATCGGTCTGGTAGGACTGGGAAATACCGGATATACCACAGCGCGCGTTGCTATCGGTTTCGGTATGCAAGTGTATGCATTGACTTCTAAATCTCACTTCCAGTTGCCACCGGAAATCAAGAAGATGGATTTAGATCAGTTGTTCAGCGAATGTGATATTATCAGTTTGCACTGCCCGCTTACTCCGGAGACACGCGAAATGGTAAATGCACGCCGTTTGGGTATGATGAAGCCGACAGCTATTTTAATCAACACCGGTCGCGGCCCGCTTATCAACGAACAAGACCTTGCAGACGCTTTGAACAATGGCAAGATTTATGCAGCCGGAGTAGACGTGCTTTCTACTGAACCGCCTTGTGCCGACAATCCATTACTAACTGCGAAGAACTGCTACATCACTCCGCACATTGCCTGGGCAACCATCGAGGCTCGTGAACGTCTGATGAATATTGCAATCAGTAACCTTCAGGCTTACATTGCCGGAAAACCGGAGAATATAGTCAATAAATAAAAAGCGATATATCCGAAAGGATAGAAAAGGCTTATATATAAAAACTCCCCTCATTTAACTTCTCTACCATGACATAAAGAATTAAATAAGGGGAGTTTATTTGTTCCTACAAGAATCTCAATTCGAAATTCTATGTGGACAATTAATATGAGTGTCCTCCTTCATCCATTTCTTTCTCGGTAATTTTGTGACGATCGATACTACGCCAAGCATAGAAAATATATGCAATTACGAATGGAACAAGAATAGAGACATAGGCCATTGTCTTTAGTGTAAATTCGCTGGAACAGCTATTGGCTAAAGTTAATGAGCTTTGCAGGTCTGTATATGACGGATAATAAGCGGTATTGTTGTACCCTGCTACCAGCAATAAAGATAAAACAGTCAGTACCGTACCGATTCCCGTAAACCAGATTCCTTTATCAAACGTCTTTTTAAGCAATGTCTTTCCAATGCCGAAAAGAACCAGTACCACACCAATCAGGAATAAAGCCAACACTACCGGCATTTCGATAAAGTTAGTGAGATACTTATATGGCTGCATATAAATTTCCTGTGTATCCGGATTAACGGCAAAGCCATCAGATACCAATGTACGAATGACAAATGCCAAAAAGAATACAAGGAACAAAACTGTATTATTTCGTACTGCACGACGACATTTATCGGTCAGCTCTTTATCATCAATATTATTAATGAAATAGAGAGATCCCAACACACGGGCAAGGAAGAAGACAGCCAATCCAAGAATAACATTCCAAATGTTGGTCAGTGCATCCAATCCGTGCCAGCCATTTCCCCAATGACTGATTACCGGCATAATGGTATCTGTCATATTGGCCTTATTAATATAGAAATCAGAACCGGTAAAGAAAGTAGCCACTGCCCCACCAAGTAACACAGGACCTACCACTCCATTAATCACCAAAAAAGTCCGGTATGTCTTTTTACCTAACAGATTTCCGGCTTTACTCTGAAACTCATAACTGACAGCCTGCAATACAAAACTGAAAAGTATAATCATCCAAAGCCAATATGCACCGCCGAAACTGGTACTGTAAAACAAGGGGAAAGAAGCGAAGAAAGCTCCTCCAAATGTAACCAATGTAGTAAACGTAAACTCCCACTTACGTCCGGTAGAATTCACCATCATCTTACGATGTTCCTCGGTTTTACCCAAGCAGAACAACAAAGAATTACCTCCTTGTACAAACAATAAGAACACGAGTATGGCCCCTAACAAGGAAACGACAAGCCACCAATATTGTTGCAAAAATATATACATATAGCTAAAATATTAAGTAATGAGTAATAGGTAATTATCAATTCTCCGGTCCTTTTTTAATAGCCTTTACCATAATTCCGACACCTGCAATCAGCATCACTGTAAACAGGAGCAGGAAGATAAAGAAAGTCGTTTGTACAGAGCTTACATCCAGTTTGGAGATGGCAGCCATTGTCGGCAGCATATCACGGATAGCCCACGGTTGACGCCCACATTCGGCAACCACCCATCCGGCTTGTCCGGCGATGTATCCCAAAGGAATTGTCAGCAGAGCAATCCAGTGCATCCAACGCATCTGGCTTAAATCTTTCTTATAGATAAAGAAGAGAACGACAATAAAGAACAGGATGAAGTATCCGCCCAAGATTACCATTACACGGAATGCATAAAAGTTCAGAGGAACATTCGGAACCAGTTGGTTCACATCTTTGATATATCCGTAACCGAAATATGGAATATTTTCCTGTAATACTTTATATGCAATTTGAGCATCTTCCTCATGTCCTGCACTCTTTGCTGCACGATAGGCAGCCAATGCACCGATAGCCGTTTTTCCACGTTCTATCTTCTCGGCAGCAGAAAGAGCTGTCGATCCGTCTTTCTGTTGATAACCACCCTCGATGATATTTGTAATACCAGGAACGTAGCCGTCTACATTACGTTCTGCAAGGAAAGAAAGCATGCTGGGAATTTCAAAACGGAAGAGGAAAGGATCTTTCCCATCGTTGTAAGTCTTCTTTTCCGGGTTCAACACTCCTATTCCAACCAGACCTACATTAGTGCCGCCTTCATACAGACCTTCCACAGCAGCCAGTTTCATCGGTTGCGTCTGGGCAATCTGATAACCGGAACCATCACCTGTCCAAACAGAAAGCAACGATGCTACTAATCCGAAAATCGCCCCAATTTTGATGCTGGCAAGCGCAAACTCACGATTACGTTTCTTCAGCAGATACCAACAACTGATGCCGACTACAAAAACAGCGCCCAGCACCCAGCCGGACAATACCGTATGGAAGAATTTATTGACCGCTACAGGTGACGTAGCCACTGCCCAGAAATCTACCATCTCGTTACGAACTGTATCAGGATTGAATTCCATACCTACCGGATGCTGCATCCATGCGTTGGCAACGAGAATCCACCAGGCAGAAATCGTAGCCCCCAAGCCTGTAAGCCAGGTAGAAGCCAAGTGGAAACGTTTACTTACTTTGCCCCATCCAAAGAACATGACGGCGATAAATGTGGCTTCCATAAAGAATGCCAAAATACCTTCAATAGCCAACGGAGCACCGAAGATATCTCCTACAAACCATGAATAATTGCTCCAGTTCGTACCGAACTCAAACTCCAGAATCAAACCGGTTGCCACACCAATGGCAAAGTTTATACCGAAGAGTTTCATCCAAAACTGGGCAGTCTTTTTCCAAAATTCATTGCCTGTTTTATAATACAGCGTCTCCATGATTCCCATCACCACTGCCAGTCCGAGTGTGAGAGGAACAAAAATCCAGTGGTACATGGCTGTCATCGCAAATTGGGCTCTCGACCAATCGATCAGCGAGGTGTCAATACTTTCAATCATAATCCTATGTAGTTTAAGAGTTAAAAATCAGTAGATTTACCGGGGATGGCACGTTCTATCAGTTCGTTTCCCACGTATGTTCCCTTGTCGTCATCCGTAGGATGGTCACGGAGGAAATCAGGGAAAAAGAACATTTTAAGGATGAAGAACATAACGAATAATTTCAGCAGAATGATAACCCACAGGGTACGCCCCAAGGTCATACTACGGAAGCCCTCCAAATAGAAGTTCCAGATCGTAAGCAGTGTATTCTTCATATGTTGACGTTATAATTTGTAATGAGTACAAATATACATTTTTTATAATTAAAACAAACAACTAGTCAAAAAAGTTGTGTGATTTGTTGTGTTTTTCTTCAAAAACCTGCCTATCGACAGAAAAAAAACATTTAACGGCGAAATTACGTCATCCGTCTATCGTTTTTGCGGCATATATAATATGTACGTACCTTCGCTAACAGTAAATCAATAGAAGTATGAATATGATAAATGTAAGAAGATTGACAGTGATGACATTTCTTGGAGCAGGTATGCTGTCCGGCATATCTGCCCAAGTTTCTCCGCTGCAAGTCGATACGCTGAAAGAAACGAAAATTCCGGCTCAATGGGATTTGCAGTCATGCATCGACTACGCAAAAGAGCAGAACATCACGATTCGCAAGAACCGGATCACTGCGGCCAGCACGCAGATTGATGTAAAGACAGCTAAGGCTGCCTTGTTTCCCAGTCTTTCGTTCTCTACCAGCCAGCAGGTGGTGAATCGTCCGTATCAGGAGACGAGTAGTCGGGTAAGCGGCAGCGAAATTATCAGTAGCAATAGTAAAACGAGCTACAATGGTAATTATGGACTGAATGCGTCGTGGACTCTATATAATGGTAATAAAAGACTGAAAACCATCCAGCAGGAAAAGTTGAACAATCAGGTAGCCGAACTGGACGTAGCGACTTCCGAAAATAACATTCAGGAATCTATCGCCCAAGTGTATATCCAGATTCTTTATGCAGCCGAGTCTGTCAAAGTAAACGAAAGTACCCTGCAAGTCTCTATTGCGCAGCGTGACCGCGGACAGGAACTTCTGAACGCCGGAAGTATTGCTAAAAGCGACTTCGCCCAACTGGAAGCACAGGTGAGCACAGACCGATACCAACTTGTCACAGCGCAAGCCACTCTTGAAGATTACAAATTACAACTGAAACAATTGCTCGAACTGGATGGGGAGAATGAAATGAACATCTACCTCCCTGCCCTGTCCGACGAAAATGTACTGGCTCCGTTGCCTACCAAAAAAGATGTGTACATTCGTGCATTGAGTCTTCGCCCAGAGATTGAAGCTAGCAAACTTAATGTAGAGGCTTCCGAACTGGGTATCGGTATTGCCAAATCAAGTTATTTGCCCACAATCAGCCTTAGCGCAGGAATCGGAACCAACCACACCAGCGGCAGTGACTTCACTTTCGGAGAGCAAGTAAAAAACGGATGGAACAATTCGATCGGATTGTCTGTCAGTGTGCCGATCTTCAATAACCGTCAAACTAAAAGTGCCGTACAGAAAGCAAAATTGCAATACGAGACGAGCATGTTATCCTTGCTTGACGAACAAAAAACTCTGTACAAGACCATCGAAGGACTCTGGCTGGATGCTAACAGTGCACAGCAACGTTATGCAGCAGCAAACGAGAAGTTGAAGAGTACACAAATCAGCTATGAGTTAATTAGCGAACAGTTTAATCTGGGAATGAAGAATACCATAGAACTTCTTACTGAAAAGAACAACTTGCTACAAGCACAGCAGGAACAGCTTCAAGCCAAATATATGGCTATACTGAATATGCAGTTGCTGAAGTTCTATCAGGGAGATCAATTAGCAATCTAAATAAAAGCATAATAAACGAATGAAAACGAAAAAGATTATCTTAATCGCTGTGGCAGTCGTTGTGGTAGCAGGTGCAGGAATCTGGTTCTTTGCAGGTTCACCGGCCAAGCACAAAGTCACCTACGCCACTGCCAACGTGAGCAAAGGCGATATTTCAAATTCGGTAACTGCTACCGGAACCATCGAACCGGTGACGGAAGTAGAAGTCGGTACGCAGGTTTCCGGTATCATCGACAAGATTTACGTAGATTACAACTCGGTAGTAACCAAAGGACAGTTGATTGCCGAAATGGACCGTGCCACATTGCAAAGCGAACTGGCATCACAACAGGCAACGTACGATGGTGCAAAAGCCGAATATGAATATCAAGAAAAAAACTTTTTCAGAAACAAGGCCCTGCACGAGAAACAACTCATCAGCGACACCGAATACGAAGAGTCGAAATACAACTACGCAAAAGCTAAAAGCACCTTCGAAAGCAGCGAGGCAAATCTGGCTAAGGCTAAACGAAATTTAGCTTATGCCACTATTACTTCGCCTATCGACGGCGTAGTCATCAGTCGGGCGGTCGAAGAAGGACAAACCGTAGCTGCCGGATTCGAAACGCCGACCCTCTTTACCATTGCTGCCGACCTGACCCAAATGCAGGTTATAGCCGATGTCGACGAAGCCGATATTGGCGGAGTGCAAGAGGGGCAAAGAGTCATATTCACCGTCGACGCTTACCCCAACGACACATTCGAGGGGACAGTCACACAAGTGCGTTTAGAGGCCACGGAAGAAAGCAATGTAGTCACCTACGAAGTGGTTATCTCTGCCCATAATCCCGATTTGAAATTAAAACCGGGATTAACCGCCAACATCACCATTTACACCGCCGAACGCCGCAATGTCGTGAACATACCGCTCAAAGCCCTTCGATTCGTTCCCGATCCGCCATCGGGCAAAAAGCGCCACGAACCGGAAGATTTGCCTCAACAAGAAATATCCGGAAACGACAGCTTGAAAATCGTCTGGGTACAAGACGGGCAAGAATGGAAACCTCGTAAGGTCGTCGTAGGCATGGACAATAGCGTAAACGTCGAAATTTGCTCCGGGTTGGAAGCCGGTGAAACCGTAGCCATAGACCGCAAAAGTAATATAAACGCTACCAATCGACAATCATCGGAAGAGAAAGAAGAAAGCCCGTTCATGCCCAAACCGCCGGGAAAAAAGAAATAATCAGGAAACCGACATGACAACGAACGAAATCATTCGATTAGAAAACATAAGACGCAATTTTATCGTAGGGAGTGAAACCGTACATGCTCTGCGAGGCGTCAATTTCACCATAAATTCCGGTGAGTTCGTAACCATTATGGGAACCAGCGGCTCGGGAAAATCCACTCTGCTCAATATACTCGGCTGCCTCGACACCCCCACATCGGGAGAGTATTACCTCGATGGTATTTCGGTTCGGAGTATGGGTAAGAACGAACGGTCGGTTTTGCGAAATCGGAAAATCGGGTTCGTATTTCAATCCTACAACTTG
>ERZ773158.3319-NODE-3319-length-10284-cov-2.549125_pt1 | contig 10284 bp, 7 predicted proteins | sample MGYA00511918_ERZ773158 | MGnify/ENA primary metagenome ERZ773158 (study PRJEB29015, sample SAMEA2737876) | human gut metagenome | biome: human gut; feature: human-associated habitat; material: faeces | place: China | collected 2012 ... | reverse complement strand
ATTCAGACCGTCCTCACCCAATGGGAGATACCCAGCATCCGTCAGGTCAATGGGCGTTGCCGTAATGACAGTCGCTGCATGATTGACGACAACGTGCTCCTGAATGGTCACAGGCAGTCCCGGATCATCGTCGGAGCCGCGCAGATCATATGCATACAACCCTTCGGGCAGCTTCTCTCTGTCGATGCGCCCGTTGGAGAACAGCGCAGGCTTGCCGAACAGCTCGACCGCCTGATATTTTTCTCCGATTTCGTCCTTATTGTGGAGTCTGGAGTGGGCGATCTCATGGACGGCGGCGCAGACCGTCTGTACCTCGCTCATGCCTTCTCTGAGGACAATGCGCTGTTTGTCCACTGAGAAGTATCCGTCCATATTCTCCGCCAGCTTCTCAAAGGTAATGGGTACGGGCGCGCTGCGGCGCAGAGCCTCCATAAACACCCCGTAATTCTGCACATTCCCTGTAAGGTTCGCCGCCAGCTTCGGCAGGGGCTTGCCTGCGGTCTGCTGCACGTCGAACACCACCACGGGCCTGTACATGGGAATTTGCACCGTCTTTTCCTCCGTGATAATATCGCCGTTCTCGTCCCGCAGGGGGAGCTTGGTGTCGGGGTCTAATTTCTGCTGCTCGATTTTCTTCTTGAAGGGCGTGGGGGCGATGATCTTAATGCCCTTTTCGCCCTTCTTAACGCTCCTTCCAAACTGATCGCGCCATTTGTTGAAGCCAGCCACATGGGTGGCGTCGGGGCGCTGCATATAGATGAGCATGGTGTTGTTGACGCTGTACTTGTGAAAGCGGCTCATGGTGGCAAGGTACTGCCTGTATTTGTCGCTCTCAAATAGCTCCTTTATGCCCGTCTCGATGCTGTCGGTGATGTCCTTGAGCCGTTCCTTGTTGGTCTGTTTTTCAGCCATTTCATGCATACCTCCTTTGAATCATGGTAAAAACAGCGGCTCCCGCAGGGGAATGAAACGCCCGTGCGGGAGCCTGCGAGGGTCATTTGGTAAAGTCCAGCTTATAGGAGGAACGCGCGCCGTCGTCCTCCAGCACGATGAATGCGTCGTAGGTCTTGCCGGTTTTCTCGGAGTAGATACCGCTGGCGTAGGCGCGTCCCTGCGTCAGGAGCGAGGAAGCCATCTTCTTCGTCAGGCTGATCTTCTTGGCGGCAAGGAAGCGGTTGTCCCGCCACAGCCCGAACTTGCAGCTCCGTCTCTCGCAGAAATAGCCGTTTTTGCTCTCCGTGACCTCTGCGCCGCAGCGGGGGCATTTGCCCACAACGGGTCTGCCGGAGGGGAACAGTACCTCCGCGCCGTCCACAGGCGCAGCGTCCCGAACCAGCGCTGCGACCATATCGCGGATGCCGGCAAGGAACTCGTCCGCGCCCAGCTCGCCGCACTCGATCTCCTTGAGGCGGTGCTCCCATTCGGCGGTCAACAGCGGGGACTGGAGCTGTTCGGGCAGCACGGTAATGAGGGACACGCCCGCTTCGGTGGGAACGAGACGTACAGATTTCTTCGCCTTTTTGCGCTCCGCAAAGCCTGCGGATACCAGTTTTTCAATAACCGCCGCCCTTGTCGCGGGAGTTCCCAATCCCTTTCTCTCGGCATCTTCCGGCATATCCTCTTTGCCCGCCGTCTCCATGGCCGACAAAAGCGTATCCTCGGTGAAGTGCTTTGGCGGGGTCGTTTTTCCCTCTTTGACCACTTCCTCACCGGGAATCAGCACTCTGCCGATTTCAATATCCTCGGGCAGTGCAGCCGCTTTTTCCTGCTTTTCCTGTGGGAGATACGCCCTCCAGCCGGGAGCGTTGATGCATTTTCCCTTGGTTGAGAACGCAGCGCCGCCGCATCGGAGGACAATCACCGTCTCGGTATAGCGGTAGGGTTCGGAAACCGCCATAAGCACCTGACGGGAAACAAGGCGCAAGATCTCCCGTTCGCCTGCGAGCAAGGTTTCCAAATCCGTTTCGCCCGCCGCCATGGTGGGAACGACGGCGTGGTGGTCGCTGACATTTTTGCTGCTGCACACCTGCCCCGAACAGACGGCTGCGGGCGGCTCCGTGCCGCAGATGCCCGCGCAGCACAGCGCCAGCGCGTTTACGCCGCCCTCCATATCGTCGGTGAGGTAGCGGCTGTCGGTGCGGGGGTAGGTGCAGAGCTTCTTTTCATAAAGGCTTTGCAGATAATCCAGCGTCTGCTGCGCCGTGTACCCAAGCAAGCGGTTCGCGTCCCGCTGGAGCGTGGTCAGGTCGTAGAGCGCCGGGGCTTTCTCCATCTTTTCCGTCTGCACGACGGAGGTAACAGCGGCGGCTTTGCCGTTGCAGTCCCCGGCAAGCCGCTCCGCCTCTGCCTGCTCCTTCATGCGCCCGCCTGCGGCGGAGAAGCCGTTAAAGTCCAGATGGACGGTATAGAAGCTCTCCGGCTGAAAGGCGTTGATTTCCGCTTCCCGCTGCACCAGCAGCGCAAGGGTAGGCGATACCACGCGCCCCACGTTCAGGGTGCGATGATACATCACGGAAAACAGGCGGGTGGCGTTGATGCCCACCAGCCAGTCCGCCTTGCTGCGGCAGAGGGCGGAGGCGTAGAGGTTGTCGTACTCCGCGCCGTCGCGGAGATTGTCAAAGCCATCAAGAATAGCCGCATCCTCCATGGAGGAAATCCAGAGCCGCTTTACGCGCTTGCGGCAGTTGTTGAGATTATACGCCGTGCGGAAGATCAGCTCGCCCTCGCGTCCGGCGTCGCAGGCGTTGATGACCTCGCAAACGTCCTCTCTGTGCATGAGGGCGCGGAGGGTGTTCATCTGCTTCTGCTTGTCCCTCGCCACGGTGTACTGCCAGCTATCCGGCAGGATGGGCAAGTCCTCCCTTCGCCATTTGCCGTACTTTTCGTCGTAGGCGTCCGCATCCGAAAGCTCCGCAAGATGCCCGAAGCACCAGGAAACGAGATAGCCGCCGCCCGAAAGAACGCCGTCCCCGCGCTCCCTTGCGCCGAGGACGGCGGCGATGCTCCTTGCCACGGAGGGCTTTTCACACACAACCAATCGGTATTCGTTCATATTCCTTTATTCCTCCTCATCGTTGATATCGAAATCATCCGGCGCGTCCCAGCCCTTTGCCCGCAGGAACTCCTTGCGCAGGGTGTTGTTCCCGCAGTCCTCGATGGCCTTCTCCACATACAGGTCACAGTTTGCGTAGCTGTATTCGTCGAAATAGTATTTGAAGTCGCAGTAGATGGATTTTACGGGCTTGGGGGTGCGGAGCAGCGCCTCCGCGTCCCCGCAGCCCGCTTCCACGGCTTTTACGATCTTCTGCCGGATGAAATATTCAAAGGCTTTCTTGCCGCTCCGGTATCCGGGCTTCTGGGAAAGTGTCTGCCGGATGAAAAGCGCCTGCTCGCGCTTCATGACCTGAATCAGCTTCTCGCGGGGAGACGGCTCCATGGGCGATTCTGTGCTGACAGTCTGTGTCACTTTTTTTCATCCTCCCCGGCGTCCGTCTCGTCCTCGGCTTCAAACTCGTAATCCTCATCCTCCTCGTCCTCGCCGTAGTCGTAATCGTCCAGGTCGTCCGCCCCACGAGTGTCGGCCTTGGGCTTGCGGAGCTTGAACCAGTACAGCGCACCGCCTCCGCCCAGCAGGAGCAGGAGGACGACCACAACAAGCCCCGTGCCGCCGGACTTCTTTTCGGGCGCGTTCTCCGCAGGCTCGGCGGGCTGAGGCGTAATTTCTGCGGCTTGCTCCTTACCCGCGCACTCGCTCATATTGGTTCTGCACACCTTGCAGCCCGTGTTGATTTTGCCCACGGCGCATTTGTCCGTGCAGGCGCAGGCGGGGACGATGCTCTCGCCGTCCTTGGTCAGCGCCAGCAGGTCGGCCTCGTCCACAAGATTCAGGAAATGGACGTTCTCATTGCCCTTATCGTCCCGGTCGATGATGAGATAAAAGGTGTTGCCGCCCTTGGTCGTCACGGTGATGAACTGCTTGCCTGCGCCGAAAGCGGAGCCGATATCGTCCATGAGCGTCAGGTTGCCGTCCGGGGTCAGGGGCGCGGAACCTCCGGCAGCGGCGTAATATTGCAGCAGTATCTCCAGCAGTCCCGCAGTATCCGTGTCGTTCTCACCGCCTCCCGCAGAGGTGTTGAGAACCTCAAGGTATTTGCCGTATACATAGCCGGTCTGCTCCGGCACGACCACCTTGTACCAGCCGTTGCTTTCCTCCAGCACCTTCACCTCCGCGCCGTTGAGCAGATGCCCAATCACAGTGTAGTCCGTGCCGGGGCCGGTGCGCAGATTCAAATAGGTGCGGACGTTGACCACCTTTCCGGCCTGCTCCCGTTTGGCGGGAAGCGTCCAGCTCCGATCCCCGATGGTCACGGTATGGCTTCCGTCCGCATTTTCGGTCACAAGCACGGTCAGGGTCTGTCCGTTTGGGGTCTGCTCACCGGTATTCGTATTCTCCGGCTGTGTAGTTGCAGTTGGGGTTTCCATGGTCGGGTCGCCCATTGTCGAATCGACCATATCGCCGCCTGCATAGGCCGTAACGGAAAAGACCGTCATGCAGAGCACGACGGCCATTATCACGGCAAAAAATCTCCATTTATTCTTCATCCATAAATTCCTCCGTTTTTCTGTATTCGTCGGGCAGCGCCGCCGTGGGACGCTTTTCCAGCATCGCCATCAGCGCCGCGAGCTGCTCGATGGTCAGCCCGTTCTCGCGGACGATGCCCACAATATCCGTGTTTTCCAGCTTCAGAATCTGCTCGTCCAGGGCTTTGAGCCGTGCGGTCAGCGATGCGAGCTTTTCCGCCAGCTTCTCGCGCTCCTGACGCAGCTTTTCAAGTCGCGGGTTCATAACATCCTCCTTTTTTGCGTTGATATGGTTGTTGTTAAGGCAATCTGCCGAATTGGAGAAAATGGCTTCGCCAGTAGCTCGTGTCGATGGAAGCGTAGTGAATGGGGTCGCCGCAGTGGAGCATCCTGTTATTGCCCACATAGATGCCCACATGGGACGCGCCTGCGGTGTCGTAGGTCTTTTCAAAAAAGATCAGGTCGCCGGGACGGGCGCTGTCCGGGGAGACATAGGCGCATATGCCCCGCAGACCCTCCGCGCCCAGCCTGCCGAAGCTCCAGTGCAGGCCGCAGTTGTTGTAGACATACGAAACGAAGCCGGAGCAGTCGAAGGAGGTGTCCGGCGAGCTGCCGCCCCAGATATAGGGGTAGCCCAGATACTTTTCCGCTTCCTTGATGATGGCGGCGAACTGCTGGTCTGCCAGCTCCTCCGGGGGTATCTCGCACTTCTCATACTGGGTGTGGTAGTACCGGTTCACATACGGGGAGCCGGGGAACAGGTCGGGGCGGTTGCCCAGCACGCTCATATACACGGCGTACATGGAGAGCTGATCGTGGGACATGATATGCACCGGCACATGGGAGAGGTTGAAATTTTCCAGCTCCACATGGCAGATATACCAGGTGTAGGGAACCTCCGCCTCGTACTCGTAGCTTTGCAGATTGCCGTTTTCGTCGGTGTAGTAGCCGATATGCGTTTCGGTGCGGTACCTGGTTTCCGTGGCGACGGTTTCCGTTAAGATATACTGCTTTTCAAACAGCGTCTCCAGAATCCCGCCTATTTCGTCAATCGTCCATTCTCCGCCCTTGAGGGCGGTAATCATGGAAATGAGCACATAGGGGTCGTGCTCAATCTCGTCCAGGTCGAAGTGGTACTCGTCGTAATCGTGGGTGCTTTCGTAGCTGTTCAGGTATTCCCGCAGCTCGTCCTCCATGGCGCAGTAGGCGGCTTCCGCCGCCAGCATATCCGCATCCTCCAGCGGATAGGTGGAGGCCGCAATGCCGGACACCCCGCCCTGAAACAGCGTGGAGCAGGAGGAAATGCAGGTCATGAGCAGCAGTATCGCGGCGGCGACGCCGCCCGCGATGAGGAAGCCCTTTTTGTGCCGGACAAAAAAGCTGCCGAGTTCCTTGCTTCCCTCGGCGGCGCGCTTTGCCGCCTTTGCGGTGGTCTCGGACGCTTTGACGGTATTCCCCGCGCCGTTCCCCGCTTTTGCGGCGGCGTATTCCTTTTTAATGGCCTGCTTCTGCTGCCAACGGGAATAGGGGTTGGAAGCCCTGCCGTATTCCTGCTCGTACTGTTTGTTCAGCGCCTTGAGGTTGGCTTTGTCTGCGGCGGCTTCCGCCTTGTCCGCTTTGCGGTAGGGCTTTTCCGCATGGGAGCGGTGCGCCGATTCCGCAATGCGCCAGGTGCGCTCCGCCGTCTCGGTCAGGGTGTTCGCCGCCTCCGTGCCGGGGTTGTCGTCGCCCTCCTCCCGGAGCTTGCGGTGGACTGCGCTGCGGACGGTATCCAGCGGCGCTTTCCTTGCGGCGTGCGCCAGCTTGGAGGGCGGACGCTTTTTGTCCGCCTCCTCAAAGAAAAGGCGCGTTGTGACCTTGCCGCTCTCACTGTCCACAACGCGCTTTTTGACCTTAACGGTTTTCTTGGGAATTTTCGCTTCGGCCTTTTCCAGCTTAACCGCCGCCCTGTCCGCCTTGCGGACAGCTCGTTCCAGCTCCGGCAGGGCGCGTTCTTCCTCGGTGAAAATCAGCCTTGGCGAGCGTTTTGCCATATTCATCACCTCCTGATGGGACTGCTGATGGATTAAAAGCGTTATTCAAACAGAATTTCATCCGTTCTCTCCAGAAAATGCCGCTTGCCTGCCGGGGTGATGAGGGTATAGTGTCCCAGCTTGCCGCGCTCGGTGTAGAAGTCCTTCACCAGAAACAGACCGGCGCTCTTTTTGACCGCACGGGGAAAGAGCTTGCGGTTCTTGTCCCGGAACAGATACTTCTTTTCCTCCAGATACCGGGTAAACTGCTTTTCGGGAACGCCCAGCTCCTTGGCGGTGGTGCGGATGTTGGTGCAGTCCGCAGGGTCAACAAAGGCGTCGTAATACTCCGCTTTGGGGAGGGCAAGCCGGAGACGGCGGGTCAGCTCCCGGTTTCGGGCGTTTTCGCTGCGCAGGCGGTTCAGGTACTCCGGCACGGCCTCGGGGTGCGCCTCCAGCGCATCCAACAGGCTGTCCGTCATATACGCGCCGTGCTTGCGGATGGAGGGAATGACCTCATGGGTGATCCAGCGCTTGAAGGCTCTCGCTTCCGGCTTTTTGGAACAAAGGATCAAATGATAGAGTCCGGCTTCACTTACTGCATTTATTTCAATCGTCTTATCGGCGTTCTGGGGGTGGGGTACTTCAAGTAACCCACCTTCATCCGAGTCCAATCTGGACATTGCGCGCGTAACCTGGTTCAATCCGAGAGCTTTGCACACATCAACCGCAACAAACCAAGGAGCACCGTCTTTCAGCACGGAACGTACCCGACCAAAATCTGCGCTTTCAAAAATTATAAGGTGGTTATCCATATTCTTTTCTCCTTCCTTACACTGTAATTGCGTCCTTCTCTTCCTCCCCGGTTTGTTCGGAGAGGTCGGACAATTTTGTCGTGATGATTTTGTACAGTTCCGTATCCTTGGGGAAGCGGTCTACGAAGGGCAGGATCACGCTGCCGTAGAACAAAAGCCCCTCGCCCTCGGCGGATTGGGTCACATACGAGAGCTGGTGGGGCGAGATGTTGAGCTGCTTCGCCAGAATCTGCCGGTCGCCGGAAGCCTGGTTGAGCATATACACATAGTCGGAGTTTTCAAAGATGTTCTCCACCTCACGGCTGGATAGCAGGTCTTTGACGTTCTGGGTGATGCCCGTGGGAACGCCGCCCCACTTGCGGAATCGCTTCCATATCTCCACCGTATACGCGGCGGTCTGCTCCTCCTTCAAAAGAAGGTGCATTTCGTCGATATAGTAGCGGGTGGACTTGCGCTGCTCACGGTTGATCGTGACGCGGTTCCACACCGCGTCCTGCACCACCAGCATCCCGATCTTTTTGAGCTGCTTGCCCAGCTCCTTGATATCGAAGCTGACCACGCGGTTTTCGATATTCACGTTGCTGCGGTGGTTGAACACGTTGAGGGAGCCGGTGACGTAGATTTCCAGCGCCGTGGCGATATACTGCGCTTCCTTTTCATCCTGCCTGCGAAGCTCGTTGTACAAGTCCTCCAGAATCGGCATCTTCTCCGGGCGGGGGTCGCTCAGGTATTCCCGGTAGACAGAGCGCACACAGCGGTCGATGATGGTCTTTTCCACCGGCATGAGGCCGTCCTTGCCGCCCACGATCAGCTCGCACAGGGAGAGGATGAAGTCGGATTTCAGGCTCAGCGGGTTTTCGTCGTCGCTGTAATTCAGGTTCAAATCCATGGGGTTCAGGTAGTCGGTGGAGGTGGGCGAGATCTTCACCACCTGCCCGTGCAGGTGCTCCACCAGCGGGCCGTACTCCGCCTCCGGGTCGCAGATGATGATATCGTCGTTTGTGACGAGGAACACATTGGCGATCTCACGCTTGGCGGAGAAGGACTTGCCGCTGCCGGGCGTGCCCAAGATCAGACCGTTCGGGTTTTTCAGCAGCTTTCTGTCTACCATGATGAGGTTGTTGGAAAGGGCGTTCAGCCCGCAGTACAGGGCTTCCTTGCCGTCCTGAAACAGCTCCTGGGTGGTAAAGGGGACAAAAATAGCGACGCTTGAGGTGGTCAAGCCCCGCTGGATCTCGATCTGGTTCAGCCCCAAGGGGAGGCTGCTCATGAAGCCCTCCTCCTGCTGAAAGTCCAGCCGCGTGAGCTGGCAGTTGTACTTCTGGGCGATGGAGCCCGCCTGAAAGACGTTGTTGCCGAGACGCTGCCTGTTGTCCGCCACGTTCACCACAAGGAAGGTCAAAAGGAACATACGCTCGTTGCGGCTTTGCAGCTCCTGCAAGAGCTTTTTCGCCTCCGTGCCGTAGGTGGCAAGGTCGGAGGGGATAATATCCATATCGTAGCCGGAACGCACCGCTTTTTTCTGCTCCTCAATGGTCATTTTCTGCAAGTCGGTGATCTTGCGCTTAATGGTCTTGATTGCCTTTACCTGATCCACGGACTGGACGTGCATACTGACGATAAGGGAGCTTTCCATATCCAGGAAGTCCGCCAGCATCCGGTCGTTGAGCTCCGGCGCTAAAATCTGCAAGAAGCTGGCGCAGCCGATGCGCCTGCCGACGCCGAAGGAGCGCCCGGTGCGGAACTCAAAGGAGCTGGGCGCGATGAAGTCCTTCACCGACAGCCCGGAGGGAGCCAGCCAGTCCCACGAAAAGCGGAAGGGCTGCGGCTCGTCCATGTGGAGCATCCCGTGCAGCAGGCGCAGGCGCTCCATCCCGTTCAGGCTCTCCGCCATTACGCCCAGACGGCGGAAGTTATTGAGGATATCCGTCTCGATGCGCTCCAAACGGGGCTTTGCCGCCTTCAGGCTGTCCGCCTCCACGCCAAAGGTCAGGTACTTGGTCTTGATAAGCCCGTTGTTGCCTCTGGCAAGCTGGCTTTGCAGCATCCCGGTGTACTCGGTGCGGAGCCTGTCGAAGCAGTCACCCTGCAATGGGATGGCGATGCGCCGGGCGTAGGTATCCCGCGTGGCGGAGAGGTTGATGAAGGAGAGCTGGAAGCGGATGGAGGAATCAAAATAGTTGAGGAAGTCGCACCAGCCGTCGAAAATGGCGGTCTTGTCCTCGTTCTGGTTGAGCTGATAGTTGATATCCTGAAACTGCACGGTTTTCGTGTAGTAATTGTCCGTCACGCGGCACACGCCGTCGGGGTACATCCGCTGAAAGGGGATGCTGTCCTGGGCGGACTTCTTTCGTTTATCCTGACGCTTTGCTCTTGCAATCGCCGCGTCGATCTGCTTTCGCTCGGCTCGTGTGAGCTTTCTTGCGGGGGTTTTGTTTGTGGACAATCGCGTAGACCTCCTTATCCAAAATATCCTGCCGGTTCAGCAGGTCGTAGAAATTGTTCGTCCTGTACGGGCGCTGTTTGGGGCGCAGGAAGCACACCTGCACGATGTTGCGGATGAGCTTCTCCGGCGGCTGACCGTTCTTTTCATACATGGCCAGCAGGAAGAAGGGCAGCATGACCAGCATCATGCAAAGGGCTGCCGCGCTGCTGCCGATACTGCCCTTGAGCAGAAAGAAAAGCGGTACGCCGATGAGCGCGCCGCCGCCGAAGCACAGAATCTGCCGTTTTGTTAAATTGAACATGACCTTGGTTTTCACCGCGTTCAAGTCCTTGGGCACGGGAACGTATGCCAAATTTCATCACCTCCGTCAGTGGGCGTGGAACAGGCTCCTGGCAAGGGAGCTTGTCTTAAACAGCGTGAAGCACAGCAG
>ERZ773158.3316-NODE-3316-length-10294-cov-14.661295_pt1 | contig 10294 bp, 9 predicted proteins | sample MGYA00511918_ERZ773158 | MGnify/ENA primary metagenome ERZ773158 (study PRJEB29015, sample SAMEA2737876) | human gut metagenome | biome: human gut; feature: human-associated habitat; material: faeces | place: China | collected 2012 ... | reverse complement strand
CCGTCATCTTCGCTTCGCTTGATGCCACCTCCCCTAGTAGGGGAGGCCTTGGCATATCGTCGCGTTTTCGTGTCTCAACGCTTCGCTACTTTTTGCCCTGCTGCCGTTCGCATTTTGTCTTACGGTTGATGCTGTTTTGGGAGCGTCAGCGAAAATAGCAAAGATTGAATCTTTTGCCAAGGGCTCCCCTACTAGGGGAGCTGTCACGGCGGAGCCCGTGACTGAGAGGTTATGCAAAGGCAAAGCTTCCCCTGAGCAATGTCGCTTTATCAAGCGCAATAGCAAAAGTCCCGGATCGTTCAACGACACCGGGGCTTTTTTTGAGAAAGGAACGACCCCACTTGTCTTGTCTGTTCAACAGTTTTGACCCCTATTTCAAGCAGCCCTTTGGTGCGGTGCGCGCCGGGCAGACTGTCCGGCTGTCGCTCTGCATCCCCGAAGAGCTGGGCTATGTAGACCCGCACCTTGTCCTGAAAAAAGAGGGCAAGTTCGATGTTCCCGTCTACTACCGGATGAACTTCGATGGCCAGACCCCCAGGCAGAACCACTTTTCCGTGGAAGTGCCTCTGAATGACCCGGGCCTCTACTTCTACTACTTCGACCTCTACACCGACTTCCGCCGCATCGTGCGCGGCCCCGACAACTGCGGTGTGATCAGCTGGCAGGATGGCGAAAGCTGGCAGATCACGGTCTATGAGCAGGACTTTGAGACCCCTGAAAGCATCAAGGGCAAGGTGTTCTATCAGATCTTCCCGGACCGCTTCTGCGAAGGGGTGGAGAACAAGCCCATGCCCTTTGCCGACCGCATCTATCAGGCCGACAAGCACGCCGAGCCCTTCTGGCAGCCCAACGAGGTGGGCGGCCACCTGAATGAGGATTATTTCGGCGGCGACCTCAAGGGCATCCAGCAAAAGCTCCCTTACCTGCACGAGATGGGGGTGGATTTCATCTACCTCAACCCCATCTTTGAGGCCCACTCCAACCACCGCTACAACACCGCAGACTACCTGAATGTGGACCCCCTGCTGGGCACCAACGAGGATTTTGAGGCACTGTGCACCGCCGCCAAAAAATACGGCATCGGCATCGTGCTGGACGGCGTGTTCAGCCACACCGGCTCCGACAGCCGCTACTTCAACCGCGAGGGCCGCTATGGCGAGGGCGGCGCGTACCGGGACCCCAACTCCCCTTACCGCTGCTGGTACGATTTCGGCCCCCAGTACAAGGGCGGCTACCGCAGCTGGTGGGGCTTTGAGACCCTGCCCGAGGTCAACGAGGAGACCCCCTCCTATGTGGAGTTCATCACCGGCCCGGGCGGTGTCATCGACACCTGGCTGCGGCGTGGTGCGGCAGGCTTCCGGCTGGATGTAGCCGATGAGCTGCCCGACGAATTCATTGAGAAGGTGCGCGCCGCCGTCAAGCGGGTCAGCCCCGAAAAGTTCCTGCTGGGCGAGGTGTGGGAGGATGCCACCACCAAGTTTGGCTTCAACAAGCGCCGCACCTATCTGCTGGGCAAGGGCCTGGACAGCGTGATGAACTACCCCTTCAAGAACGCCGTGCTGGATTTCGTCAAGGGCAAGCCCGCCGAGCAGGCCATGACGGAGATTCTGACCATCTGCGAACACTACCCGGCCCCGGCCATGGACACCGCCCTGAACTTCCTCTCCACCCACGACACCGAGCGTGCCCTGACCGTGATCGCTGACGAGCCCGCCAATGGCCGGGGCCGCGCGTGGCAGAGCGGCCGCTGTGTGACCGGCGAAGCCTACGAGGAAGGCCTGCTCCGCCTGCGGATGGCTTACGCCATCATCTACACCCTGCCGGGTGTGCCCTGCCTGTACTACGGCGACGAGATTGCCATGCAGGGCTACCGGGACCCCTTCAACCGGGCTTTCTTCCGGTGGGATGCCCACGAACAGCGCCTGCGCCCCGTGCTGGCACAGCTGGCACAGCTCCGCCACACCTGCGAGGCCTTCCGCACCGGCCAGCTGCGGGTTCTGCGTGCCGAGGACGGCATCCTGCACTACCAGCGGGTGGGCAAGGTGGAGACTGCGGAGATCATCGTCAACCGCACCGAGCATATCATCGTGGAGACCCTTGCCAGCGGCAAGAGCACTGAGGTGAATCCCATGGGCTTTACCATCGTGGTGGAAGAGGTGGGGCATAACCCGAACCACAGCTACTATGATTATGTATGACCGCATTTTGTTTTCTGCGCAACAATTCAGCAAAAATCTCTTGACCTTCCCCCAACCGGATGCTCTATAATAGGATCATAAGGAGGGATGTTCGATGTCCATTGACCCCATTTTCTGGCTCCTTGCCGCCGTCGGTTTCCTGGCGCTGGAGGGCATGACCTTCAGCATGGTATCCGTCTGGTTTGCGGCAGGCAGCGCGGCAGCCCTGCTCTGCTGCCTGTTCACCCACTCGTTCCGGGTACAGGCAGTGGTGTTCATTGCGGTCAGCGCGGTCTGCCTGCTGGCATTCAAGCCGCTGGCCAAACGGCTGCACAAGCAGCCCACCCCCACCAACGGTGACCGCGCCCTTGGCCGGGAAGCCCGGGTGCTGACCCCCGTTTCCGCCCAGCAGACGGGCCGGGTGCGGCTGGACGGCGTGGACTGGAGCGCCCGCTGCGCCACCCCCGGCGATACCCTGACCCCCGGGCAGGCCTGCCGGGTCACCGAGATCCACAGCACCCTGCTCATCGTGGAACCCATTCTGACCGAATCCATCAACCACTGAAAAAAGGAGCGTCTCTATGCCTATCATGCTATTCGTGATCCTCGCGCTCATCTTTGTCATCCTGCTCATCGTCGTCACCAACATCGTCATCGTGCCTCAGTCCATGGTGTACGTTGTGGAGCGTCTGGGCAGCTACTCCGACACCTGGTCGGCCGGCCTGCATGTCAAGATTCCGTTCATTGAGCGGATTGCCAAAAAGGTCAGCCTGAAGGAGCAGGTCGCGGACTTTCCTCCCCAGCCTGTGATCACCCGCGATAACGTAACCATGCAGATCGACACCGTGGTGTTCTTCCAGGTCATGGATGCCAAGCTCTACACCTACGGTGTCAACCAGCCCATCGCAGCCATCGAAAGCCTTTCCGCCACCACCCTGCGCAACATCATCGGTGAGATGGAGCTGGATCACACCCTGACCAGCCGCGATGTCATCAACGGCAAGATCACGGCCATCCTCGATGAAGCCACCGACAAGTGGGGCATCAAGGTCAACCGCGTGGAAGTCAAGAACATCATCCCGCCGCGCGAGATCCAGGAAGCCATGGAGAAGCAGATGAAGGCAGAGCGCGAAAAGCGCGCCGTCATCCTGAAGGCCGACGGTGAGAAGCAGGCTGCCATCACCGCCGCCGAGGGCGAAAAGGAAGCCGCCATCCTCCGTGCCGATGCCGTCAAACAGCAGCGCATTCTCGAAGCTGAGGGCGAGGCGCAGGCCATTCTCGCGGTGCAGAAGGCCAACGCCGATGCCATCCGCCTGCTGAACGAGGCCATGCCCAACGACAAGGTGCTGGCTCTGCGCAGCCTGGAGGCACTGGCCAAGGTCGCCAACGGCAAGGCCACCAAGATCATCATCCCGTCGGAGCTGCAAAATCTGGGCGGCGTTGTGCCCAGCATCAAGGAGCTTCTGACCGACCCGAAAGAGGACTGATCCATGATCTACGATACCCTGAACAATCTCCCCAACTATCTGGGCCTGTGCAGCAGTTTGGACAGCGTCATCGAGTTCATCATGGCGCGGGATATCAACAACCTGCCCGCCGGGCGCACCCGCATCGATGGTGACAAGGCTGTGGTCATGGTGAGCACCGTGACCCCGCAGGCCAGCGACAAGGCCCCCTTTGTCCGGCACGACAACCACCTGACCCTTGAGACCGACCTTGAGGGCAGCGAGCTGTTTGAAGTGTCCCTGGGCGAGTTCAGTCCCACCCGGCCCGCTGACGAAGCCGCTGATACCACCGTGGGCACCGCCGGCACCAGCATTGCCGGAATGCTCTGCGAGGGCCGCTTTGCCCTCTATCTGGCCGGGGAGCCGTACAAATCCGGCTTGAAGGCCCAGGGCTGCGGCAAGCTGAAAAAAGCCGTGTTCACCATGGAGCTGGACCCGGACGAAGAAGACGAGACCGAGGCCGGGTAATTCCCGAAAGCACGAACTCCACGCAGCGTAGGTTGCGTGGAGTTTTTTGTTGGATTATACTTTGTAACAACAACCCCACCGCAATGACTGGGGGTTACTTCAGGAGGACAACACATGAACACATACGTCACCGGCAGCACCATCCGACAGCTGCGGGAAGCCAAAGGCCTGACCCAGGCAGAGCTTGCCGGAATGCTCTCTGTCAGCGCCAAGACCATTTCCAAGTGGGAGACCGCCAAGGGTCTGCCCGATATCTCCCTGCTGGAACCGCTGGCTGCGGCTCTGGGGGTCAGCGTGCTGGAGCTGATGCAGGGAGAACCCATCATCAACCGGAACCGGGCAGCCAACCTGCTGCGGAGCAAGCTCTACGTCTGCCCTCTCTGCGGCAATGTGCTCCACGCCACCGGACAGGCTGTGGTGAGCTGCTGCGGCATCGCCCTGCCTGCGCTGGACATCGCCGAAGCCGAGGATGCCGACGAGCATCATCAGTTGACTGTGGAGCGGGTGGAGGACGAGCTCTTCGTCACCCTGCACCACCCCATGGAGAAAAACCATTACATCTCGTTTCTGGCCTACCTCACCGGGGATAAGCTGCAGCTGGTCAAGCTCTACCCCGAGGGGGATACCTCTGCCCGCTTCTCCCTGCGGGGCGCGGGTGTGCTTTACTTCTACTGCAACTGCCACGGCCTGATGAAGGCTCCGGATTTCCGCACCGCCACCCGGCGCACCTCACCCCAGAAGATCCACCTGCGGGAGCCGGATGAGGGCGACCGGGAACAGGTCATGGCCTACCGGGAAGAATTTCTGGCCATCGGCTCCCGGATGGACGGCACCTCGGCTCTGGACAAATATGCCGACTTCGATGCCTGGCTGGCCCAACTCCGCAAGCTGAAAGACCCGGACACAACCCCCGCCGGTCTCGTGCCCGCCACGGAGTATCTGGCTCTGGATGAGCATGAGCATCTGGTGGGCATGACCAACCTACGCCACCGGCTCAACGATTACCTGCTGACCTACGGCGGGCACATCGGGTACAGCGTCCGCCCCTCGGAGCGGCAGAACGGCTACGCCACTCAGATGCTTCGCCTGACGCTGGAAAAGGCAAAAGAACGAGGCATCGAAAAGGTACGCATCTGCTGCGACCACTACAATGTCGCCTCAGCAAAGACCATCCGCGCCAACGGCGGCGTGCTGGAGGACGAGCAGTTCGATTCCTCCGATGGAACGCTGACACAGCGGTATTGGATACAGAATAAGTAAAAAGAGGCTGTTGCCAAACTCCTTCCGTCATCGCTCACGCGATGCCACCTCCCTCAATGAGGGAGGCTTTCACAGATTGCCATTACGTCAAGGCTCCCTCCAAGAGGGAGCTGGCGCGGCGAAGCCGTGACTGAGGGAGTTGTCGGCAGCAGCCTTTCTCTATTTCAGCCCAGGTGGAACATATCGATCAGCACCACGGCGGCCAGGCCATAGTAGACCACCACAGCCACCAGATCATTGATGGTGGTGATGAGCGGGCCGGAAGCCACGGCGGGGTCGATGTGGATCTTATGGAACAGCATGGGGATGACCGTGCCCACCAGGCTGGAGATCACCATGGCCACGACCAGAGATACGCCCACACAGCCCGAGAGCAGAAAGGCTTCACCCCAGGCGTAGGCCTTGAAGAAGTGGATGTAGCAGCCCAGGAAGCCCAGCGCCAGCACGGCCAGCAGTGCACCGTTGGTCAGGCCCACCCGCATTTCCTTCCAGAGCAGCTGGAGCTTTTTGGCAGTGGTCAGGTTCTCGTCCACCAGCACACGGATGGTCACAGCCAGCGACTGGGTGCCCACATTGCCGGCCATATCCAGCACCATGGACTGGAAGCAAATGACGATGGGCAGCACCGCCACCACCGATTCAAACGCACCCACCACCGAGGACACCAGCATCCCGAGGAACAGCAGGGCGATCAGCCAGGGCAGGCGCTTTTTCACACTCTGGAACACACCCTCGTTCAGGTCCTCCTCGCTGGTCAAGCCGCCGAGTTTTGCGTAATCATCGCCCATCTCGTCGTCCACCAGCTCGACCACATCCGCCGAGGTGATGATGCCCAGCAGCTTCCCGCTGTCGTTCAGGACAGGGAGCGAGCGCTCGGCGTAGTCCACGATGCGGTCGATGCAGTCGCTGATCTTCTCGTGGTCGGTGACGTAGGGGTAGGAGCGTGCGATCAGCTTTTCCAGGCGCTCCTCCGCACGGGCCACGATGAGGTCTTTCAGGTCGATGGCACCATAAAAGTGCTCATTTTCATCCACCACATACAGGGTGGAGATGTTATCGTTCTCGCCTGCCTGCTTCACCAGCTCACTCATGGCCTGCCGGATGGTCATATCCCTGCGGATGCAGATGTAGTTGGTGGTCATGCAGCTGCCGATCTCGTCCTCGTGATAGGAGAGCAGCAGCTTCACATCATCGGCGGCATCCTTGTCCAGCTGGTGGACGATCTTTGCCTTATCGTCCTCTTCCAGGTCATCCAGAGCATCTACGGCATCGTCCGAATCCATGTGGGAGATGACCCGGGCGGCCCGCTCGGGGTCCAGCTCCTTCAGGTAAGGCTCTGCGTCGTCCAGATAGGAGAAGATCTCTGCCACCGTATCCACGCCCAGTGCGGTGTACACCTTCTGGCGCTCCTCCGGTGTCAGGGCCGTCAGGGCATCGGCCAGGTCATTTTCATGGTAATCGGACAGCTTTTCAGCCAGCTCTGCCTGGGGCAGGCCGCTGCGGATGATGTCCAGAATCTCCTGCACATAATTTTTCTTCTGCATGGTTTGGTCCCTCCGTTTCCCGTTTTCGGGCATAAAAAATACACCGCATCGGTCTGGTTACAACTCCTGCGGTGTACAAAGGGCATGCAGTTCAGGATGCGGCTAACACGTTTGCACGGCCCGCATCGCAGGAGAAGCGTTGTTTGGGGTGATCCGTATGGTCACTGGACATGGAAACAAACTCCTCCTTGGTGTAAGATTTTTCTTTCAGCCCCGTTATCATACTACGCCGGGCCGGATTTTTCAACCCCTTTTACAGTTTTTTTACCGGATTATTGCTATATTGCACAAAGATCATTTCTTATACTTCCCATACCACTGCACTGACAGCCTCCAGGAAAGTGCATACAGCACCAGCACCGCCAGCAGAAGCACTGCGGCCAGCCAGAGGGGCACAGGCAGCGGCCCACTTCCCGTGCCGTTCTGCTGCAGTTCATCCATCACGGCACCGCCGCCCAGGGCAGCGCCCATTCCGGCAAACATCAGCATGTAGAGCATCCGCGCCTTTTCTGCCCCAAAACGGTAGTACAGCGGCAGCATGATCCCGTTTATCAGCAGGATGGCACACACACTGCCCGCCAGCAGGGACAGCACATCCTTGTCCGGGGTCGTTCCGGTGCGCAGAGAGATCACCGTTATGAACAGTCCTCCAATTACAACAGCCGCCGCAGCGCAGAACAGACCGATGAGGTATTTTTCTGCCACCTGAAGTTCCTTGCTCAGCGGCAAGGCAAAGCTGTACTCCGTCCACCCGCTGGCGTGGTCGTAGGCAAGCAGGTTTATCGGCAAGATGCCCAGAAAAACGGCCGCATAACTCACCGGGAACACATAGGCGTTCGATGTGCTGAACACCCAGATCACCAGCACAAATGCAACCGTCAGGCACATGGCTTTCATACTGGTTCTGACCTGATACCAATCCTTCAACAGCAAACCTTTCATCGCATATTCTCCCCTTTCACCATCAAAACGAACAGTTCTTCGATACTCACCGGTGTCAGGGTGCTGCCCAACGGGACAAGTTCCCTTTTCACCAGTGCCTCGGCCCCGTAGGCTGTCACCCGATGGCTGACGACGGCGTTCCTGTCCAGCTCCTCCAATTGCCCGGCAGTGCCGTGCCAAAGAGCGTACTCCTCCCGCAGGGTGTCCTTGTCCTCACAGAGCAGGAGCTTCCCCTTGTGCAGAAAGGCAATGGTATCGCAGAGCTTTTCCAAATCGCTGACGATGTGGGACGAGATCAAAATTGCATGGTTCTCATCCCGCACAAAGTCCAGCAGCAGATCGATGAGCTCATCCCGCACCACCGGATCCAGGCCGCTGGTGGCTTCGTCCAACAACAGCAGCTTGGGGTGATGAGAAAGTGCCACGGCAAGGCACTGCTTCATCTTCATGCCGGTGGAGTAGTCGCCGTACTTCTTGTTCTCCGGAAGGTCAAAGCGGCGGCACCAGTCGGCGTAGGCGGCGGCATCCCAATTGGGATAGATGCCCGCCATTACTCGCCCCACCTGCGGCGCAGTCAGGCAGGTGGGGATGCCCTCGCCGCCCATCACCACACCGATATCGGCCTTGGCAAGCGGAGTAATTTCCTCCTGCCCGAACAGCTTCACAGTGCCAGCGTCCCGGTCGATCATGTCCAGGATCAGCTTAATGGTCGTGCTCTTGCCCGCGCCGTTCTCACCGATCAGCCCGCAGACTGTGCCGCCGGGCAGTTCGAGATCAATGGGCCCCAGCGCAAAATCCGGGTAGTGCTTTTCAAGGCCGTGCAGTTCTAATGCGTTCATGGTTCATTCCTCCCACAGCAATTCCAACATTTCGGTCAGTTCCTGTTTGGTCAGCCCGCAGGGAGCCGCCAGCCGGACGGCTTCCGTCAGGTGTGCTTCGATTTTTTTCAGGTTTTCTTCCCGGAGCAGCTCGGTGTTTTTCGCCGCCACGAAAAAGCCCTTGGCGGGCACCGCATACAAAAAACCCTCCTGTTCCAGCTCATCGTAGGCCCGCTTTGTGGTGATAACGCTGATGCGCAGATCCCGCGCCAGCCCCCGGATGGACGGCATAGCTTCCTCCGGCTGCAGTTCCCCGCTCAAAATCTGGTTCTTGATCTGGGTGTAGAGCTGTTCGTAGATGGGTGCACCGCTCTTGTTATCGATGAAGAGATTCATGTCTGCCGCCTCCGTTGCATCTGTATATTTACAGTATATACAGTAGACACATAGTTGTCAATAGGCAGATACAAAAAAGCAGCTCTCCCGTTTGGACGGGAAAGCTGCTTTTTTCATCTGATCAGGCTCTGACTGTAGAGCGGCTTAGTAGGCCACGCCCCAGTAGACCATCTTGCTGGCGGGCTTGCCGCAGCAGGGGCAGACATCGCTGATGTGCTCCTGCTCAAAGGGCATGCAGCGGCTGGACAGGCCAGCCTCTTCCTTCATCTTCATCTCGCAGGCCAGGTCGCCGCACCACATGGTCTTGATGTAGCCGGTGTTGGCCTTGGCCAGCTCCTTGACCTCGTCCATGGTGGTGGCAGCCCAGGTGCGCTTCTCACGGTTGGCAAGAGCGCGCTCGTACAGGTCCTTGCGCAGAGCCTCCAGCTGGGCCGGGATCGCGGTCTCCAGCTCGTCCAGAGAGACGAACACCTTCTCGCGGGTGTCGCGGCGGACGAGGACGCACTGGTTCTTCTCCAGGTCCTTGGGGCCGATCTCGAGGCGCAGAGGCACGCCCTTCATCTCCCACTGAGAGAACTTCCAGCCGGGAGCGTTGTCGCTGTCGTCCAGCTTGACGCGGGCGTACTTGGAGATCTTCTCGGCCAGCTCAGCAGCCTTCTCGGAGACGCCGGGCTTGTGGGCAGCGATAGGCACCACCACGACCTGGATGGGGGCGACAGCCGGGGGCAGGATGAGGCCGTCGTCGTCGCCGTGGGTCATGATGATAGCGCCCACCAGACGGGTGGAAACGCCCCAGCTGGTCTGGAACGGATGATGCAGCTGGTTGTCGCGGCCGGTAAAGGTCACGTCATAAGCCTTGCTGAACTTATCGCCAAAGTAGTGGCTGGTGCCGCTCTGCAGGGCCTTGCCGTCCTTCATCATGGCCTCGATGGTGTAGGTGGCCTCCGCACCGGCGAACTTCTCTTTATCGGTCTTGCGGCCCTTCACCACGGGGATGGCCAGATCCTGCTCGCAGACATCTGCGTAGCAGTTCAGCTGCTGCTGGGTCTCTGCCTCAGCCTCGGCTGCGGTCTCATGGATGGTGTGGCCCTCCTGCCACCAGAACTCGCGGCTGCGCAGGAACGGGCGGGTGGTCTTCTCCCAGCGGATGACGGAGCACCACTGGTTGTAGAGCATCGGCAGCT
>ERZ773158.3314-NODE-3314-length-10303-cov-3.432767_pt1 | contig 10303 bp, 8 predicted proteins | sample MGYA00511918_ERZ773158 | MGnify/ENA primary metagenome ERZ773158 (study PRJEB29015, sample SAMEA2737876) | human gut metagenome | biome: human gut; feature: human-associated habitat; material: faeces | place: China | collected 2012 ... | reverse complement strand
CCCGTATCGGTCACTTCAAGGATGAGGTGCAGGCTGCGGTAGCCGTTCGGCTTCGGCTCGCGGATGTAATCCGCCATGCGAACCAAATGCACGTCGTCTTGGCTGACCAGCAGGTTCGCAATGGTGTACACGTCCTGCACATACGAGCAGATAACGCGGATGCCGGCAATATCCTGCAAGTTCTTGACGGCGCTGTTGATGCTGACTTCGTAGTTCTTGCGCTTTAGCTTCTCCAGCATCGACTGGATGGTTTTCAGCCGGCTCTGCATGTGGTGGATGGGATTGCGGCGATGACGCATTTGGAACTCGTCATCAAGGATTTCGAGCTTCGTCTGAATCTCCTTGATTGCGGCGGAGTAGCGCGACTGCACCAGAAAAAATTCCTCCACCATGTGCTGAAATTCCTCGCTGACCTGCTGAAGATGCTGCGAATCGGTGTTCATGGGCTTTTACCCTCTCTTTCGTCAGTGTGTGCGGCCTCATCATATTTGGGCCGGAAGGGGACGTGGACGCGGAAGGTGGAGCCTTCGCCGGGGCGCGAGTCAACCGATACTGTGCCGCCAAGCATATCCAAAATCCGCTTGACGAGGCATAGTCCTAAGCCAACACCCTCCTGCTTGCGGGATCGGTCTGCCTGATAGAAACGGTCGAAAATGCGCTTCACGGTCGCGTCGTCCATGCCGATGCCGTGGTCGGTAATCTCAACGGTCGCCGTATCTGTGGCGAACACGCGCACCTCGATAACTGCATTCTCCGGCGAAAACTTGATGGCGTTTTGGATGATGTTCATCCAGACGTGGCTGAGCAGCTCTTCGTCCGACACGACGGTAACGCTGTTCAAATCCAGCTGCCAGCTGATGCCGCGCGCGCTCCATGTCGGTTCTAAGCGCAGGATGACCTGACGAAGCTGCTCATCCAGCGAAAACTCCGTCAGCGATGCGGGCGCGGACTGCTGCTCCAGTGCGGACAGGCGCAGCAGCGTCTGCGACAGGCGCGACAAGCGGTCGCTTTCCTGCGCAATTAAGTCCACATATTCCTGCCGCTGCGCCTCGGTCAAGCCGGGCATTTGCAGCAGCCGCGCAAAGCCTCGGATGGACGCAATCGGCGTTTTGAATTCGTGGCTGATGGAGCTGATGAAGTCTTTCTGCAGGTAGGACGTTCGGCTGAGCGCGTCGGTCATGGCGTTAAAGGAACGCATGAGTTCCCCTATTTCGCCCGGCGCGTGGGCGGCATCCAGTTTGACGGTGAAGTCGCCCGCTTCAACCTTGCGAGTCGCATTCGTGATTTCATGAACGGGCTTGGAAATCCAGTAGGATGCCAGCGTCACCATCAGCGCAAAGACTGCCAGAAAGCTGGTTGAGCCGAAGATGATGCGCGCAAAGGCGATGCCGTAGCTGCTGCCGTCGCCGCCAGCGGTAATTGCAAGGACGCCTGTGCGCATCTGCACATACGTTACCGGATTTCGCTGCGATTTCCACGTCGTCGATTCGTAGGCAATGCCCACGCGGTTCAGATCCCGCTGCGTGCCCGCGGACAGGGCGGCGACATCCTCGTCGGACAGGATAGCAACTTCGATGCCGTTCTGCTCCACCAAACGGGCTAATTCGTCCGTTTCCAGATCCGTTCGTTGTTCCAGTTCCATCAGGTAGATGGCGACGGCGCGTTCACGCACCCGAAGTTCCTGCAAAAGGTTGATGTGCGTCACGCAGAAGGCGAGAAACAGGCTGATGACGGTTGCCAGCAGCGAACCAACCATCAGCGCCGCAATCATGCGCCCGCGGAAGGAGTATGGTTTGCGGATGATGCGGCGCTTATCCATTCTTGACCGCCTTGTAGCCCAAACCGCGCACTGTTACGATGCTGAAATCGGGGAAAATCTCGCACTTTTCGCGCAGACGCTTGATGTGTACGTCCACCGTGCGTTCGTCGCTCTGTGCATCCATGCCCCAGATTTCGTCCATCAGCTGCCGGCGCGTGAAAATCTGCATCGGGCTGGACAGAAGCTTAAAGAGCAGGAAAAACTCCTTCTTCGGGAGCGTCAGCAGCGTGTCACCGCGCTGCACGGTCAGCGAATCGTAATCCAAGTGCGTCTGCCCGACGGTCAATTGGTGGCTCGTCATTGCCTGCGACCGCCGCAGCAGCGCCTGCACATGCAGCAGCAGCTCGTCCAAATCGACCGGCTTGGTCAGGTAGTCATCCGCGCCGGAGGTGAAGCCCGTCCGCTTATCCTCAATGGTGTCGCGCGCCGTCACCAGCATGATGGGCAGGCGCGGATAGCAGCGGCGCAGCTCGCGCGTCAGCTCCCAGCCGTCCATCACCGGCATCATCACGTCGGCAATGACCAGATCGGGCATTACCCTGTCGATGGCGTTCAGCGCTTCCTCGCCGTTGGCAGCCCCGACGACTGAAAAGCCGTTCAACCCCAGAAACGCGCTCATCATCCGCTGCAGCGGCGCGTCATCCTCAACCACCAGAATCGTAAACATGGCGGAAACCTCCTTGTGCTGATGCTTCTATTATATCACATCGACCGCAAAGCATCAATAGGATTCAGCCGTGAAGCCTTGCGCGCGGGTGCCCAGCCGAACAGAATGCCGACCGAGGCGGAAAACACGAACGCCAGCGTGATTGCGCCCGCGTTGAGCTGGAAGGTAATATCCAGCGCCATTGCAATCATCCACGAGACGAGATTGCCTACCAGTATGCCGATGAACCCGCCCATGAGCGACAGCATGACCGATTCCATCAGGAACTGCATTTGAATCAGCCCCGGACGTGCGCCGAGCGCCTTGCGCAGGCCGATTTCCGTCGTCCGCTCGCTGACGGAGACGAGCATCATGTTCATAATGCCGATGCCGCCGACCAGCAGGGCGATGGACGCAATGCCCGCCAGCATCGTCGTCATCATGCCGGTGATGCTGTTCATCGTATCCAGCAGGCTGTCCAGATTGATGATGGAGTACGCGCTGTCGCGGTAGTTAAACGCGCTGTCCAGCAGCTGTTTCACATTGTCGACGGTTTCGGAGGATAACGACGAGTCCTTCAAGTACAGCGTCAGCGACCGCACGGTGTTTGAGCCGCTCAGCCGCATGGCCGCCGGATAGGGGACAATCGCCTTTCCGCCGTCGCTGCTGGCAGACATGGCAGCCATCAGGTCGCTTCCGCTGTCCTCGCTCAGCACGCCGACGACGGTGAACTGCTGCCCGTGCAGAATCAGCGACTGCTCCAGCGGGTCTTCGTTCGGGAAGGCAACGGACGCCAAGGTCTGGTCGATGATGCAAACGTGGCTTGAACGATCCATGTCAATCGCCTTCAGCGCCCGACCGCGCCCAATCAGGTCATCCTGCGCGGAAAAATAGTCGCTGCTGCGCCCCTCCAGCGTCACATCCTCCACCAGCTGACCGTCCTGCGCGGCATAGGTGCGCAGGGAGACATTTGGGTCAACACCCGCCACATTGTCCAGCGCAGCAATGTGCGCGAGGTCGCTTTCGTTCAGCCCATGCTTGATGGCTGTGCCGCTGATGCTTACGCTCACTTTGCCTGCGCCCAAGGCAGAAAACTGGCTCGTGATTTCGCCCGTTGCGCTGCCGACCGTCGTAATCAACGCGATAATCGCTGTCACGCCGATGATGATGCCCAGCATCGTCAGGAAGGTGCGCATTTTGTTGCCGCGGATGTTCTGCCACGACATGCGAATGCTCTCTTTAAGCATCTTCCACCACTCCTTCGCTGATTTCGCCGTCAAGGATGCGCACAATGCGCCGCGCGTGGCGGGCAATCTCAATGTCGTGCGTAATCATGATAATCGTGCGGCCCTCGTCGTTCAGGTCATGGAAAAGGCTCATCACCTGCCGTCCCGTCGCCCGGTCAAGCGCACCCGTCGGCTCGTCCGCCAGCAGGATGGTCGGGTTGTTCGCCAGCGCGCGGGCAATCGCGACGCGCTGCTGCTGTCCGCCGGAAAGCTGGTTCGGAAAGTGGTGCATCTTGTCCTTCAAACCGACGCGCTCCAGCATTTGCTGCGCCCGCGCAGCGCGCTCGTGGCCGCTCATGCCCGCGTAAATCAGCGGAAGCTCCACGTTTTGCAGCGCGTCCTGACGCTGAAGCAGCTGGAACGACTGGAAGATGAAACCGATTTCCTTCGACCGTACGCGCGCCAGCTCCGATTCGCTCAGCGCGGATACGTCCCGCCCATGCAAGTGGTATGTGCCGGATGTTGCCGTGTCCAGACAGCCGATGATGTTCATCAGCGTTGATTTGCCCGACCCGCTGGGGCCAAGAATGGCGACAAATTCGCCCTTGTCCACCTGCAGGTCAATGCCCTTCAAAACCGTCTGCTGTTCATCGCCCATTTTGTATGTTTTGACGATGTTCTCCATCGTCAGAATATTTTCCGCCATGGTGAATGCCCCTTTCCATCAATAATGCTTCATGGGCATTTTCATTGTGTTCTTCACGGGAATCAGCACCGCTTCGCCCGTGCGGATGCCGTCGACGATTTCGACAATCGAGCCGTTGTTGATGCCCAGTGTCACGCGCTGCTGTACAATGTCGTCCTTGCGGTCGTAGCAGTAGACGAACGGCTTGCCGTCCGAATCGTACTGAATCGCGTCAATCGACACAGTCGTAACGTTCTTCACGCTCTGGTACAGCACGCGGATTTCGCAGCTCAAGCCCATGGCGAGCGTTCCGTCCTGCGGCACGGTCATCGTCACCTCGTAGTACGCCAAGTCGCCGGATACGGTCGCTTCCTGCGCAATGCGGGTGATGGTGCCGGTGAGCGCCTTGCCAGTGGACAGCACGGTCACATCCGCTGTCTGCCCGACGGAGAGCGCCGGACGGTCGTATTCATCCACGTTGAACACAATCTGCGGATTGCTGTAATCTGCGACACGCAGCAGCTGCTGCCCCATGGTCACCTCGTCGCCTTCCTCGACGTAGAGGTTCGAGAGCGTTCCGTCCATCGGCGCGCGTGCCGTGCCGCCGCTTGAAAATTTGAGGATAATGTCGTTCTTCTTCACCGCGTCCCCCTCGGAGAACAGGCACTCTTTGACGGTTGTTTTCGCGGTGGAGGTGACGACTTGGCTGGCTTTTGTCGACAGGTTGCCGGAAAAGGTGTAATAGGTGCTGATGTCCTGCGTGCGGGCGATTTCCTCGCTGTAAGCTGTGTTTTTCCGTCCGCCCGCAAAGAGGGAAACGCCGCCCGCAACGAGCGCAAGCACGACGATAATGGCAATGATTTTCCCGGTCTTCTTCATAGTTTCTCTGACTCCTTCCAGCTCATGGATGTTCCGGAAGCAATTATGACACAATTGGATGAATCCAATGTGAAGTTACGAGGAAGCGAAAATGAAGTTTGCAGGGAACAAAAAAGCCCGTGACGATTTTACGTCGCCACGGGCAGGGGATTCGAGGATTAGAAGTCCAAATGCAGTTCCACCGGACCGCCGATGAGGTTGCCATCGGTATCCATCAGGCGGAAGATGATGAGGTTCACGGTGTGCTGTCCATTCAGCGCGTCCGCGGGGACGGTCAGGGTCATCTGCGTGCCGTCCGCATTCCACGCGGTTTCCCACGCTTCGGCAATGTCCATGCCGACAGCGTATTCACCCGTGCGCAGCGCTTCGGAGAAGGTCAGCGTGATGGTCAGCGCGGTGTCCGACAGTGCCGCTTCGCCGGAGACGGTCGCGTCAAAGGCGGTCACGGTCTTTTCGGGCGCTTCGGGGCGGGTGATGGTCTCGCCGCGTTCAAGCGCCTGCCGCTCTTCCAGCGTATCCGGAATCGCGGGCCACACCTGCGAGAAACCGTTGTTGTAGCGCTCAGCGTTCCAAGAAATCGGCTTGGTGAACAGCGCAGCATCCTGCTTGCCGTTGTTTTCAGCGGAAGCGGCAATGTCCGCCATCGAGAACTCGAAGGTGTATTCCGGCATGGAGACAAACCGCAAGTTCTTCACCTTGAAGGTCTGCGAGGCGTCCCAGCCAGCGTTTGCAATGCGGATAAACAGCGCGTCGTGGAACAAAATGCCGTATTCCAGCAGGCTCGTGTCTTCCGGCACCACACGTTCGGGTGTGAAAATCATGGAAGCGGGTTCGGTTTCGCTGCCGATGTAGACCAGCGGGGGATTCTCCTTCGTGTTCGCCAGACGGGACGCGAAGCCCAGCACGCGGTTCTCTTCGCCCTCGTCGCCCTTCGTCGTGCCATGACGGAGCGCATCCGCCAGCGAAACGGCGGAGAAGTAGACGCTGTGCGCCGCCTTGTCCGTGCCGACGGTGCGCAGTTCGTAGCGCCCGTAGACGGACTGTTCGGCAGTCAGTTGGAAGGTGAAGACGTCGTTTTCGTGCGCAGCGGCGGCGACTTCCCTGCCGTCCGGCAGCACCAGCACCACGTCGGGCGCGTCGGAATGCGCGGTAATGGTAACATTGTGATTCGTCAGGAAGGTTTCCTGCGCCGTCCACAGCGTGTACTTGCTTTCGGCAGACCACGGGATGTAGGAAGAATTGATGTCAAACGGGTAGTCGTTCAGTTCGCTGACGGTTGCGTAATCCGCCGCCGGGTAGGACATGCCGGAAATGCCAGTGCCGTTCGGGAACAGATCCTTCACATGCAGCAGCTTGTCGTCCGTCTGCTTGAATTCGCGATCCATAATCGCCAGCGCAAAGCAGAAGTCACGCGGGTAGAAGACGTGGTCACTCTGGCGGGCACGAACAGCAATGTTGTTTTTCTCGATTTCCGTCGTGCCGACGAAATCGTAAACCTCTTCTGCTGCAACCATGCTGGCGACAGCGCCTTCATTGCCCAGCCAGTGGGTGTCAATGCCTGACACGGTGAAGAAGGGGCGCGGCGCAACCAGCGCGATGATTTCCACCGGGTCAAACGGAATCTGGTTGTCGCGGGCGACGAACATAGCAGCCGTCTCCGGGAACCAGCTGTTGCCCTTGCCGTAGGACACGGTCGGCACTTCGGTCTTGCCGTAGACACGGTCAGCCTTGGCGTAGGTGGAGGTGTTGAAGTTGAAAATCTTGCCTTCCACCTTGTAGCGGTAGCTCTGGATGCCCGAACCGCCGCATTCGCTCGGCACGCAGATGCTGATGCGGTCGTCAAACGCCGAGGTGAACATGGCGGCCTTGCCGTAGCGGGAATGACCCGTGATGACGGTCTTCGCCGGGTCAAGGCGAACCAGCTCGCCCAGCGTCAGGCTCGTGCCCTCTGCCGTGTTTTCCAAGGCGGTCACAATCTGACTGGCCGCCCAGCTCCACGCCATCAGCGCGCCGGATGCGTGCTTGTAGTCGTTCGCGTCGTAGGGGTAGAGCGCGGTGTACACGCCAGCACGGTCAATGCCGTCATCCGCATTGGAGTCATCGGGGTAAATGTCAGTGGCTTTGAACGTCACCAGACCGTAGCCCTGTCCGTTCAGGTTCGCAGCAGAGAAAGCGGAGGTACCGCCGATATCAATCACGAACGGCACTTGCTCCTTCTCTTCGCCCCAAGCCGCCAGAATCTGCGCATCCGTGGGCACATTCAGCTTCGCGGCGAAGCTCGCCTTTGCGCCCGTTTCCGGATTCGTGATGGTAATGACCGCCTGATACACGGGGCGCACACGGGCGGGGATGGTTTCCTCGGTAATCGCGCCGGTGGTGTTCACGAACACCGCGTCGCCTTCCGTGCCCCACGGCGGTTCGCCGATGTAGTGGACGGAGTAGCCCGCGTTCCACGCCTCGATGGCAAGCAGCTTGGCTTCCGCCTTGGTGGAGGCAGGGCCGAACGTCTTGTCGCCCACCGTCACTTCACCTTCCAGCAGCGCAGCGGACAACTTGCGGAACTCGTCGCCGAGGTTGAAGACGCAAGCGCCCCAAATTCCATAGAAGCCGCCGTAGGACGCGGTGTTGTCCTCGTAGACAATCTCGTACTTGCCAGACACGTCCTCCGCCGCGGTTTCCCAGCGGTAGCCCAGCCAGTAGTGCTGGATCAAATCGCGGATTTCGGTGCGGCGCGCTTCCCATTCGGTGATGTCGGTCACAATGCCGTCGCCGTTCGGGTCATTCTTCACGTCGAAAAACTCAAATGGATTGTTGATTGTGTCGATGGCGGGCAGCTCATCAATGCCGGGATACCCGTCCAGCGGCGCTTCAGCGCAGGCGCTCATCAGCGGCAGCAGCCCGATGATAGCAGCGAGCAGCAGCAGGAAAAACCGTTTCATAGAGATCCTCCTTTTCTCTTTCAGCCGAACCTTTGCATATTGTCCGGGAGGCGACGGCTGCATTGCCTCATCCGGAAGTTACCCTCATTATAGCGGAGAAAGGGCGGCACGTCTATGCAAATTGTCCACACTACTATGCAAATCGTGCAGATATATCTGGGAAAAAATTATCCGTATTCGACAATGCAAAAGCTATTTGCCAAGATTTCGCTGGAAATCCGTCGGCGAAATGCCTGCTGTTTTGCGAAAAGTGCGCAGAAAGGAGGAGTACGAATTGAACCCGCTCTGGAATGCAGCATCCGTCAGCGATACGCCGGAGGCAATCAGCAGCTTCGCGCCGCAGATGCGCCGGAACTGGATGTACTCGTACACCGACGTGTTCGTGTAACGGACAAACTCGTGTGACAGGTACGATTTGCTGATGAAGAACGCGTCCGCAATTTCCTCCAGCGTCAGCGGCTGGGCGTAATGCTCGTTGATGTACGCCATCACGCGCTGGATGGTGTCTGGCGAGGGCTGGGCACTCTGCAGCATTGGCGCTTCCTGCGTCACGCGGAGGATTTGCAGCAGAAACTCGGTCATCGCGGCATAATCCGCCAAGCGCGATTCGGGACGCTCATCGCCTGCGTTCTGCGCCACACGGTCAATGCACGTTGTACACAGCGAAAGCGCCGCTTCATCCAGCTGATAATGATACCCGGTGCGGCGCGTGCAGTCCAAAAGGCGCTGCTCCAGCGGCAGAAGCCCCTGCCCCAGCTGGTGCAGCATCCCAGAGGAGATGAACAGCACCACTCGCTCGTAGTTGCGGATGGCGTCCTGCGAGATTATGCCGTGCATGACGAATGGCGGGAAAATCATCAGGCTGCCGCGCTGGAGCGTGACGATTTTGTTGTCCACATACAGGCGGGGAAAGCCGTTTAGGTGAATATACAGCTCAAAGAAATCATGCGTATGGATTTCGCGCAGGTGGATGGCGGGCGACAGCGTGTGAAACGCTTCATAATCCGAGCGCCCTTGCCCCATGTTGCTTGTGCGAACCAGCACATCTTCCTCAAGCTCCTGTGCTGGATGTTTCCTTGTCATATGCCTTTCTCCTTGTCCCGGTATTTATGAAAACATCATAGCAGGAAAGCTGAAAAAGGTCAAGCAAAAACCCGAAAACTGTTCTGAATCAGAACAATTTCCGGGTAAAATCGGTTATTTGCTTTCGCTGCCCCACGCACGGTAGGATTCTTCCTCCAGCAGCGTCTCAATGCGCCCGTCGGTGACGCGGATCAGCGTGTCCAGGACAGATTGCGCGTCCGTCTGGCGAATCAGCAGCGTGAAGCCGACGGCGGTCGTGAACTCGCTGCTCAGCAATTGCACCGGCAGGCTTTTCAGCGCGTACTGCACCTTGTCCCACAGCGGATAGGCGACTTCGCACAGGTACTGGCAGGAGGGCAGCATCTCGACGACTTGCGCCGCCTTGAGCGCGACGACTGCCCCCTGCGTGTACGCGCGCACCAGCCCGCCCGCGCCCAGCAGCACGCCGCCGAAATAGCGCGTGACCACGCAGCAGCAGTTGACTACGCCCTGATGCTTCAATACCTCCATCATCGGCAGCCCTGCCGTGCCGCCCGGTTCGCCGTCGTCTGAATAGCGCATGATGCCCGCGTTCTGCCCGATGATGTAGGCATAACAGTTGTGCGTGGCGTCCTTGTGCTTTGTGCGGATGGATTGCAGAAAGGCAAGCGCCTCCGCTTCCGTTTCGCACGGCGCGGCATAGCCGATGAAGCGGCTTTTGTTGATGATGAACTCGTCGCTGGCGAACTGCCGGAGCGTCCGATAGGGGTTCATGGCATTCATGCGAGGAACAGGCGGCGGAAGTTCTTCTTGCCTTTCTGAATCAGCAGACCATCCGCGGGGACGTCGCTCTCCGCCAGCGTGGCGTTCAGGTCATCCACCTTCTTGTCCGCCACCAGTACCGCGCCCGCCTTCACTTGATTGCGCGCGTCGCTCTGGCTCTTGCACAGCCCGGACTTGACCAGCATGGTCGTCACGCGGCTGTCGGCGGCGAATTCGTCCCGCGTCAGCGTGAAGGAGGGGACATTTGCGGCAGACGCACCGCCC
>ERZ773158.3312-NODE-3312-length-10304-cov-4.702215_pt1 | contig 10304 bp, 16 predicted proteins | sample MGYA00511918_ERZ773158 | MGnify/ENA primary metagenome ERZ773158 (study PRJEB29015, sample SAMEA2737876) | human gut metagenome | biome: human gut; feature: human-associated habitat; material: faeces | place: China | collected 2012 ... | reverse complement strand
AAGCAGCTTTTCGGCCCATACTTCATTTCTCAACACGGAATACAGACATTTTTGTGACCTCCTTCGTCTGGGGTTCAGAATTTAAGAAAAGAAAAAAGCGGCGTTTCAACCCTCTTTTCATAAGAGCGCGAAACGCCGCTTCATTTTGTATCTTGGTTTGTATTTCAATATTTCGTCAGATTGCGAATAGACCGGTACAGTATCTTGTGGTATGATTGCCGCGTTTGTTGTGTGAACATCGTAGAGGAGGGCAATCACCATGCAGTACACCGATAACGAAGCCGCATTGATCGGCGGACTGATTTCAAACTATTTCTTCCAGCCGTCCGTGGATGCAAAGCTCCGCGAATCCTATCGCCGGGTGCTGCGCCATCTGCATGAGAACACACTCTCTGCGTCTGATCTGAGCCGCATTCAGAACGCGCTGACGTTTCTCTCGCCGCTCTGCCGCGATACCCGCGAAGCCCACAAAGACATGATGGGTGTGACATTAAAAACCGATGCTCTGCTGAGAGCCAGCCGATAAACGACCACCCGCTGCGTTGCAGCGGGTGTTTTGCTTTCTCGCGTCCCAGTATCGCCAATACGCCGTGGTTTCGTCCTGGAGTGGGATGGGGGGCTTGCCTGCAGTCTTAACGTCTGAAATGCCGCACAGCGGGCTAACGCGCCGGCATCTGTGCTTGGAGTGCGCATTCGGCAACACCAACAAAAACGCCAGCCAAAATTCTACACTTTGCCGAGAGCAAAAGCGAGCCGCTTTCTCGAAAAATTTCCGAAAAAGCGGCTCAAAATGCCTTGGGTAAAGGTACAGGTCCACTGATTTTGCCAAAACGCTTTTTGATATCTTTTTTTCCGACTTCAAAAATTGGGCGCAAAAAAACCCGGAAGTCGTTGATACTTCTGGGTTTTTCGCGTAGATATCTTTTTTGGTTCTACTTGATGGTGGAGACTGGCGGACTCGAACCGTCGACCTCTTGCGTGTGAAGCAAGGCTCAAACACAGCGGTGCTCGCCGCACGGGCAGAAATCCTTGCTGCGCAAGGATTTCTATTGCTTTTACTTCCACCCGCTGATACCATTTTCCTTTTCAGAACGCTTACATCCTTTATAGGTATTATATCATATGGTCTGTTCACGAAACAAGAGGTCTGAGCATTTTCGGGCAACTTTTCACATCTTCTATCATCCAACAGCAAGTCAGGGCATCTTTCCGCATCCTGCATCATCTTTTTATCATCCAAGAGCAAAAGAGAATATGAAAACTTCGATCACTCTACCGTTATATGGGAGAGTGGTCGTTTTATAATACGGCTATAAAGTTCAGAAACAAAGGAGCGTGATGCGTATAAGGAGAGCACAATATCGGAAAGGGTCAATATAGTCAGGAGTCATTATTGACCAAATTTAAAAGGAGGTATTCTTATGAATACGAAAAATTTGTTTGCGCTCGATTTTACCAAGTCCTCTATTGTCGCAAGTGCGACGACGCTTAGAAAAGCCCGCAATCCGGAAAGTCCCGAATGTAAGGCCTTGCAGCAGATGATGGCCGAATATCCGGGTTTCCACGTCAGAAAAAAGAAAATCAATAAAAAGAACGGCAAGCAGACCTACAAAGGGCTGACCTTCCAAGCAATGACCGATTATATCAAGACGCAGGTCAACAGCGAGACCGAAATCAGGAAATATGAGGTCGTCCGGCACATTGCCAAAATCAAGGGCAGTGAATATGCCCTGACAAAGAAATGGTTTTTGAATGCCTATCCCGCATACAAAGAGAAAGCGATTGTGGAACAGGAAATGGCCGAAATGCTTCAAGCAGAAAAAGCGCCCATTTCTGCCTTGCCCACAGCCGTTGGACTTTGATGCAGGGAGGGCAGGAAAATGCGTAAGGATTATAAGATTGATTTTGCTTCCCAGACGATTACCATTACTGCCGCTTGTGAGCAGGCAATGTCCAACCCTAAAAGCGATGCATACAAGACCATCCGGAAACTGTGTGCGGATTTCCCGGATATGCGGATTGTCAGACGCACGCACCGCACCCCAACCCGCTACACCAGCAAGCAGGGCGATGTATCTGCCTGCAATCCCTATAAGAACCTGACCTATGAAAAGATGGAGCAGTTCATTTCCGCGCTTCCCAACAGCACAGAGTATCGCAGGCAGTATGACTTCCTGAAAACCTACGCTTCCGGTATTCAGACAAACGGATACAGTATTGTGCGGAATTGGTTCGTTGCACAGTTCCCACTTTACCGCAAAGAACCGCTGTTCTATCTGACCGGTGAGCATATGGTTCTTTCTGCTGCTGACTTCCTGAAAAAGCAGGAAGCTATGAAACAGAGCGCGTAAAGGAAATTTAAGTCAGGCATTTAACAGAATATAAGAGAAATGAGGTATTATGTGTTAAATGTCTGACTTAAAGATGGGAGAAGATTATGCTGGAATGTAGAACCTATTCTTATGCTGAGTTATCCGCGCTGCTTCATACGCGGGACAGGCAAGGTATCGTGCGCAGATTTGAACGTTGGGAAGTCAAATATACCACAACAGGCCGTGGGACAGGGCAAAAATTTGCGATTACAGAAATCGGAAATCCGTTCAAGGTCTATTGCATACTGGACCTCGGCTTTTCCCCACACACAGATTTCACAAAGCTGGCCTTTTTTACTTACTATCTGCTATGCGACGATGAATTTCAGCAGTTTCCAGTTGTTCAAATGGAAGAACGTTTGAGAGCTGACGGACATACCTTGTCGCGGCAGACCATTTCCAACTATCTTTTGTGTCTGGAAGCGGCAAGTTTGATTTGCCGTGGATTTGACTATCTCTATTATTTTGCATTTGGAGGATATCACAAGGACACGGATGAGATAACCTATAAACGTGCGTGGTCAGAGCATTGGGAGCGTATTCAGCAAGGATGGCCGTCAAGTGAATCCATTGTCCAGATGCGTATGGATTATGGAGGCGTGGCAAGAAAGCACCCACTGTTGATTTTTAGCGCGTTTTTCAACCCGATGTATGGACAAATAATAGACTGGGCATTGGGAGCTATGAACGTGGATTTGGGCAAATCAGATTGATTTGTCCAGTTCACTTTTTATATAGGAAAAAGGAGAAAACACGATGCTAGAAAAGAATGTGCCGGACTATTACCCGGCTATGTATCAGGACGGCTATACCCCAACAGAGATTTTAGCCGCAATGCGGAAGAAGCTGCGGCAGAACATCCAAGAGCAGCGCTGGAACAGCAGTCAGCTTTCCAACATACACCTCACTGCGAAAGTGGAGGTGAAGAAATGAAAATTGACAACACAGCGCAGGAAAAGCGCAAGAAAAAGAAGCAGCAGACGCAGCTTGAATAGATGATTTTCTCTGTTATTCAGTCCTGCATCAAGGCAACCGTCGATGAAGCAATGAAAGAGATATTCAAAGAGCTGAAATAACGCAAAATTTTTTGGAACGCTTCTATCTATACAAGTCCAAAAAATTTTGCGTAATAAAAATGGCGATAGACTGATGAACGTGCAGCCTATCGCTTTTTCTTTTTTCGCAGCCGTGTTTTCAATTTCAAGCGCTGTTTCAAAATTATCCAGCCACGCCCAAAGAGGTCAGGGCAACTAAAAAAGATTTCTCCCGAAATACACCCCCCTGTCCTCAAAAGGGTGCTGCTCGTTTGCTGAACAGAATTTTCCGTGTATCCGACTGATTTTTGGCTTTTGGAGCAGGCAGAAAAGTGTATAGGAAATCAGTTGTTTTCTTGGACACCCTTAGTCAAGAGAGTATTGTGATTATAAGCGTAATAAATGCCGCTGCTGCACTTGCTATCGCCGTCCACATAGCAACTCGTGATACTTTTAAGGATATCTTTGTAATTTCACGGCTTTCTTCTCGCAGTTCGTAATCTTCAATTTCACCAATTCCATTTTCAGTCAATGAGATGTTCGATTCTTCAATAGGTGAAAAGGCATAAATATAGTTGTACGCTGGGGACATTGCTTCAACAATTAGATGCTCAAATGTATTTGTGTCTAAGTCTTGGCATAAAGATCGAAGATTTTCATATGCAATAGCATCTGTGGGACGTGGGACTTTCGATAAAAGAGAGTACATTCTATTACTTAGCATCGTTGTTCTCCTTTACATACTCCATCAAATCCCCCGGCTGACAGTCTAACACTTCACATAGCCTTGCTATGGTCTTTGCGTCAAGTCCTCCTGTTCCGTTCTTTAATGCGGTTAGTGTTCCTTGACCAATCAATTTCTCTTGACGGATTTTGTATGTTGTATAACCTTTTTCTTTCAGCAGTTCAAACAGTTTTGCATATGAGATGGGCATTTGCTAAAATCGCCTCCTTTTCCATTGTCCCTATTATAGCATCGAATATGCACAAAATCAAGTGTATAATTCCTATAAAAATAAGCACCTAACTTTGTGCATATTGCGAATTGAATAAGCACTTAATTTTGTGTATAATGTAGACAGTTGATAGAGATACCCACCAAACAAATCACCATCCAAAAGGAGAACAAGACAATGAGCAAGAATGAAATCGTGAGCCTGATTGAAACCATGAACAACTATGACGAGCTGGCAAACAAGGCCAAAGCCAAGGCAGACGCCATCCGCGACGCGCTGAAAGAAGAAATGCTGCGGCTGGACACCGAGGAATTGAACGCAGGCGCTTACATTCTCCGCTACACCAACATCATCAGCAATCGGTTCGACACCACCACCTTCAAGCGCCTGTATGCCGACCTCTACAAGGACTTCACCAAGGCCGTCAGCAGCCGCCGCTTCACAGTCAGCTGCTGATAGAAAGAACAAGCTCCGCGGGCGAGGAAAGCCCGTGGAGCAGAGAGGACAGAGAGATATGTTGATATTCGATGAATTGTGGAATGGGGCATTCAGCCCGTGTGAGCATCGCTATGAGCGGAACAGCGATTATGACGTTGTGAGCCGCCGCATCAGCGCCCAGATGGATGTGCTGCGGCAGAACGCCTCCAAGAGACAGAAAAAGGTGTGGGAAGCCTATGACCGCGATTTGGCCGAGCGCGAAAATCTGGAACAGCAGGACGCTTATTATCAGGGCATTCGGTTCGGCGCACGGTTTATGCTGGACGTGCTTCTGGAACAGCCCGGGAGCTATGAGGCGCAGCGATGAAAGCAGGCTATGCCAGATGCTCCACCAACGAGAGCAGGCAGGACATTGAACGGCAGGTGCGGGAGCTGAAACAGGCGGGTGCGGAAACTGTATATCTGGAATATGAACACGGCGACGCGGCAGTCAAGGAGCAGTTGTCCTTACTTCTGGAACAGGCGCAGGCGGGCGATACCATCATCACGCTGGAGGTTTCCCGCCTTGCCAGAAGCACAAAGCAATTATGTGAAATCATTGACGCCATCAGCCGGAAGCACCTGTGTCTTGTCATTGTCGGTAGTATCACAATGGACTGCCGCAGAGGACACGCAGACCCGATGACAGAGGCATTTTTGCAAATGGCAGGCGTGTTCAGTCAGTTGGAGCTTGCAATGATACGGGCAAGGGTGCGCTCCGGAATGGCAAATGCAAAAGCCAAGGGCAAGCAGATCGGCAGACCGCACCTGACCAGCGATGATATTCCCGCAGCCTTTTTGCGGCATTACCCGGCGTATAAGGGCAGACAGCTCAATATCAGCGAGTTCGCAAGAGTGTGTAATCTCAGCCGGACAACCGTTTATAAGTATATTGACCTTTTGGAGCGGAAATAAATTAAGTCATGCATTTAACGGATATTGGATAGAATTTCTTCTTTCTGTTAAATGCATGACTTGAATTTGTTTATGGGGCTATGCCCAGCCCTCCTCGTCCAGTATTTTCTGGATGGCTTTTATGGAAACATCAAAATCATTTTCTAATAGGGACATTCTCTGTTCATCAGACGTGTTTATCTGATTAAACAGTTCTCTTGCTCGCGCCAAATGCCAATCGAGTGAATATCCATTTTTGTTATTTCGCTGTTTCTCTCGTTTTTCTTTGTTTTGTGGATTTTGAACTCTGGCGACAATTTCTTCAAACCACTCTTTTCTCGTCATAGTCATACGCCCAAGATTTGTTTTTTCTTTGCGTCAAATTCTTCCTGCGTAATTACCCCGGTATCCAATAGGTCTTTTAATTTTGTAAGTTCTTCAATGCGGTCATTGCTTTTCGCCGTTTTAGCCGGTTGCTTTAGCATTTTTGTAGTCTGAGCCTGTGGTGTGTTCTCAAAAACAATACACGCTAAAAGAATAGGGCTAGCTATAGAAACAAAATTTTTCAATGCTCCAATTATACTAACAGTATCCCTAACAAATGCAATTTGATTTCCAATACTCCCAACTAAAAATAAAACTACACACACAATTTTATATTTACTTGCATTTTTCTTATCTTGAACCGCAAATGCAATGAGAGCATAGCTCAAAAGCAAAAGGACAAGCGAAAAGATGTTCACGATGTTTTTGGGTGAATTTAGAGCGTTTATCAAACAAGAAACCGCCTGAAAGCCTGCACCTGCCATAAATACTTGACGTATTCCAAGAAACATTGATACAGCTATCATTATTGCTCCAACAGCAGAAACAATATATCCAATTACATAAGTAGAACTGTAGGCTGCATATGCAGAAGATGCAGAAGCAAACAACACTGGATATGTATAGAGGAAAGATATTAGCGCTAAAGCCAAGAATATTGCTCCGGCAAGATACCTGATAATTCTCAAATCTTTCTCGTTCATAGCCTGCTCCTTTACAGTTTTGCCAGACAGTCGGCTTTCATTTTTGCGTATTCTTCTTCATTGATAATGCCCTGTTCTTTTAACTGCGCAATTTTCTTGAGTTCGTCATATGGGTCAATCGCAGTTGCTTTTGGTGCTGCCGCATTGGAAGTGTCGCTGTATCCGCTTCCGTCCGCAGGCTGTAATTTACCAGACGCAATATTGACGATGTCCAAAATCCAGAGAATGCCGAAGCACCCGCCTGTCAGCAGTTTCAGCACACCCATTCCTGTGTAGCCCAAATAGAAGCGGTCTACACCAAGACCACCTAAAAGGGCAGATAAAATGATTGCCGTTGTTTTGTCTTTCATAGAAATCGCTCTCTTTCTTTTTGTGATAGATATAGTATATAACATTTTGTTTTATATTTCAATATAACAAACTGTTTTCTCTATACTTTTCTGTGAAACTTCCATAAAGGAGCACGGAAAAATGTATAGACGCATCCGGGACTTGCGCGAGGACAGCGACCTGCTGCAACGGGACTTGGCTGAATATCTGCAATGTTCGCAGGTCTGCTACTCCCACTACGAAATAGGCAAGCGCGACATTCCAACAGACGTTTTGATAAAGCTGGCTGATTTCTACCACACCAGCACCGACTATCTCTTGGGGCGAACGGATGAAAAGCAGGTATATCCCGCGTCCAAGAGCCGGAGCGAGGAATAGACCATGCCTGGACAGCCGTTTGACCGCATTGCCGTTCTATACAACTACCTGTTTCATAACACCAGCAAAGGGCACACCGTCGCTGTGGCGGACATTCTGACCAATTACCGCAACCACGGCTATGAGCTTGAAATCAAGTCATTCTACCGCGACAAGGACGTTCTGAATGCCTTGGACGGCATTGAAATTGCCTACGACCACAAAACGCGCGGCTACTGGATGAAAACAGACGGATTTGAGCCGTATGAGCTGCGGCTGATTGTTGACAGCATCCAGTCCTCCAAATTCATCACACAAAACGTCGCCAACAGGATTACAGCAAAGGTCTTGAGCCTGACAGACCGCAATACCAGCGCCGGTCTGAACCGCCGGTCGTTCGTCGCAGGCCGTATCCGCAGTATGAATGACAGCGTGGTAAAAGATGCAGACAACCTCCATATTGCCATTCAGACCAACCGCAAAGTGCGCTTCAAATATTTCCACTATGACCGGGAAAAGAAAAAGTGGTATTCGCACAACAATGAAGCCTATGTTGTCAGTCCTTTTGGACTTTTATGGAACGACGGCAATTACTATCTCTATGCCTACGATGGAGAGAAGTTCCGTCATTTCCGCGTTGACCGAATGGAGCACATCACTGTCTACCCAGCGCCAAGAGAGGGCGCAGAAGCGTTCAAGCGCATCGACCTGAACGCCCATCAAGCCGAGGTATTTAATATGTTCACCGGAACGGAAACGACAGTAAAGCTCCGCTGTGCCAACCACTTGGCAGATGTGATTTTGGAGCAGTTCGGAAAAGACACGATGCTCATTCCAGATGGAGAAGATGATTTCACCGTTTCTGTTCCCGTCCAAATCAGCAAGCCGTTTTATGCGTGGGCGGCAGGCTTTGGAGCAGATATGAAAATCCTGTTTCCGCAGGCCATAGTCAATGAAATGCGGGCATTCATTCAGGAATTATCCGAGATGTATAAAGATGATGGGAAGATGTGAAAACATCTTCCCATTTGTTCATTGTTGCTATTGGATGTGTGAAGATGATAGAAGATGATGGGTTATCTTCTGGCAGACAGCTTTGCAATCCGCTCCGCATTTACGTTCATCTGTGCCAGCGGAGAAAACCTGTCAAAGCTCTTGGCAATATCCGCATCATAGATGTTGCAATAATGCTTTGTCATTTTCAGCGTCGCGTGTCCCAACAGCTTTTGGAGCGTGAACACATTTCCTCCGCAGTCCACCAAGTATTTCCGGGCAAAGGTATGACGGAACAGATGAATCGACGTTTTTTCGACCCCTCTGCTGTGATTGTAGTGCGTAATCGCAAGACGCAGAGCATTTTCCGTCAGCATTCTGCCGTATTCATCACAGAATAAATAGTCCGTCTGCTTGCCTCCGCGAATTTTCATATACGCCCGCAGAATATTTACCATCTGACTGCACAGCGGAACGACCTGAACCTTATGCGTCTTTGTGTGCCGGAATATAATCTGACTGTCCGCAAGAAAAACATCTTCAATCAGAATGTTCCGGACAGTTGCGGCGCGGCAACCACAGTTCAGCAGGAAATTGACAATGACCCAGTTGCGATATTCGCAGAAATTACAGCTTGCCGCAGGCTTTTTCAGCAGCCGCAGCAGTTCTTCGTCCGTATAGGTTTCCTTGACTGTTTCGACCTGTTTATAGTTTGGAACATTCAGTGCCGTATAGCCCTGCCCGGCACACCAATTCAGGAAGGTGCGGAACACCCGCAGATAGCTGCTGATGGAGTTGTGCGCCAGACCGCTCTGCCGCATTGAGACAACCATTCTGTCAAGGTCTGTTTGCTTTAGCACATCGAACGTCAGGCTTGTATCCAGATGCTTTCCAATCGACCGGAAATGTGCGTGGTAGGTTTCGACTGTTTTGTCCGAAACGCCCTTTGCAGTTTGGGCGACCACGAAATCTTTGAATGCCTCTTTTATGGACAGATTTGCTCCTGCCTGTTTCATCGTAATTTTCATAAAAAGTCAGACCGCCTGCTTTCTTCAAAAATCGCAAAGAACGCAAGCGGTCTGACTTTTTTCAGGGAAAAAGGAAAATCCCTTGAAAACACAGCGTTTTCAAGGGATTGGTGGAGACTGGCGGACTCGAACCGTCGACCTCTTGCGTGTGAAGCAAGCGCTCTAACCAGCTGAGCTAAGCCTCCATTGCTGGACTATTATAGCAGATGGACGGGGGAAAAGTCAACCTTGGATTTTGTTTTCTTCCTGCCAAAGCGACGGAGCGGCGGCGAGGAGCTGCGTTTTGGTGTTCTGATCGGGGTGCTCCAGCGCATATACTAGCAGCAGGTGCAGCATCCGGCCCACGTCTTTGCTGCAAAGCGTGGGAAAATCCGCGCCGGTGACGGCGAGCTGGCGCAGCGTGACGCAGTCGCCGCGCAGCTCGATCTGCCGGACGGTGTCCGTGCGCTGCAGGTCCGCCTGCAGATGCGCCGTTTCCCAGCCGTGCTCCGCGATCAGGCGCTTCCATTCCGCCTCCGTCCGGCCCTCGCGCCATGTCTGCGCCGTCAACTCAATCAAACGGCAGAGCTTCGCGGGCAGGCGGAACGCCGCCGGGTCGAACGCCGGACAGCGCAGCTTTGCGGCTGTCCATCTGGCCTCCGGCGTTTTTGGCAGGGCGGAAAGCCCGGAAAAATCGGCATTTTCCGCCCGTATGCAGGCACCCAGAAGTCCTTCGGCCAGCATACGGCCAAAATATTCGGGCCGGTCGGACAGAAGCGTCTTCTCCGCCTCCTCCCGCACCCGCTCGCGGGAGAGCGACGCGCAGAGCGGCGCGCAGCGTCGGATCGCCGCCTGC
>ERZ773158.3309-NODE-3309-length-10306-cov-6.926836_pt1 | contig 10306 bp, 7 predicted proteins | sample MGYA00511918_ERZ773158 | MGnify/ENA primary metagenome ERZ773158 (study PRJEB29015, sample SAMEA2737876) | human gut metagenome | biome: human gut; feature: human-associated habitat; material: faeces | place: China | collected 2012 ... | reverse complement strand
TCAATCGCATCAATATCCGTTACTCTTTCTGTTTTTGAATAAGAAAGCTCTGTTGAATAATCAAAAAATCTAGGTAAATGCCGCACATTTACATAACAATACTTATCAAATGTTGTGGATAATACTGCGCCCCCATGTTTTTTAAAAAAAGATTCCATATCTGTCCCACCGCCAAAAAAGGACATTCTAAATGGTGTTTTCGTTATTATCATAGCAAACTCCTAACACTAATTTTCAATTAATCTAATAAAACTTTTTCTATCAAAGTTTCAATTGGGTATTTTTCATTAAACGTCCAATATCTATTTTCACTCTCTAATTTCATATCATTAAATATTTCTTTACGTTCTTCTTGTCCTTTTTTTGCTAAACTAATCAGATATTCTCCACATGCTTGTTCGTCATCTAATAAATGATATTTCTTTTCCAATCCTAATCCAGTCGCTGCAACTTTCGTACATACAATAGGAACGCCATATGATAACGCTTCTAATGTTTTGCATTTCATTCCAGAATAAAAAACATCTGGATTTACATAAACATCATACGAATCATAAAACTTTTTCAAATCATCAATTTTTCCTAACAAAACAACATTTTTCGCTATCTCTAACTCAGAAATCATCTCACAAATACTGCCTGCGATAAATAGCCTGATATCATCACTTTTTTCAATTACTTTTATCAGTTTTTTAATTGCAAAATAATTCGGAGGATTAGAAGATGCCAAATATCCTATATCCATTATTTTATCTGATGATGAAATATGCTTTCTCCCCGCTGCATTATAAGAAGGAATAAATGGAAATGTTATAACATTCTTTTTATTATCTGTTATACGTCTAAAGTATGTTGCATCATCTTCCTGTACCGCTAAAACTATATCTGCTCTCTCAAGTGCTCTAGCTTCTTCTTTTTCCGATTCTACTCCAAACCAAAAACTCCATTCTGGAAAACCTGCTTCTTTTAATGATTTATTATGCTTTTCAAATTTATCATGTGTATACAATACTTTTTTTACATTTTTTAACACTTCAAACGCTTTTGTATAAAACAGATAATTGACCATGCATACATTATAATGATAATGTTCATTTAGTCGTATAATTGACTGCAAAAAATCATCATCAACCCAATCATCAATATGATCTCCGTCTTCACGCGAATCTGACATGTTTGTATGTGAAAAATAAGGATTTGTTCCATGTTGATAAAACACTCTATCCCATACATTTCTATTAACATTTTGTGGTTTACTATTGTCATAGTATAAAAACAAATGTGCTTGATAACCTTTTTCTTTTATTTTCTGCTCCAGTTTGCGAATCTCATTTTTATGCATCAGAAGCTTCTTTGGGCGAAGCGGATCCCTGTTAAAAATGTTTCCTTTTTCATAGGGGCTGATATGCATACCATATATGATGACTTCCCCATGTTCAATGTGTATGAAAGACTCCTTGATACTGCATTTTCCCATACGGAGTGATTTTACTTCTGTTCCATGCAGGCTGATTCCTGCCTCATAAAGTTCTTCCAAGAAATAATCATGTCTTGCCTTCTTATTATTGGCAATCATCTTAATCGATTCTTTTCCCATTCTTCATTTCTCCTGTTCCTGTTGCCTCTGCCAATTCAAAATCGATGGTTCTTACAATTTCATCTACACCGATTACCCGGATATATACCTTCTGTCCCAGCTTATAATGGCGGTTCGTTACTTCGCCCACCAGTTCAAAAGTGTCTTCAAAATACTGATAGTAATCATCGGTAAGACTGGTTACATGCACAAGACCCTCTACCGTATTTGGCAGCTCGACATACATGCCATAGGATGCCACACCGGAAATAACGCCTTCATAGACTTCTCCGATATGCTCTGCCATATACTGTGCTTTTTTCAGTTTCTCCGTCTCGCGCTCTGCCTCATCTGCCCGGCGTTCTGTCTCGCTGGAATGTTTGGCTACTTCCGGCAGAATCGTTTCGTAATGTGTCATCCGCTTATGATTCATCCTGCCCCGCAAGGTTTCTTTGATAATGCGGTGTATCTGCAAATCAGGATAACGACGGATTGGTGAAGTAAAATGACAATAGCAGCTTGCTGCCAGTCCGAAATGTCCGGTGTTTTCTGTGGTATATTTTGCCTGTTTCATGGAACGGAGGGTCAGCCGGCTGATTAATGCTTCCTCCGGTGTTCCTTCGATTTTTCCTAACAGCTTCTGCAATTCCTTCGGGTGAATTTCCTCCTGGCTGATATGCAGTGTATATCCGAAATTTCCAATTAACGTTGCAAGTTTTCGGATTTTTTCTTCGTCCGGTGTCTCATGGGTACGATAGAGAAATGGTATCTCCTGCCAGAAAAATTCCTGCGCCACCGTCTCATTGGCAATCAGCATGAAATCTTCAATTAATTTTGTAGCTGTATTTCTGTCATATGGCTTGATTTCCAATGGTCTTCCATTTTTATCCAGAAGGATTTTCGTTTCCGGGAAATCAAAATCAATCGAGCCGCGTTTCATACGATTCCCTCGAAGCAGTGCTGCCAGCTCTCCCATTTTTTCAAACATCGGAACCAGTTCCCGATACTCTGCAATTGTTTCTTCGTTATGGTCTTCTAAAATTTCTTTTACTGCTGTATAAGTCATTCTGCGGTCAATTTTTACCACAGACTCTACAATTTTATGGTCAATGACCTTGCCCTTCTGGTTAATGGTCATGATGCAGCTCAATGCCAGTCGGTTCTCTCCTGCATTCAGGGAACAGATTCCATTGGACAATGCATGGGGCAGCATCGGAATCACGCGGTCAACGAGATATACACTGGTTCCGCGGTTCAATGCCTCCACATCCAGTGCGCTGTGCTCCTGCACATAGTTGGACACATCTGCAATATGCACACCCAGAATATAATTTTCTCCATCCATGGTAAGGGATACCGCATCATCCAAATCTTTGGAGTCTTCTCCGTCGATTGTCACCATCTGCCAGTCCCGCAAATCTTCCCTGCCTGCCATATCAGCCTCACTGACTTCTTTGGCTACATTTTCCACCTGTTTCATAATCTTCGGTGCAAATTCTGTCGGCAGGTCAAAACCTCTTACAATGGATAAAATATCTGTTCCCGGGTCATTGATATGACCAAGTATTTCAACAATTTTTCCTTCCGGTTTCTTACCGTTTTTACCATAATCAGTGATCTCAACGACAACTTTGTGTCCATCTACTGCTCCTTTGGAGCGTTCGATTGGAATAAAAATATCCTGCGCCAGCTTCTGGTTATCCGGCACCACAAATCCGAAGTTCTTACTGCTCTGATAAGTTCCGACAATCTGATGCAGACCTCTGGATATAATTTTTATAATTCTGCCTTCCCGGCGTTTTCCGGTCTTCTGCGGATTTACTGCAACAGATACGGTGTCCATATGCATGGCTCCGTTGGTATTCTCCTCCGGGATATAGATATCTTCCTCTTCGCCCTCTACCGTCACAAAGCCAAATCCTCTGCTGTTTCCGGTATAAACACCGGTTAAGAATCTTCCGGAAGCCTTTACATATTTGCCCTTCTGGGTCAGCTCTACCTTGCCTTCTTCCAGCAAAGCATCCAAAACCGCATGTAGCTCTTCCCGCTGCTCTTTGGATACCTGCAGAATCATTGCAATCTCTTTGGCTTTCATCGGGACATATAAGTCATCACAGATAAACTCATATACAATTTTCTTTCTTTTTTCCAGTGCTTCTCTATCCATTCTTTTCTTTCCTATTTTTTCTTGCTGCTCACATAACTTCAAGAAACTGCTTTACACTTTTCTTGCGCCTGCGGCGGTCACTTGCGGCGGTCGCCTGCGGCATCTATCTTATACACCGCAGTGTGCATCCTCGCGGAGCTTTTTTACTTTACAGGAAAGCAATTCCTGTAAAGTAAAAAAAGCTGTCGTTCACACGACAGCTCTTTGGTTCTTAGAAACTTCCAATATTCAGTACGATGGAAATTAACAGGAATAAGATTACCAGTACTCTGGTTACCTTTACCAACATTCCTTCCATAGAACGACCTTTATTCTTGCCCCAATAAGTATCAGCTGCTCCGCTGATTGCTCCAAGTCCTGCGGACTTACCTTCCTGAAGAAGAATAATTACTGTCAATGCGATACATATAATAATAAATACAACTGTTAAAACCGTTTTTAAAACTGCCACGAATGACACCTCCTGTGGATTTATAATACTCGTAACTTTGACAGTATATCATACACACGGACAAATTACAACCACTTATTTCGCATTTGTATTGAAATTTTGCTGAAATCTATTACGATTCTTCGATCCGAATCAGACGATTATATTTTGCCGTCCGCTCGCCACGGCACGGTGCTCCGGTTTTAATCAGATCACTGCCAAGCCCTACTGACAAATCCGCTATGGTCGTATCCTCGGTCTCGCCGCTCCGGTGGGACATGATGGTCTCATAACCATGTTCTTTTGCCATGCGGATGGCTTCCATAGTTTCTGAGAGCGTTCCAATCTGGTTTGGCTTAATCAGAATCGCATTACCGCATCCCATGGAAATTCCTTTATTCAGGCGCACCGGATTCGTGACAAATAAATCATCGCCTACCAGAATCACTTTATCTCCCACTTTTTCTGTCAGACGTTTCCAGCCATCCCAATCCTCTTCATCCAGCGGGTCTTCAATGGAATAAATCGGAAAACGGCGAATCATCTTTTCCCAATGAGCAATCAGTTCATCCGTAGTATAAAGCTTGCCGGATTTCGGCAGATAATATTCTCCCGGTGCATTTCCTTTCCATTCGCTGGCAGCCGCATCCAGAGAAATCATAAACTGCTTGCCTCTGCCACAGCTGTATCCTGCTTTGGTAATGGCTTCCATAATAAGCTGAATGGCTTCTTCCTCATTTGCAATATTCGGAGCAAAACCGCCTTCATCTCCCACTGCCACAGACAACCCACGGTTCTTTAATAATTTTTTCAAATGATGATAGACTTCTGCACACCAGCGGATTCCTTCCGTAATGCTGTCGGCTCCAATTGGAAGTATCATAAATTCCTGAACATCCAGATTATTATCGGAATGTGCGCCGCCATTTAAAATATTCATCATCGGCACCGGAATCGTCACTGCATTTACGCCGCCCACATAGCGGTAAAGCGGCATCTGTAATGCTTTTGCCGCTGCTTTGGCACAGGCTAAGGACACACTTAAGATTGCATTAGCACCAAGACTTCCTTTGTTTTCTGTTCCATCCAGTTCCAGCATCAGTGCATCTAGATTTTCCTGCCGCAATACGTTTCTGCCTATCAGTGCTTTTGCAATTCTTGTATTTACATTTTCCACCGCCTGCTGCACACCATTTCCACCATAACGCCCGCCGCCGTCTCTTAATTCAATGGCTTCAAATTCTCCGGTGCTGGCTCCGGAAGGTGCTGCCGCCCGGGCAGTCGACTTCTTTCCGGTTGTCTCTGTCCCCACAGTTACTTCTGTTTCTATTGTGGGATTTCCTCTGGAATCTAATATTTCTCTTGCATGAATTCGTGTAATCGTCATTTTTACAGCCATAAAAAAATCTCCTTTTGAAAATATTCTGAATTAATAGTTCAGTATCTCCAAAAGAAGATTTTTTATTCTTTCGAAATAATTCGATTATACGTTAATCTCGGCTGTCATACCAAGAATCTCTTTGTTGTCATCCAAAATCGGCTGTACCACATTCTTTAAGAAGGCATCTACCTGAATTGGTGCTCTTCCTACATATTTTGCAGGGTCCATATTCTGCTTCAGCTCTTCTAAGGTTGTATGGAATGCAGGTTCTGCTGCAATCAGCTCAAGAAGGTTGTTCTCTTTACCCTCCTGTTTTACATTTTTGCCTGCTTCCATGGAAAGTACACGAATCTTCTCATGTAATTCCTGACGGTCACCACCAGCTTTTACAGCATCCATCATAATATTTTCGGTTGCCATAAATGGAAGCTCGCTCATCATGTGTTTGTAAATAACTTTTTCATATACAACAAGTCCGTCTACTACATTTAAGCAAAGGTCTAAGATTCCGTCGATTGCAAGGAAGCCTTCCGGAATGGAAAGACGCTTGTTTGCAGAGTCATCAAGAGTTCTCTCAAACCACTGGGTTGCGGATGTAATTGCCGGGTTTAATGCATCAATCATGACATAGCGGGAAAGGGATGCAATACGTTCACTACGCATTGGATTTCTCTTATATGCCATTGCAGAGGAACCAATCTGGCTCTTCTCAAACGGTTCTTCCACTTCTTTCAGGTGCTGCAGAAGACGGATGTCATTGGACATCTTATGTGCACTTGCTGCGATGCCTGCTAAAATGTTGGCAACTCTGGTATCTACTTTTCTGGAATAGGTCTGTCCGGATACTGCATAGCACTCCTTGAAGCCCATTTTCTGTGCAATCATCGGATCAATCTTATCGATGGTTTCCTGATCTCCGTCAAAAAGCTCCTGAAAGCTTGCCTGTGTTCCTGTGGTTCCCTTGGAACCTAAAAGTTTCAGGCTGCCTAATACATAATCTAAGTCTTCCAAATCCATAATAAATTCCTGGCACCACAGTGTTGCACGTTTTCCAACGGTAGTTGGCTGTGCCGGCTGGAAATGAGTAAATGCCAGTGTCGGCTGATTCTTATATTTATCTGCAAATTTTGCCAGTTCTGCAATGACATTTACTAATTTCTTACGAACCAGTTTTAATGCCTCTGACATAATGATGATATCGGTATTATCTCCAACGTAGCAGGAGGTTGCTCCTAAATGGATGATTCCTTTTGCTTTCGGACACTGTACGCCGTAAGCATATACATGAGACATAACATCATGACGGACTTCTTTTTCTCTTGCCTTTGCCACATCATAGTTGATGTCATCCTTATGTGCCTTTAATTCATCAATCTGTTCCTGTGTAATATCAAGTCCAAGTTCTTTCTCGGTTTCTGCCAGTGCAATCCAGAGTCTTCTCCAGGTACGGAATTTCATATCCGGGGAAAAGATGTACTGCATTTCTTTACTGGCATAACGCTCTGATAATGGGCTGTTATATCTATCGGTACTCATATGTGTGCTCCTTTTTATTTTTTATATTCATAATTGCAGACTCAGCTCCACTCGGAAGCTTCGCTTCCTCGTTGTCCGTTGCACCTTCGTGCACCGTACAATCCTTACAACCATACCGGCTGGTTCATGCAAGCATGACAGCCGGTACAGTTATAAGGATTAGCCGCTGTGTCAGTCTGCTTTATCGCTCATAGTCACCACGGATATCCTCTTTTGGCGGCTCCATCGGATATTTTCCGGTAAAGCATCCTTTACAGATTGGAAGTCCTCCTACCAGCTGTTCCAGACGCTCTATTTTTAAGTATCCCAAAGAATCTGCACCTATTATTTTCCGGATATCTTCGATGGTTCTGTTATAGGCAATCAACTGCTCCCTCTCCGGAATATCGGTTCCAAAATAACATGGCCATAAGAATGGAGGGGAACTGATTCTTACATGCACTTCTGTGGCACCGGCTTCTTTTAACATATTTACAATACGGTCAGATGTGGTTCCACGAACGATGGAATCGTCAATCATAATAACACGCTTGCCACGGACTGATTCTGCCAGTACATTTAATTTTACTCTTACGCTGGATTCTCTGCTGCTCTGCTTTGGTTTGATGAAGGTTCGTCCCACATAACCATTTTTTACAAAAGCAGTTCCATATGGAATTCCGGACTGCAGGGCATAACCCTGAGCTGCTGCATTTCCGGACTCCGGTACTCCTACTACCAGGTCTGCATCTACCGGTGAATCCATTGCAAGGAAACGTCCTGCCTGGATACGGGATGCATAAACGCTGACCCCGTCAATATGGCTGTCCGGTCTCGCAAAATATATGTATTCAAAAATACAACGTGCTTCCTGTTCTTTTGGAAGACACATAGTCATATCAGACTGAATGCCGCCTTCCGGTGAAATTGTTACCACTTCTCCCGGCAATACGTCTCTGACATACTCCGCATCAATGGTCTCCAAGGCACAGGTCTCAGAAGTAATGATATAAGCATTGTCACGTTTTCCGATTACAAGGGGTTTGAAGCCATATGGGTCTCTTGCACCAATCAGCTTACGAGGGCTGGCTACAACCAAAGCATAAGCTCCTTTTAACTTCTGGCAGGCTCTGCGTACTGCTTCCTCGGCTGTCTTGGAATTCAGACGCTCTCTTGCAATGTGGTAAGCAATTACCTCAGAATCAATGGTGGTCTGGAAAATTGCTCCGGTATATTCCAAATCTTTGCGAAGCTCCTTCGCATTGATGAGGTTTCCGTTGTGTGCCAATGCCAGCGTACCTTTTACATAATTCAATACCAGCGGCTGTGCATTCTCACGGGTGGAAGAACCTGCAGTGGAATAGCGGACATGACCAACTCCGATATCACCTTTCATTGCTTCTAACTGTTTTCCGGTAAATACTTCGTTTACCAGTCCCATATCTTTATAGGAAGTAACTTTTCCCTTCGGTCCGTTTGTCTCACTTACTGCAATACCACAGCTCTCCTGTCCTCTGTGCTGTAATGCAAACAGACCATAATAAATACTGGAAGCCACATCATTTCCGTCAAAATCATACATGCCGAAGACGCCACATTCTTCATGCAGTCCGTCCCATGGGCTTTCCTTTAATTCATTGTTATTCATAGGGTTCTCCTGACTATATTTTTAAGCAAATTTCTTACCGGTCAGTAATTCAAATGCTTCTTCGTATTTCTCAATTGTCTTCTCGATTACTTCATCCGGAAGGAGATAATCACTGTCTGGATTTGCTTTTAACCAGTCTCTTACAAACTGTTTGTCATAAGAAGGCTGTCCCTGTCCCGGTTTATATCCTTCTAATGGCCAGAAACGGGAGCTGTCCGGTGTCAGCATCTCATCACCTAAAACTACATTTCCATTCTCATCGAGACCAAATTCAAACTTGGTATCTGCAATGATGATTCCTTTGCTTAATGCGTATTCTGCACATTTCTTGTAAAGTGCGATGGTATATTCTTTAATCTTTTCTGCGTACTCAGCACCCTTGCCCGGGAATGCTTTCTCTAATACGTCAATACTCTGTTCAAAAGAAATATTCTCGTCATGGTCACCAATCTCAGCTTTGGTACTTGGTGTGTAAATCGGCTCAGGTAATTTATCGGATTCTACAAGTCCTTCCGGTAATTTGATTCCGCAGACGGTCCCGTTCTCTTTGTAGCTTGCCCAGCCACTTCCGGTAATATATCCACGAACAATACATTCGATTGGAATCATTTCCAGTTTCTTGCACATCATGCTGTTGCCATCATATTTCTCATTCTGGAAAAATTCCGGCATATCTTTTACATCAACGGAAAGCATATGGTTTGGCACGATATCCTTTGTAAAATCGAACCAGAATCTGGACATCTGTGTCAGAATTGCGCCCTTATTGGTAACCTTGTTCTTTAAAATATGGTCAAACGCTGAAATTCTGTCTGTTGCAACAATGATAAGGCTTTCTCCATTATCATATACTTCTCTTACTTTTCCTTCTTTAAATGGTTTAAATTCCTGCATACTGCTTTTGTCCTCCATTTTATGCTTTCGCAAATTTTTGTTGTGATAAAAAACACTACTGGAAAATTATAATACAGTGCCTTTTAGAAAGTCAATGAATTTGGGCGAAGTGCGCCTTTTGCCCCATATAGAAAAATGAGCGAAATTTATTAGTTTTTTTGTCTAATATTTTCTATTTATAAGTATTATTAATATATGTGCCGGAAAATACTTATCTATAGCAAAAGATTCTGTACCTTACACTTGAGATACAGAATCTTTTTATTTACGCGAGTAGCGAGAAAAAATCTGCGAGAAAAGAAGGAGCCAGGCTTGCCTGAGCGAGCTTCTTTTCTCAGCAGATTTTGGCGAGCACCGCGATAACTCGAGAAACTCGCAAAGCGTGTTTCTCGTAGTTAGTATTTCGCCCTTACGGTCTTATTTTTTGATTAACAAAGATTTCCCTGTCATTTCTTTTGGCTGTTCCATTCCCATCAGCTCGATTAATGTAGGAGCGATATCTGCAAGACATCCACCCTCTCTTAAACCGTATGCAGGGTCTGCATTTACCAGAATGAATGGTACCGGATTGGTAGTATGTGCTGTAAATGGTTCGCCTGTTTCATAATCGATTAACTGCTCTGCATTTCCGTGGTCTGCGCAGATGAACATCTGTCCGTCAACCTCTTTTAATGCTGCAACAGCTTTGCCTACGC
>ERZ773158.3306-NODE-3306-length-10311-cov-20.861837_pt1 | contig 10311 bp, 6 predicted proteins | sample MGYA00511918_ERZ773158 | MGnify/ENA primary metagenome ERZ773158 (study PRJEB29015, sample SAMEA2737876) | human gut metagenome | biome: human gut; feature: human-associated habitat; material: faeces | place: China | collected 2012 ... | reverse complement strand
CCGTAACGGCTGGGTCATGGACTACAACGATCCTTCCAACATGATCGAGCTGTTCTGCTCCGGCAACGGCAACAACGATGGTAAGTACTCCAACCCTGACTTCGATGCTGCTATGGAGGCTTCCAAGGTTGCAGATGTCGCCGAGCACTTTGCACAGCTGCACAAGGCTGAGGACATCCTGATGGAGGATATGGGCTGCATCCCCGTTGCTTACTACAACGAATTCTGGCTGCAGAGCTCTTCTCTGAAGGGCGTCTGGCACAGCCCCTACGGCTACTGGTACTTCCAGTACGGCTACATCGAGGAGTGATTTCCTCCCTGTGCTGTGCAGCGTAAGCTGAACCGTAAACTATAAGCACTGAGCACCCCGCTGACCGGAAACGGTTGGCGGGGTGCTTTTTTGCTGTTATTTTGTAAAAAAAGACGAGTGCTCGGTAAAACCGAGCACTCGTCTTTTATATGTAAACCAGATTGAAAAGGTACCATGTGCTTACACCGCAGCCATGGCGGCCAGAACGCTCTGCCAGCTCTTGCTGCGCGCGGCAGGCACCGGGGCGGGGCGGGTGCGCCGTGCTGCAGGGGCAGTATGGCAGGCCGCAGAGGATACCGTCAGGGCAGGGGAGGGGCAGAAGAACACAGCGGTGTCCTTTGCCAACCACTGCGCAGCCAGTGCAGCGGCCTGCGGGTCAGACTGCAACGCGCGGCGCTCGTTCCCGGCCAGAAAATCAGCCAGCCAGTACAAAATTGCGCCCAGCGGCAGGCAGGGGGAAGCGTCCTGATTCCAGTAACTCCAGCGTGCGCCGCGGCCAAGGTGGCTTTCCACCGTGATCTGTGCACCGGTGCGGGCATTCTGCGGGATGGAGCCAACATAGTTGGTCCCGGCACGCTGCCCCAATTCCTCGATAAGGCGCTGGGTGCGGGCAGCATCCAGCCGATCCTCCCGGCAGTAGGCGCGGAAGTCGGTCTGGCTCAGCAGGCTGTCGGCACTGGACGGAAAACGCCCGGTCAACTGCCCATCCGCATTGTGGCACAGCTGCCAGCCCTTGCGGAACAGCTGGAAATTCAGGCAGCGCCGCCCCATGGTGGAGTAGCACACAAGGGCGCTTTGCTCCCCGGGTAGCTGTTTTACTTCAAGATAGGCATCGTTGCCGCAGGTATCCTGCAAACGGACGGTAAGCAGCAACTGTGCACCGACGTGCTGGGTGGACATGGCGTTGTGCATGGCGTCAAAATAACGGGAAGCGTCCATGATTGATCTCCTTCCTATAGCAATTCAACTTTTTAATGCAAAAGCAACAACGTTGAATTGCATATCGCAAATATGCTGTTTGAATGTTGCACTAATTTCTTGCCTTGCGATAAAAGCAAACAGCGAAACGTTGTAAAAGCGCCAGCCGGGTGATCGGGCCGTCAGGCTGCATAAAACTTCTCTGAACGTAGTATAGCATACTTTTGGATGAAAAACAACTGTAAGTTTTCCGAAACAACAAATTTTTGCAAAAACCTACAGCGCATTGCAAACAAAAGTTCAAAGTATGGTTGTGCACTGAGATGTGCGGTTGTAAAAAACGACCCCTGCGGGAGATGCCGGCTAAGGCCGGAACTGCTCCCACAGGGGTCGTTTTGTTTTTTCAGTCGCCAAGTTCTCGGATCTCGTTCTGGATCAGCCGTCCGGCAGCGCGGGCAAGCTGATCCATGCCGCGGATGCGTGCCATATTTTTGCCGTAGATCTGCGCGGCGGCACCGGCGCTGCTGTCCTCGCCCATAAAAACGGCAGACACCCGCACGCCCTGCCGCTGTAAGGTGCGCACCTGTGCGGCGGTATCGGCTACACCGGCGGCGTCCTCGTAGGCGCAGCCCAGCGGGTTCTCCGCTGTGGGTGGGATGCGGCGGCTGTCGTTGGGGCTGGCATCGGTCAGCAGGATCATCAGGTGGCGCGGGGCGGGGCCGGGGGCGTACCGGATCAGGTCGCCCGCCGCCCGCAGCGCCAGACCGTCCCGGTTCCAGCCCGAGGCGAAGTAGCGGAAAATGTTCTGCCGTTTTTTGTCCGCAAAGCCTTTCAGCACCCGCAGTACCGTGTAGCCCCGCAGGCTGCTAAAGGCGCTTACTCGCACCGGAATGCCGCAGTTGGCCAAGCTTTCGGCCAATATGACGCCCTGCGCCGCGATTACCTCCTGACAGTGCAGGCGGGAGGCGGAGGCGTCCAGCAGCAGATCTACCGTAAAGGCAGGGCAGTTTTCCTCCTCCGGGCACAAAAACACCCGGCTATCGTTCAGGTAAGGGGCGCGCCACACCCGCCCGGCGCACAGGTTGCCGCTGCGTGCCACCCGCTGGTCGGGCTGCTGATGCACCAGAATACAGTTGCGGATCTGCTCAGTAAGGCGCAGCACCACGCTGCGGTGCAGCTCCTGATTTTTTGCATAGTAGGCGCGGTTGCGTTCGGCCTGCAATTCGGCCTGCTGTGCCAGCTGCCGAGCTTCCGGGGTGGGTGCCTGCGCCGGGCTGGGTACACCGGCGCTGAACCACAAGTGACAGCCCAGATGCACTCCGGTGCACAGCTCCTGCTCGGCCTTGCGCAGCTGCTCCGGCGGGTAGAAGCAGCGCCCGAAGCAGCTTTCGATGTAGGCACGATCCTGTGCGGCGCGTTGCTTCAGGGTGATGTTTGCCCGGCGCTTGTTCACCGCCAGCCCGCTGCCTGTGGCATCCACCGCACCGGAATGCTCCACTGTCACCCGGTCGGTTTTGATCATCTGGGTGGGCATGGCTTTGGTGGCAAGCTTTGCCCAGAAGCCTTGCAGCTGCAGATGCAGCGCGGGTTTCTGGCGTACCTTGCCGTCAAACAGGGCGAATTTTGCAAACAGCGCCAGCAGGTCGTTTTTGAGCTGTGCTGGTTCCGGTACGGTCTCCGGTTCCAGCGCGGCAGCAAGGCTGCTCTCGTAAGGGGTCATGACCGGGGCAGTGCGTCCCAGAACTTTGCGCCAGCGCGCAGCCTGCATGGTGTACACCAGCTGGTTTTTCGCCATCCACTCCTGCCGCGAAAGCTTGTACTGGATGGCAAAAAAGTAGTCTGCGTGGGCAAACCGCAGCGCCTCCAGCACCGGGCGGCGGGGCAGCTCCAGCCGGTAGGCGGCGTTTTCTAAGTACAGCCACGCCATATCGTCCAGCATGGGCTGGCGTGTGTCGCCCTCCCAAGCAGAAAAAATGTCCCGGATCAGCGCATCACCGTAGTATTTATGCACCAGCCCTACGATGCAGTTCATGTAAAAATCAATGGTGCCGTCCGTGTTGCGGGCCAGAAACAGCGGCTCAAAGCCGTAGGCTCCGGCAGCGGCCCAGACCTGATTGGCCGCACGCCGCTCCTGCGCGGTGTAGCTTTGGGCGTCCATCAGGCAAACAGCTTTCCGGCATCCAGCTTGGCCGGGATGCGCGCGGCGATCACGTCCCGGATCAGCCCCTGCTCGTAGGAGTCAAAGGCTTTATTGGTAATGCCCATATCCAGCGCCGCCCCGGCCGGGATGCCCCTGCGGATCAGCCGCAGCGCGTCCAGCATACCGCGCAGATCCAGCGCTTTGGTAGAAATTTCTGCACTGTCGCATTTTTTCTGCAGGTCCAGAAACAGCAGTGCAAACTGGTGCACATATTTTGCGGTAAGATCCGGGAACTGCGCCCGCAGCAGCTTTTCCAGATTATCCTGCGTGATGGTAGGCATCTGCACCACTGCAAAGCGGGAGGTAAGCGCCTCGTTCAGCTCCCGGGTACCCGCGTAGCCGTAGTTCATGGTGGCGATAAAGCGGGTCTCCTCGGCCAGCGGGATGCGGTCGTACCCGGGCACATCGATGGCGCGGCGGAAGTCCAGCACCGCGTGCAGCACCGCCAGCGCCTCGTTTTTGGCCATGTTGATCTCGTCCAGCACACCGAAGCCGCCGCACTGTGCGCAGCGGTACACCGGCCCGGGACGGAACACTACCTGCCCGCCCGCAAAGGTATCCATGCCGATGAGGGAGGCGGCATCCATGTTTACATGAAAAGAGATGTCCCATGCGGGGCGGCCAAAGGCGGCGGCAAGGTTTTCGGCCAGCACGTTTTTGCCGGTGGCCTTTCCGCCGGCCAGCAGCAGGTTTTCGCCGCAGAGGATGGCCGCCAGCGCCTGCTCCCACACCTCTTTGCCGTAGTAGGTAAAGGCAGGGGCGGGGATGCGCGGGCGCAGCGCCTCGCTGAGCGGATGAGCGGCGCGGTATTCCTGCACCGCCGCAAGCAGGGTGGGGTCTACCCCTTCCTGCCGTAAGGTATCCAGAATATCAGACATTTGTACAAACACCTCGATCTCTGACCGGGTGGGATGAACTGCCCGGTTTTCACGCTTATCATAGCACAATCGCGGGCATTTGTGTAGGGGGCGTGCGGGGTAAAAACGCAAAGAGGGGCAGCCCCAAATCGGGCTGCCCCTCTTCACATGAAAAAGAAGAAACGCTTAGAGTATGCCGGAGAACTGCGCTTTATCAGGCGTTCTCAAGACCAGCCATCTGCTTGACGGATTTGATGGCAAAGGTCAGGGTGCGGCCACAAGCGGTGCCGCCCATGACGCAGGGGTAGTTGTTCTGGAAGAAGCTACCGGACATATCGCCGGTAATGTACAGGCCGGGAATGGGCTCGTTGTTGCTATCCTTCGCCTGGCAGTTTTCAGTGATGGAAATACCCTGCATACTGCACAGCAGAGAGGCACCCAGCCAGCAGCCGTAGAAGGGCGCGGTGCGGATGGCGCTCAGGCGGCTTGCAGGCTTGCCGAAGTCCTCGTCGTTCTGTTTGTCGTACAGCTCATTGTAGCGGGCAACGGTGGCTACAAAGTTGTCCTTGTCAGCACCGGTAAAGCCCATCTTGTCGGCAAGCTCTTCAATGGTGTCCGCCTTCATGATCAGGCCCTCACCCTCGTACTGCTCCAGCTGAGCTTCCATCATGCCGGGGATGTAACGGGTCAGTGCAGAGCAACCGATGGTGTGGAAACGATCTACGTCGCTGCGGAAGTTTGCATCGTGGATCATGGCATAAACGTGCCCCGGCTGCTGGAAAGAAGCATGGGAGGCATTGTCGTATTCCTGACTTTCGTTCATAAAACGCTCGCCATGGCGGTTGACCTTCAGGAAGGGCTGGCTGCCGGGGTTGTACTGACCCACAGTGCCGGGGAAGGCCTTGCCGCCAAAGGCAGAGCCGTTGTCCGCATAACCGGCATCCACACCGGGTGCCACCAGACCGCGGTCGAACAGCACGGGAGCAGGCTCTGCATCCAGATGTGCACCTGCCCAGATAGCGGCGCGGATACCATAGCCCTTGTCAGCAGGGGTATAGGAGCAGGCGGTGGTCACGCTGGTGCCCAGCGGGTCCAGCTGCTCCATCATGTAGGGATTGCCTGCATAGCCGCCACAGGCCAGCAGTACGCCCTTGGCTGCGTTGATGCGGATGAAGTGGTCGTCGGCAGTGCTCTGGGCGATAACGCCGGTGATGCGGCCGTCGGCATCCTTTTCCAGCTTGGCAAGGCCGGTGTTAAAGTCGATGCTGTAGCCCTTGCTCTCGATATACTCCTGAAATACCACGTTGCGGGGCTTTTCGGCGCTGCTGTAGTCGACCTGCTGCACAGGGAACATCAGCTTGCTCTGGCTCACCTGCGTATCATCCGGCCATTTGGCTTCATCGCCGGAGGTCAGGTTGCATACATAGTTGTAGGGCTCGCTTTCCAGAATGCCGGAAACAAAATCGTGCATGGCGGCAGACTCATTGATCCAGGTCTTAACTACGCGCTGGTCGCAGCGACCGCCCATGGAGCGGGAAATCTCGCTCAGCAGCTCGGCGCGGTCAACAGGAGCGATGCCCTTTTTCTTTGCTTCGCTGCTGTCGATGGTGCCGTACCAGTGGCGGGTATCCATAACGGCAGAATTCTGCTCGATGATGCGGAAGTCCAGTCCGTTCTGTGCAGCATAAGCGGCTGCGCACATACCACCGTTGCCAGCGCCCACAATGACGATATCGGTATCCCATGTCTCAGTGATGGAAGCCTCGTCGATGTCAGGCTCTTTGCCCAGCCAGTCGTTCTCATCGCCGGTGGGCAGCTGCACGCTGGAGACCACGGCCTCGCCCTTTGCCTGTGCATAGCAGCTCTTGGCGGCCTTCATCACGGCGTTAGAGGTGACGGTGGAGCCGGAAACACCGTCGATCTCGGCAGAACCGGCAGCCATCAGCTGCTCGCGCAGCTCATCGGCAGCGGCAGCGCCGTAGGAAGCGGTCTCGCCGGAGGTGTCCACCACCACGTCGGTGACAGCGCTGTCAGAGAAGGTCATGGTGACCTTGACGGTGGAGGAGATGCCCTCGGCAGTGCCCTCGTAGGTGCCGGGGATGTACTGACCGGCAGCACCGGAAGTGGAAGCGGAGGTAGAACCGGAAGCGGCATTGCAGGCAGCCAGAGCACCGGCGGTCACACCGCTCATGGCAGCAGCAGCGGCGATCTTGATAAAGCCCTTACGGGAAATCTTGTTCATAGGTACGCTCTCTTTCTTTTTTCTCTTCTTGTTTTCCTTCTTGTTGTGCAGCAAGGTGAAGGCCACTTTGCTGAATCCTTAACAATTGTAGCGTAGAAAAATGCTGTTTACAATTCAAGTTTATCATATTATAATTAAGGAAAACCTAATGTATTTGGGAGGAAGGAAAGAATGAACCAGAGCGCGATGGCGGGCTTTGTAAAGATCGTGGAGATGAACAGCTTTTCTGCGGCGGCAGAGGCGCTGTATCTTTCACAGTCGGCACTTTCGCAGCAGATTCGCACGCTGGAAGGGCAATTGCAGTTTGAACTGTTCCAGCATGTGCCGCGCCGTGTGGTGCTGACCCCGGCGGGATGGGATTTTTACCCCAAGGCAAAGCAGCTGCTGGAATTGTACGATGAGGCGGTGCATCATGCGCAGGCAGTAAAGCTGAATGCAAATCCACCCAAACGGCATCTACTGATCGGACATCAGAATATGCCGCTGCAAATGCTAGGCTTTGACCTGTTTGCCGCTACAGGGGAGTTGAGCAACCGCTTTTCTCCTATAATGCACCGCTGTGCCAGCATAAAGGATGTCTGGAGGGCGTTGCTGAATGATGAGATCGATCTTTCATTACAGATCGAGTGTGCAGAGATCGCGGCGCGAGGCTTGCACTTTTATCCGGTAGTGTATATGCCAGAGATCGGCGTCCCATTTCATACGCCGCCGGAGGTGCCCCGTGGATATATTACGCTGGAACAGGCGGTGCAGTATCGGTGGATGTTTGCAGAAACACCAGAGCAGTCACTGTATGAGACCGCATTGCTGCACGAGGCTGCGAGACGACAGGCAGAAATCATTCGCAGCGTAAAAAGTGTACAGTATGAACTGCCCAGCCTGATGCTGACCCCGGCAGTGTACTACCGCAGACCGGATCCTTCACAGGTGTTTATTCTGGATTGGAACAAGGGAATGCGGTTTGGTATTGTTACGAAAGCGGAGCCGGACTCGGTGGTAATGGCCTACGTCCGCGCCTTGCAGCAACAGCTGCCGTCCCTCTCGGAAAAGCTGTTCGGCTTGAAGCTGGAACCGGTGGAGGAATCATAAAGAAAAGACGAAAACCCTCTCAGGCACCGGCAGCTGCTGAAAAGCTCCCCCTCTCGGGGGAGCTGGCATCGCGTAGCGATGACTGAGAGGGTAAAACAAAGAGCACCTATTGCCCTAAAAAGGCAACAGGTGCTCTTGTTGCAATTATATTGTGATGACAGGTGCTTTAATCCACCACATCCTCGAACTGGCTGTTGTACAGGTCGGCGTAGAAGCCGCCGGCCTCGATCAGCTGGTCGTGGGTGCCCTGCTCCACAATGTCGCCGTCCCGCATCACAAGGATGAGGTCGGCATCCCGGATGGTGGAAAGGCGGTGGGCGATGATAAAGCTGGTGCGCCCCTCCATCAGGCGGTCCATGGCGGTCTGGATGCGCTGCTCAGTGCGAGTATCCACGCTGCTGGTGGCCTCGTCCAAAATCAGGATGCGGTTGTCTGCCAGAATGGTGCGGGCGATGGTAAGCAGCTGCTTCTGCCCCTGACTGACGTTGGAGGCGTCCTCGTTCAGTTCCATCTGGTAGCCGCCGGGCAGGGTGCGGATAAAGTGGTCGGCGTTGGCAGCCTTTGCGGCAGCAATCACCTCTTCATCGGTGGCGTCCAGCCGGCCGTAACGGATGTTCTCCATGATGGTGCCCTTGAACAGCCATGTGTCCTGCAACACCATGCCAAAGCCTTCGCGCAGGGCGCTGCGGTCAAAGTCCCGCACATTGTGGCCGTTCAGGGTGATAGAACCGGCGTCCACATCGTAAAAGCGCATCAGCAGCTTGACCATAGTGGTCTTGCCTGCGCCGGTGGGACCTACAATGGCTACCTTCTGGCCGGGCTGCACCGTGCAGCTGAAGTCGTGGATGACGGTCTTGTCCGGGGTGTAGCCGAAGCGCACATGGTCAAAGGTGACCTGTCCGTCAATGTCGGCAGGGTCGGCGCGGCGGGCGGGGTCTGCCAGCTGCGCTTCCTCCGGCTCGCTCAAAAACTCGAACACCCGCTCTGCAGCAGCAGCCATGCTTTGCAGCATATTGGACACCTGCGAAAGCTGCTGGATGGGCTGGGTAAAGTTTTTGACGTACTGGATAAAGGCCTGAATATCACCAATGGTGATGACCCCGTTTGCAGCAAAAATGCTGCCCACGATGGCCACCGCCACATAGCCCAGGTTGCCCACAAAGTTCATGATGGGCATCATCAGGCCGGAGAGGAACTGGCTTTTCCATGCGGATTCGTACAGCTTATCGTTGGCGGCGTTGAAGTCTGCCAGTACCACGGCCTCGCGGTTAAACGCCTTGACCACATTGTGGCCGGCGTAGATCTCCTCGACCTGACCGTTGACCACGCCCAGGGTGGCCTGCTGTGCCTTGAAGTACTTCTGGCTGAACTTGACCACCACCAGCACCAGCGCCAGCGATACCGGTAAGATCAGCAGGGCAATCAGGGTCATGCGGGGACTGATGGAGAGCATCATCACCAGCACACCGATCATGGTGGTCACGCTGGTGATCAGCTGGGTGATGCTCTGGTTCAGGCTCTGGCCCAGTGTGTCCACATCGTTGGTGATGCGGGAGAGCACCTCGCCCACGGTGCGCTTTTCAAAGTACGCCAGCGGCAGGCGGTTGATCTTTTCACTGATCTGGCGACGGAAGTCGTAGCAGACCTTCTGAGAAAGGCCGGTCATCAGCCAGCCCTGAATAAAGCTGAAAGCGCTGCTCAGCAGGTACATCCCCAGCAAAAACAGCAGGATGCGGCCGATATACACAAAATCAATGCTGCCGGTGCCGCGCAGCCGGGCGATCCAGCCGGTGGCAAGGGCGGTGGTGGCTTTTGCCAGCACCTTGGGGCCTGCAATGTTGAAGATGGTAGAAAGAATTGCAAACAACATGGCTGCCGCAAGGGGCAGCTTGTAGTGGCTCATGGTGCAGATGAGCTGCCGCAGCGTGCCTTTAAAGTCCTTGGCGCGCTCGGTGGTGGGACGTCCGGGTCTGGGCATATCACTCACCCTCCTTTTCTGTATTCAGGGTATCCAGCGCCAGCTCCTTCTGGCTCAGCTGGCTGCGGGCGATCTCCTGATATTCCGGGCAGCTGACCATCAGCTGGGCGTGGGTGCCCTTGCCCACCAGCCTGCCTTCATCCAGTACAAGGATCTGGTTTGCGTGCAGCACGGTGGAAATGCGCTGTGCCACAATGATCACAGTGGCGTTGTCGGTCTGTGCCTTCAAAGCGCGGCGCAGCGTTACATCGGTCTTGTAGTCCAGCGCCGAGAAGCTGTCGTCAAACAGATAGACCTTGGGATTTTTGGCAATTGCCCGGGCAATGGAAAGCCGCTGCTTCTGGCCGCCGGATACGTTGGAGCCGCCCTGCGCAATGGGACTTTGATAGCTTTCGGACTTTGCCTCGATAAAATCAGTGGCCTGTGCAATGGCGGCGGCTTTGTGCACCTGTGCGTCGGTGATATCCTCGCCGCCGAATTTCAGGTTGCTGTCAATGGTGCCGCTGAACAGCACACCCTTCTGGGGCACATAGCCCAGCAGGTCGTGCAGCTGTGCCTGTGGCATCTCGCGCACGTCAATGCCGTCCACGGTCACCTTGCCGCCGGTCACATCGTAAAAGCGGGGGATCAGGTTGAGCAGGGTGGATTTGCCGCAGCCGGTGGAGCCGATGATGGCGGTGGTCTCGCCGGGCTTTGCGGTAAAGCTGATGTGCTCCA
>ERZ773158.3303-NODE-3303-length-10319-cov-4.103761_pt1 | contig 10319 bp, 12 predicted proteins | sample MGYA00511918_ERZ773158 | MGnify/ENA primary metagenome ERZ773158 (study PRJEB29015, sample SAMEA2737876) | human gut metagenome | biome: human gut; feature: human-associated habitat; material: faeces | place: China | collected 2012 ... | reverse complement strand
GACGCCACGACGCCCTCATACGGGCGCAGGAGTGTGTCGATGACGACCATATTGGTCTGCGTGCCGCCGGTGAGGAAGTAAACCTGTCCCTCCGGGCAGGAACACGCCTTTTTGATTTTTTCTGCCGCCGAGGCGGTAAATTTATCGTTGCCGTAGCCGGAAACCGCTTCCATATTGGTTTCCATCAGATGTTCCAGAACTTTGGGGTGTGCGCCGTAACCGTAATCGTTTTCAAAAAACAGCATGACTTTTTCTCCCTTTATACGTCGAGGTTCATGACATATTTTGCGTTTTTCTCGATAAATTCGCGTCTGGGTTCTACCTTTTCGCCCATGAGGAGCGCGAAGGTCTCGTCGGCCGCCGCCGCGTCCTCCATCGTTACCTGAAGCAGGGTGCGGTGCTCGGGGTCCATGGTGGTCTCCCACAGCTCGTGGGGGTTCATCTCGCCAAGGCCCTTATAGCGGTTGATGTCGATCTTCACATTGGGGTTGCCGTCCCGCATCTCGGAGGAGATGGCGTCCCGCTCCTCGTCGGTGTAGGCCACCCGCTGCTGCTTGCCTCGGGTCAGCTTATACAGCGGCGGCACGGCGGAATAGACGTAGCCCTCCTCGATGAGGGGCCGCATGAACCGGAAGAAGAAGGTCAGCAGCAGCGTCCGGATATGGGCGCCGTCCACGTCGGCATCGGCCATGATGATGATCTTGTGATACCGCAGCTTGTTCAGGTCGAACTCCTCCCCGATGCCGGCGCCCAGCGCCGTGATCACCGGCTGGAGTTTGTCGTTGCCGTATACCTTGTCGGCTCTGGCCTTCTCCACGTTCAGCATTTTGCCCCAAAGAGGGAGAATGGCCTGAAACCGGGAGTCACGGCCCTGCGTGGCGGAGCCGCCTGCGGAGTCGCCCTCCACGATATAAATTTCCGTCAGCTCCGGGTTATTCTCGTTGCAGTCCCGCAGCTTATCCGGCATGGCGGCGCCGCCCAGCGCCGTCTTGCGGCGGATGGACTCTCTGGCCTTGCGGGCGGCCTCTCTGGCGCGATTGGCCGTCAGCGCCTTATCCAGAATGGTGCGGGCCACCACCGGATGCTCCTCCAGATACACCGACAGCTGGTCGGAGACAAGGCCGTCCACCAGCGTGCGGATATAGGCGTTGCCCAGCTTGGCCTTGGTCTGGCCCTCAAACTGAGCCTCCGTCAGCTTCACGGAGATCACGGCGGTGATGCCCTCCCGGACGTCCTCGCCGGAGACCTTGTCCCCCTCCTTGATCATGCCGTACTTGATGCCGTAGGCGTTGAGCACACGGGTCAGGGCCGCCTTGAAGCCCGTCTCGTGCATACCGCCCTCCGGGGTGTGGATGTCGTTGGCGAAGGAGACCATGGTCTCGGCGTAGCTATCGTTATACTGCATGGCGATCTCCGCCGTGGAGTCCCCCTTGGCACCGGCCATGTAGATGACCTCCTCGTGCAGCGGGGTCTTGTTGCGGTTGATCCAGGTGACGAACTCCCGGATGCCGCCCTCGTAGCACATGGTGTCCTCCTGCTCCTGTCCGGGGCGGCGGTCAGCGATGGAGATTCGCAGACCGGCGTTCAAAAACGCCTGCTCCCGCATCCGGGTGTGGAGGGTCTCGTAGTCGTACTCCAGCGTGTCGAACATCTCGCCGTCGGGCTTGAAGCGGACAGTGGTGCCGGTGTGGTCGGTGTCACCGATGACGGTCATTTCCTGGGTGATGGCACCACGGGAGAACTTCATCTGATAGATCTTTCCGCCCTTGTGGACCTCCACCTCCAGCCACTCAGAGAGGGCGTTGACCACGCTGGCGCCCACGCCGTGAAGACCGCCGGAGACCTTATAGCCTCCGCCGCCGAACTTGCCGCCAGCGTGCAGTACGGTATATACCACCTCCAGCGCCGGGCGGCCGGTCTGCTTCTGGATATCCACGGGGATACCACGTCCGTTATCGGTGACGGTGATGGTATTGCCCTCGTTGATGGTAACGGTGATATCCGTGCAGTAGCCCGCCAGCGCTTCATCGATGGCGTTGTCCACGATCTCGTAGACCAGATGGTGCAATCCGGAGGCGGAGGTGGAGCCGATATACATACCGGGGCGCTTGCGCACCGCCTCCAGTCCCTCCAGCACCTGAATTTCCGAAGCGTCATACTCCGTGGTGACGGCGGTTACTTTTTCCAGTTCAGACATGGGTTCTTTCCTTTCCTTGCCCGCCGGTGACGGCAGGTTGATCGTTTTCCGTGCGCTTTTGAAGCGTCTGTGTGTTCAGCTGGGAGATATAGACCAGCTGCTTATGGTAAGGGTGGTCGCACACCAGAAATGACTTGGGGATATCGTCGCAGGCGTCCAGCACCACGCCGTCCTTCTCCGCCCGGTCCAGAAACTCTCTGGTCCGGGGGGACTGGGAGGTGATGTCCAGATCGAACACGCCGATGATGCGGCGGCGGCTGACCATGACGTTCTTGCCGATGTGCAGATAGCTCATGCCAGCACCTCCCCGCCACGGATATGGAACACCTTGCCGGAGAGCAGGGTGTCCAGCCGGTCGTTTTCGCAGCAGGTGATGAACACCTGCCCCCCGGCGATGCGGTTGAGGACATACTCCTGCCGCCGGGGATCCAGCTCCGACAGCACGTCGTCCAGCAGCATGATGGGGTATTCCCCCATGGTGTTTTTATGAATTTCCCGATCCGCCAGCTTCAGAGCCAGCGCCGCCGTGCGGACCTGTCCCTGTGAGCAGAACTGCCGGGCGCTGCGCCCGTTGACCAGCACCTCCAGATCGTCCTTATGGGGGCCGGAGAGGCACAGACGGGAGGCGATCTCCGCCTGCTCATGGCTCTGCTGATGCTCCATCAGGGCCGCAAACAGCTGCTCCTGCGGGAGAAAGGGGTCGTGAACGGTGCTGACCGTCTGATAGCGCAGCTCCAGTTCCTCCCGCTGGCCGGAGCACTCGTAGTGGGCCTGCGCCGCATACTCTGCCAGTGCCCGGCAATATCTGGCCCGGTAGTGGATCAGCACCGCTCCCACCTGACACAGCCGCCGGTTGAAGTCCGGCAGGGTGGCCAGCAGCTGGGGGTAGTCGCCGCTGTCCCGGAGAATGCGGGTCTTGTGCTCATAGAGCCGGTGGTATTCCGCCAGTGCCTCCCCGTACCGGGGCCGCAGCTGGCAGAGGGACAGGTCCATGAACCGCCGGCGGGCGGCAGCCCCCTCCCGGATGAGCATCAGATCCTCCGGGGAGAAGAACACGGTGTGCAGCACGTCGGAGAGGGCGGCGTTGTTCTTAGCGGGAACGCCGTTGACGCTGGCCTTGCGGCGGCGGCCACGGAACAGCTCCACCTCCGTGCGGAACTCCCGGTCCCGTGTAAACATCTGCCCCAGGATGCGGGCCTTGTCCCGGTCGAAGCCGATGAGCTCCCGGTCCGCTCTGGCCCGTGGCGACTTGCCGCAGGAGAGATAGACCATGGCCTCCAGCAGATTCGTCTTGCCCTGTGCGTTCTCGCCGTAGATGACGTTGCAGCTGTGGTGGAAGGTCAGGGCCTGCCGGTCGTAGTTGCGGAAGCCCTCCAGCGTCAGGGCGTCAATCCGCATAGCGCACGCCGTAGTGCAGGCCCTCGGCCTCCACGTCGTCGCCGGGGCGGATTTTCTTGCCCCGCTGGGTGCAGACCTCGCCGTTGACCAGCACTTGGCCCTCCTGAATGAGGAGCTTGGCTTCGCCGCCGGTGGCGGTGACGGCCGCCAGCTTCAACAGGTCCTGAAGCTTGATGTATTCTGTGGTGATGGTGATGGTTTCCATAGATGTCCTCCTGTGAGGTAATGAGGTGGGGTTTCTTTTTTTCCTCCGACGGGTGATCTTCTTTCAATAGACCCTTTTGCATAGGGAACGTGTCTCCGACGGCCCACTTTTCCCAGCAGTTTTTCTTTTGTTCCTCCGGCGGGTCACTTTCTGCCAATAGCGGCAGAAAGTACCCAAAGAACGCCAGCAGAAACCCATGGTTTCTGCACTTCCTTCTCGTTTGCAAGAGCTGTGGTCTAAGTCCTGCCGAAAAAGGGAATTGGCGTATTTCTACTCACGCTGCCGCTGCATTGGGAGTTTGAAGGAACGTGCTGTTCTACCGTGGGAAACGGATTGCCCCAGCGGTAAACGCAACATTTCCTCCACCAGAGTGGGAGCGGCAGCGGGTCTGTTGCTGAGTCAATTCCCACTATGTCCCATAACGAACGCAACTCTTGAGAGTAAAGGAAGTCTTGAAACCATCGGTTTCAAGCGGCGTTTTTTGCATACTTTTTGCTGCTGTTGGCAAAAAGTATGCCGCCGGAGGCATAAAAAGCTACTGGAAAAACAGGCTGCCGGAGACAAGCAAAACGCCCCGTTCAACAACTATCCGTATAATCCTCTCTCTATATTTCAGTTTGTTATCATGCCTTCAGCCGCACCGGCAGGACCATATAGAGGAAATTCTCCTCCCCTTCCACGGGGGTCATGATGCAGGGGGAGATGCCGGTGTTCAGCTCCATCTTCACCTTCTCCGCCGGGGCATAGCGCAGGGCGTCCATGAAGAAGCGGTTATTAAAGCCGATCTCCAGCCCCTGACCGTCGCCCTCCACGGGGCAGATGTCCTTAGCCTCGCCGTTGCCGGTCTTGGCGGACAGGTACACCCGGCCGACATCAAAGATGCAGTGGACGGGGCTTTTCAGTTTCTCACTGATGACCACGCTGACACGGTCCAGACTGTTGAGCATGGCCTTGGTATCCACCAGAATGGAGATGGGATTGTTTCGGGGGATGGCATTGCGGTAATCCAGAAATTCGCCCTCCAGACGGCGGCAGATCAGCTGGGTGGAGCCGGTCTCGAACATCAGGTGGCGCTTGCCCTGAATGATGGTCATGAGATCGTCGCTGTCCTCGCAGATCTTCTCCACCTCGTTGAGGGCGGAGCCGGGGGCCACGAACCGGAAGGCGCCGCCGTCGATGCGCTCCAGCGGCTCCCGCCGCAGAGCCAGACGGAAGCCGTCTACGGACACCATGGTCAGGCCCTGTTCGTTGATCTCAAAGAGGGAGCCGGTGTGGATGGGACGGGTCTCGTTGGTGGAGACGGCGAAGCTGGTCTGGTTGATCATGGCCTTCAGGGTCCCCTGTTGGATAGCCACAGAGTACTCGTCGTCCACCTCCGGCAGCTCCGGGTAGTCCTCGGCGGACAGGCCCATGATCTCGAAGCTGGCGTCGCCGCAGGTCAGGCGCACCATATATTTCTCATCCGCCGCAAACACCACCAGATCGTCCGGCAGCTTCCGGATGATCTCACCGAACAGGCGGGCGTTGAGGACGATGCGGCCCTCCTCGTGAACCTCGGCCTCAAAGGCGGTGCGGATACCGGTCTGCATATTGTAGCCCGACATGGTCAGCCGGTCGCTGCCCTCCACCAAAATGCCCTCCAGTGCTGGGATGGAGCTTTTGGCGGCCACGGCACGGGACACGGTATTGACGGCGCTTTGCAGCAGCGCTTTTTCGCAGGAGAAACGGAGCATATTCTTATTCCTTTCTTGTCGAACGATTTTTGTCATGCTTCTCAGAAAGAGAACATAAACTAATCTTTTATTCAGTAACAGCCGCAGTAGAGAATTTTCTTGTGGAAAACAGCCGCAAACCCTTGCTGCGACACGGTTTTTTCTCCACTGCTGTTTGTGGACGAAACCTCCCCTTTTTCCACAGGGAACGACGGTGTTTTTTTGTCCCCATCTTTTCCCTGTGGAATCCACAGAGTCTTGTGGAAAAGTGGGGTCAGCGTTTGGCGTTGATGTTGGTGGTGATCTCCTTCACCACCTCGGCAAAGGCGGGGTCGGTACGCATCTGCTTCTCCACCTTATCCAGCGAGTGCAGCACCGTGGTGTGGTCCCGGTCACCAAATTCCTTGCCGATGTCGTTGAGGGAGAGATTGGTCATGCGGCGGATGAGGTACATGGCGATCTGCCGGGCGTTGACCTCGTTGCGGCCCCGGCGCTGGCCACGGAGCACATCCTCCTCCACGCTGAAATACTTGCAGATATAGCTGATGATCACCGACGGCGAGGGGATGTACTCGTTGCTCTTTTGCAGCATATCCCGCACGGCACGGCCCACGGACTGCTCGTCCACCTGATCCCCCAGCAGATCCCGGTAGGCCAGCAGCTTATTCAGGGTCCCCTCGATCTGCCGCACGTTGGCAGTGACGTTTTCGGCAATGTAGCCGTAGATCTCGTCGGGGAGCTTTACCCCCAGCATGGCGGCCTTGTTCTTGATGATGGCCAGTCTCGTCTCGAAGTCGGGAGGGGCCACATCCACCATAAGGCCCGACACGAAGCGGCTTTGCAGCCGGTCCTCCAGCTGGGTCATTTCACGGGGCGGACGGTCGGAGGTCAGCACGATCTGCCGCCCGGATTCGTACAGAGTGTTGAAGGTATGGAAGAACTCCTCCTGGGTCTGCTTCTTGCCGGCGATGAACTGGATATCGTCCACCAGCAGGATGCCCGCCTGCCGGTACTTCTCCCGGAACTCGGCGTTGCTGCCCTCCCGGATGGAGGCGATCAATTCATTGGTGAAGTCGTCACCCTTGATGTACACGATCCGCAGGTCCTCCCGCTTGCGCTTGACCTGATGGGCGATGGCGTAGAGCAGATGGGTCTTGCCCAGTCCGGAGTCGCCGTAGATGAACAGAGGGTTGAAGTTTTCCGCCGGTTTATCCGCCACGGCCCGTGCCGCCGCATAGGCCAGCTTGTTCTGCGGCCCCACCACATACGTCTCGAAGGTGAAGGCGTCGGAATCCAGCAGGGAGCCGGGCTGATCCGGTGCCACACCGTGATAGGCAGCCAGCTGCTCGTCGTTGAGGATCTTCACCTCCAGATCGGAGGAGAAGATGTCCTTCAGCGCCGCCTTGATGTGCTTCATGAAACGGGTCTCGATGGTGCTTTTTTTGAAGGAGTTGCTGCAATGCAGCACGAAGGCGGAGTCCTCCATGGTGACCACGTCTACCTCGTCGAACCATGTGCGGATGGTGGTCTCGCTGAGCTGCTCCTGTAATCGGCTTAGTACGCTCTGCCATACGTCAGAAATGGAATTCAATGAAAGCGCCCCTTTCCCCTGATGGATCTCTATCTCTGTATTTGAAAAAAATTTATCCGAGAATAGTATAGCAGAAACCCCCGGAAAAGTCTACACTTATTCTAATATAAGATGCAAAAAATGACGCACCGGAAGGCACAAGATGTAGGGAGAAAAACCGGAGGAAAACCACCAGATTTTAGGCTTTTGCCGAAAAAACACACCGCTTTTCATAAGAACCCGCTCTTTTCCCCTTCAGATTTTTGTTGACAGGCGGAAAAAGCTCATGTATAATGACAAATGCGCTTATTTTAAGCGCCTGACGAATGTCAACTGCGGCCGTGGGAGAATGCTTCCCACCCGCCGTCGAGTATGTGCGGCAGAGGCTTTTTCTGCCGCCTGATCTTACAAAAGATGGAGGTGTCATGCAATGTTCCGTACCTATCAGCCCAAGAAGCGTCAGCGCTCCAAGGAGCACGGCTTCCGCAAGAGAATGGCCACCCGCAACGGCCGTAAGGTGCTGGCTCGCCGCCGTGCCAAGGGCCGTGCTCGCCTGACCCATTGAGGTCACGGAAAGTGCATCGGTCATAGATAATCAAACAGGGACGGTGGATGGGAAAAACCGCCGTCCCTATTGGTCTATGTAATTCAGATTGGTAAAAGAGGACGCTATGAAGGCAGCCGTCACGGTAAAAGAGAATTATGAGTTCCGCCGTATCTACCGCAAGGGGAAGAGTCTGGTGTCGCCGCAGATGGTGCTGTATTGGCAGAAAAACCGTCAGGGACAGTCCCGTCTGGGGATCACCGTCAGCACCAAGCTGGGCCACGCCGTGGTCCGCAATCGGGTGCGCCGCCGCTTCCGGGAGCTGTACCGGCTCCACAAGCCGGAGATGCAGCCGGGCTACGACGTGATTTTAGTGGCCCGTGGGCGGGCCGTCCGCAGCACCTATCAGCAGTTGGACGAGACGTATCTCCACCTGCTGCGGCAGGCGGGCCTTGTACCGGAGGAGACGGCATGAAGCGGGCGCTTTTGAAGCTGTTCCGGTTCTACCAGACCTCCGTCTCCCCTCTTTTTCCGCCCCGGTGCCGCTATATCCCCACCTGCTCGGAGTATGCCGTGGAGGCGGTGGAGAAATACGGCGCCGCCAAGGGCGGCCTTCTGGCCCTGCGCCGTCTGATGCGATGCCATCCTTTCCACAAGGGCGGGTATGACCCTGTCCCCTGACGCAACAGCCTCGTTTTTCCCATCCCATTATAAAACGGAGGTATCTACCCCATGTTTGCACAAATCGGCTATTACATCTGCGTGCCGTTTGCGTGGCTGACCCGGCTGTTTTACAGTCTCACCGGGTCCTACGGTCTGGCTCTGATCCTCTTCACTCTGGTGGTGAAGCTGGTGATCCTGCCCTTCCAGCTCAAGAGTAAGAAGAGTATGCTCCGGATGAACCGGATGCAGGGCAAGGTGAAGGATATCCAGACCCGCTTCGCCAACAATCGGGAGCGCCAGCAGCAGGAGATGGCGGACCTGTACGCCCGTGAGGGCGTGAACCCCATGTCCGGCTGCCTGTGGTACTTCATTCCCTTCCCCATCCTGATCGCCCTGTACGCCATCATCCGTACCCCCCTGCGGTACTTCATGAGCCTGTCCACCTCCGTCATCGAGGAGATCGGCACGCTGGCAGGTACGCTGGGCTATGAGGCCAGCAACAACACCTATGACCAGATCTATCTGGCCAAGTTCATCCATGAGCACTGGGAGAGCTTCGCCGGGAAGTTCGATGGTCTGGTGGACCTGAACTACAGCTTCCTTGGGATGGATCTGGCGTCTCAGCCCTCCACGCTGCTGAGCCAGTTCCCCGGCGGCGGCTGGCCCGTGTGGGGCATCCTGCTGCTGCCTGTGATCTCGGCGGCGGCCCAGCTGGTGATGAGCATCATCACCATGCGCACCAACAGCACCGAGGGCGCAGGCTCCGCCAAGACCATGATGTACCTGATGCCCCTGATGACCCTGTGGATGGGCTATATGCTGCCCGCCGCACTGTGCATCTACTGGATCGCCAACACTGTGTTCTCCCTGATCCAGGAGGTGACTCTCAACAAGTACTTCAATAAGATCCTGGATCGTGAGGAGACCGAGAAGGAAAAGGCCGCCCGTGAAAAGCGCTACGCCAAGTACCAGAAGCAGAAGGAACTCATGGCCCAGCAGCAGATGAACGGCGGTGGCCGCAATGACCGTAAGCCCCAGCCCAAGAAGAAAAAGCAGGGCGGCGAGGAAAAGCGCAGCGGCACCAATGAAAACGGACGTGTGGGCCAGCGGCCTTATGCACGTGGCCGTGCCTATGATGAAAAGCACTACGAATAAGGAGTTTTGTCTATGAGCTATATCGAAGTAACGGGCAAGACCGAGGAGGAAGCTGTCCGTAAGGCGCTGACCCAGTTGGGTCTGGAGCGGGACGACGTATCTTTGGAGATCTTGGAGCGTGCCAAGAGCGGCTTTCTGGGCATCGGCGGTTCGCCCGCCCGTATCCGTGTGACCTACGGCACCGACGAGCCGGAGGAGAAGAAGGCCGAGCCTACCAAAAAGGTGGAAAAGAAGCCGGAACCCAAGGCAGAGGTGAAAAAGCCGGAGGTAAAGCCCGAACCCAAGAAGCAGGAGCCTAAAAAGCCGGAGACGAAGCCGGTGGAGAAGGCTCCGGAGCAGAAGCCCGTGGCTGCCGGGACCTGTGACGACGAGAATGCCCGCCGCATCCGGGAGTTCCTGGAGGGTCTGCTGCAGCACATGAACAGCCCCGCTCAGGTGAATGTGGCGCTGGAGGAGAAGGGCCGGTATCAGGTGACGCTGGAGGGCGAGAAGCTGGGTCAGCTCATCGGCCGCCGCGGCGAGACGCTGGACGCCATCCAGCAGCTGACCAACTACGCCGTCAATTCCGGTGCGGATAAGCGCATCCGGGTCCACGTGGACGCCGAGAACTATCGGGCCAAGCGGGAGCAGAGTCTGGAGTCTCTGGCCCGGAAGGTGGCCGGTAAGGTCACCAAGTATCGCCGCAGCGTGACGCTGGAGCCTATGAACGCCTATGAGCGCCATGTGATCCATGCCGCCCTGCAGGACGAGCCGGGCATCACCACCTACTCCATCGGCAGCGAGCCCAACCGCCGTGTGGTGGTGAGCTACGACCGGGAGAAGCGCCAGTAAGGCAGCGCTGTTCCATAGGAAATATGCCCCCGCCCCTACCTAGG
>ERZ773158.3293-NODE-3293-length-10358-cov-2.606619_pt1 | contig 10358 bp, 9 predicted proteins | sample MGYA00511918_ERZ773158 | MGnify/ENA primary metagenome ERZ773158 (study PRJEB29015, sample SAMEA2737876) | human gut metagenome | biome: human gut; feature: human-associated habitat; material: faeces | place: China | collected 2012 ... | reverse complement strand
TGGAGCATCCGGAGAAAGAGGAGTATGCAAACTTCACCATCCGTGTATCCGGTTATGCTGTTAAGTTCATCGACTTAACAAGAGAGCAGCAGATGGATGTAATCTCCAGAACCTGCCACGCAAGCATGTAATTTACGGACGGAAGTCTGATAAAAAACACTCCGGGGGGAACGAAAATTTCCCTATACCGGAGTGTTTTTACTTTTCGGGAGATACTATAATCATAGAAACAATACAGGAGGAGAGTTCATGGAAGAGAACAAAGCACTTGTGGGTCATGTGCATTCCCTGGAGACCTTTGGCCTGGTAGACGGACCGGGTGTCCGCACCGTGGTATTTTTACAGGGCTGCCGCATGCGCTGCCGTTACTGCCACAATCCGGAGACCTGGAGCATGTCCGGCGGCGAGGAGTGGAGCGCGAAGGATCTGTTTAACCGGGTTTACCGCTACCGCACCTACTGGAAGAACAATGGCGGTATTACCGTCAGCGGGGGAGAGCCGCTTCTCCAGATCGACTTTGTAACAGAGTTTTTTAAGAAAGCCAAGGAAAAAGGCGTTCACACAGCTCTGGATACAGCAGGCAATCCTTTTACACTGGAAGAACCATTTATCAGCAAATTTGAAGAACTGATGAAAGTAACGGATCTGGTGATCCTTGATTTTAAAGAGATCGACAACGAAAAACACAAAAAATTAACGGGATGTCCAAATGACAACATCGTGCAGATGGCAAAATGGTTTTCAGACCACGGAAAAGATATGTGGATCCGCCATGTGCTGGTACCTGGGCTCACCGACCAGGAAGATGATCTTAAGGCTATGCGAGGTATGCTTGATGAATTAAAGACCGTGAAAAAGGTAGAAATCCTGCCGTATCACAGTCTGGGACTGTTCAAGTGGCAGAATCTGGGAATTCCGTACACGCTGGAAGGTGTACCGGCTCCGACGAAGGAAGAAGTGGAGCGGGCCGAGAAGCTTCTGGGAATTGTCAGATAACTGGCTGACAGGTCATCCGGTTGTTGACCGGAAGAGCAGTTAAGCGGATAATCTGCTGTTTGGCCAGCAGGAGTAATCTGTTACAGTTCCTGGTATCGTTCTTCCAACAGTTTCCGTATGCAGGGGTAGAGTGGGTTCAGCGCCTGCTCTTCTTTCCAGACAAGCAGCCCTTTTACAAAAAATGGTTCCGGCAGAGGAATATGGAGCAGGTCTGCTTCTATTATATGAAACAGACTTTCCGGAAGAATGCTAAGTCCCTCTTTTTCGCAGCAGAGGCGTGCGGCTTCCTGATACGTGCTGGTTTTGACGATGTTTGGGCAGTCAGCCAGCCCGGTTTGTTCCATAGCTTGTTGCTGCAGGGATGGGAAAAGGGAAAAATTATCTTTCATAAAAACGCGGTCATACTTCCAGGAGCCTTTGGATTTCATTCTTTCGATTAGATACGTTTCCTGATACCGGGAGCGGGATGCGGCGAGAAGATAGGAATCCTGGTGAAAGATCTGCTGAATGCAGGGCTTGGAAAACATGGTCCGGGTATTTACGATAAGCAGGTCAACGACATCATTTTCCAGAAATTGCCAGGCATTTTCACAGTCTCCGGCTGTGAGTGTAAGCCGCGCCTGCGGATAAAGTTTCAGGACTTTTGGCCAGATGTCTTTCAGGAACATGTTTCGCATGGTGTATTCAATATAGATACGGACATTTTGCAGAGCAGTCTGCTTCAGGGAGGTTAAAGCATCCTGAAGCTCCTGCTCTGTTTTTGCAATCTGCTTTGCGGTCTCCAGCACGATTTTTCCGCGTTCAGTCGGAAGAATAGCAGATTTGGAACGCGCAAAGACCGGAAAACCAAGTTTTTCTTCAAAGATTTTCAGCTGTTGGGAAAGTGCTGGCTGGGAAAGCAGGCAGCGCGCTGACGCGCGGCTGATGTTCTGTTCTTCTTCAATGGCCAGAAGGTATTCGTAAATTCTGGAATTCATAAGCAGTCTTCTCCATATTCTCTCAGAATTTGTCTGGTGTTTTCGTCCGGACACAAAAATTCAGAATTTGCCTGGTGCAGGCGTCGGTATTCCAGATAAATAAAAAATTTTTCCATTGGGGTCAGAACATGCCCTTTGCGAAAGGCAAATCCTTCGAAAAGAGTGGGCATACCTGGAAGTGAAAAATAATGGAGCTGTGGAAGACCAAAAGCGCTTGCTTCATCCAGAAAACCGGCATAGCTTCCTTCTGCAAGCAGATGTTCGTTTGTCAGGCGATTGGAAGTTTTGAGCTGAATATTTAACTTCAGATGATTCTGTTCCAGAAAACGGCTGACGCGTTCCCCGATTACGGTTCCGATATCTGGGAGAATAAACGGAGCATCTTCCATGGCAGAAAGCTCTGAAACGGATAAGGCAGCAGGCGCGGTGGCAGTACCTCCTTTGTCATAGAGCGGGTGAAAACTGGGAATGCCAAGCAGGATCTGTTTCTGTTCAAGAGAGAAAAACAGGTAGTCGTATTTTCTTTGAAGTTCGCAGTCATCGATCATCAGAAGAATAAAATCCAGCTGATGGGCGAGAAGCTTTTCATGTAGAGAGGCAGATCCCTCGTTTGTCACCGAAACCTGAATGTATGGATACTGCTCCAGAAGATACGGATAAATATAGGCAAGCGCAGTGCCTCCACGGATGGGCGGAATTCCGAAACGTACTTCGTTTGGAGAATCCTGTTCCAGAAGAGTCAGCTTTTGATGAAGCTGGGATTGCAGCAGCTGGATCTTGCGTGCGCTTTTCAGATAAATCTGTCCGGCCTGGGTCAGGGTATAGCAGCCGGAAGAGGTGAGAAAAAGGCGGATCCCGGTTTCTTCCTCCAGATTTTTCAAGTAGCGGCTCAGCACGGACTGTGAGACATGAAGCGTCCGGGCAGCCTGGGAAAGTGTTTTATTTTCAGCGATGGCAATGAAGTAATCGTAGTGGAGTGTGTTCACGAGTCTCCTCCTGAAAAGCATCTGAGTTGCTGTCAGAAATACGGTGGAGACAGTAATTCCGCGTATGGACAGAGATGCTATGCTTTTTTCTTATAGTATTATGTTTAGTATATATTAGAAAATCCGAAGATTCAAGCGTATGATGGAACTATAAGAGGTGCTGGGTACGCATGTGTAAACAGTAACCTGTTGGAATCAGGCCTGGATTCAAAATCATTACGATGCAGTTTTCTTATGGTACAAAGGAGGAGGCAACAAATAATGAACACACAACTGATCATTACCTTGGCGGTGCTGGTATTCATGGCAGTATCGTTTATGGTGAGAAAAATATCATTCGGTCTGACTGGCATGATCTGCATGCTCGCACTGGCAGTGACCGGAGTCATAGATTTAAACACGGCGTTTTCAGGTTTTTCCAATAAAACCACAATTCTGGTTGCAACTATGATGCTGGTAGCTGGTTGTATCGGAAAGACAAGTCTGGTAAGCGTAATCCGCAAGCGGATGTCTTCCATTCAGGAGAAAAGCGGAATTTTCCTGCTTTTGGCGATTCTTGGTTTCACCATTTTATTGACCCAGCTGATCGGTATGACTGCCCTGATGTCTGTCATGCTGATGTTAGTCGTTACACTGGATGATGACAGCGATCTGGCACAGTCCAGAATTTATTTCCTGATCGCAGCGGTCAATGCAGCCTGGTTCGGACGTTTTCCGATCGGTATGGGTGCAACCCTGCCGATGATCCATAACTCTTACTATGAGGGGCTGGTAGCAGAGCATCCGGAATTCCTGCTTGGTGTATTTGACTATATGAAAGTGGGACTGATCCCGTCCATCGTGTTGACGATCTACTGCTTGTTTGCATGGAAGCTGATTCCAAAGACAAAGATGGACGTGAATGCGATGCAGCACACCAACAAAGATACAAAGGCATCCCAGCTGACAAAACGTCAGGAGCAGATTGTCTGGGGCGTATTTGGAGTCATCATGCTGGCATTTGTATTTTCTACCCAGCTTGGAAATCTGGTTTATCTGCTTCCGATCGCAGGCTGCATTATCCTGGTGCTGACCGGTGTTGTTTCCAGTCAGGAAGCTTCCTGCACACTTGCCGGTGACATGGTATTCTGCGTAGCGGGTGTTCTGGTTGTTTCTTCAGCGCTGAACTCTTCCGGTGCAGGTCAGCTGATCGGTGATTTTGTGCTGAAGCTTTTGGGAAGCAATCCGTCCAGCACCCTGGTTATTACGGTGTTCTGTGTTGTTACCGTGATTATGACTACGTTCTTAAGCAACAATGGAACCATTGCGATCATGACACCGATCGCAGTTTCGACGGCACTGGCCGGGGGCATGAATCCAAAGGCAATTGTTTTGGTTGTATTCGGTGCATCCTGCCTGGCGATTGCATTCCCAACCGGATGCGCCGCAGCGATGATGGCATTCTCCATTGGAAATCATAACCCGATGAAGCTGCTTCGGTTTACGCTGCCGTTTTTGATCTTGGGATCTGTTTCCCTGATCATTTCCGCAAGTATTTTTTTCCCGGTTTACAGTTAAGGAGGTAAAGTGATATGACGAAAGAGTTGCTTCAGGAACAGCTTGAAATCCTGGATCGCACCAATATGCATAAAAACGCAGCAAAAGAACGCGTGATCCCGGAAAGCTATCTGGCTTACAAAAACCAGGTGGAACAGAAAGAGACGATGCTTGAGAGCCCGTCAACCGGTGTGCCGGTGCGGTGTGTGATCACAAAAGCAAACAATCTTGAGAAAGATGCCCCGCTGTTTATTAATCTGCACGGGGGCGGATTTGTCCATCCGCAGGATGGAGATGACGACCTGTTCTGCGCCAGGGTGGCAGCCGAAATCGGTGGAATTGTAGTGGATGTCGATTATGCGGTAACACCGGAATATGTATTTCCAACGGCGTTTGAGCAGGTCTGGGATGTGGCAGAATGGGCTTTTGCACATGCAAAAGAGCTTGGCGCAGACTCGAACCGGATTTCCATCGGCGGTCACAGCGCTGGAGGTGCGCTGGCTGCAGCCATCTGCTTGCGTGCAGCAAAAACAGGAAACATGAAATTTGCGCTTCAGATCCTGGATTATGCGGCACTGGATAATGCAATGTCGTTTGAGCCGGGCGGAAATGAACGCAGCCGCGCGTTCTCCATGCTTTACTGCGATGGAAATGTACGTGTATTAAAGAGCCCATACTGTTCTCCGGTTTTTGCGTCCGGTGAAATGTTGAAAAATCAGCCGCGCACCTTGATCATCAACGCAGAGCATTGCCCGTTTCGGACGGTTACCGAGCGTTATGGACAGCGGCTGGCACAGGTCGGAAACGAAGTGGCATTTCGGCTTTTCCCGGGAAGTGCCCATGGATTTACCATCCGCATGACAGGAGCATGGTTAGAAGCCCAGGACCTCATCATACGGTATCTGAAAAAAGCAGAGTACAGGGAGGTAAAGTAAGATGACAGAGGAGAGAAAACAGGAAATTCTCGAAATCATAAGAAATACAAACCGGAGACCGGCACAAACCGGCAAACCGCTGTACCCGGAAGAAATTATGGCATATCCCAATCTTTGTGAAGAGATAGAAAGCATTAGCCGCACCGTGGATGGCTTTTCCTATCGCATGGATATTCTGAGGGCAAAGAACCGGGGAGAAAACTGCCCGCTGTTTATCAATATCCATGGAGGCGGATTTATTGGTCCGCACCGGGAAAACGATACTTATTTCAGTGCGTACATGGCAGATCAGATTCATGGAATTACGGTAGATCTGGACTATACCCTTTCTGATGCAGCACCATATCCGGTGGCACTCCATCAGTGCATGGATGCGCTGGATTATGTGGCAGAGCATGCAAACACGTGGGGCGCGTCGGCGAAAGATATCAGCGTTGGCGGTTACAGCGCCGGCGGCGCCCTGACAGCAGCAATGGGAATCTGCTGTGCAGAGCGCGGCGGCTTTGTGCCAAAACTTCAGATTTTGTGTTATCCTCCGCTGGAATACCGTATCCCGGATCAGTACAAGATCGATGCTTACGACCGCCAGATTGGAATGGAGCGGTGCAAGGCATTTGCAGATCTCTACTTCGATGATAAGAAAGAAAATTTTGAGGATATTCATAATTCTCCGCTTTATGCGCCGAGAGAGATTCTGGCAAAGCAGCCAAAAACCCTGATTCTGTCCGCAGGTCTCTGCAATTTCCGTTATGAAGACGAAGATTACGCGATCTGCCTGGCAGACGCAGGTGCGGAAGTCATCTTAAAACGCTTCCCGGAAGCATCCCACGGATTTATTCCGCATTTCATGGATGGCTGGAAGGAAGCAGCTGACCTGATGGTGCGGGAAATCCTGGAAAAATGAGTGAATAATTTGAGCGTAAAACAATGGACCGTGGAAGTTGCCTTTGGTAATTTCCGCGGTCCTGTTACGTTAGGGATATTGCTATAATTTACTCATCGCAGCTTCATCTGCCACAATCGTGACATCATTGTGCAGCTGCAGAATGGATGCCGGTACCTGCGGAGTGATAGGTCCGCAGATGGTGGCTTTTAATGCATCGGCTTTGTCTTCGCCGCTGACTACCACCAGAATCTTTTTGGCCTTCATGATGCTTCCGATGCCCATGGTGTAGGCCTGTCTCGGAACATCATCTTCAGACTCGAAGAAGCGCTTGTTGGCATCAATGGTGCTTTCGGTCAGGTTGACGCAGTGGGTTTCGCGGGCGAAGGAGTCTGCCGGTTCGTTGAAGCCGATGTGGCCGTTGCGGCCAAGTCCGAGAAGCTGTAAGTCTATGCCGCCGGACTGGCGGATGATTTCCTCATATGCCGCGCAGGCTTTTTCCGGGTCCGGTTCCAGACCGTTAGGCACGAAGGTGCGGGTTTTATCAATGTTGACATGGTCGAACAGGTTGGTGTTCATAAAATAGCGGTAGCTTTGCGGGTTTTCCGGGCTTAATCCCTTGTATTCATCCAGGTTGATGCTCATAACCCGGGCAAAATCCAGATCGCCCTTGTTGTACCACTCGATAAGCTGTTTGTAGGTGCCAATCGGGGAAGAGCCGGTGGCCAGGCCTAATACACAGTGCGGTTTCATGATAACCTGTGCGGAGATGATGTTGGCCGCTTTGCGGCTCATGTCCTGATAGTTTTTTGCTTTGCAGATGTTCATAGTAAGTAATACCCCCTTATTTATATAAAATACCCCTTCCACCTTAAGTATATCGGTTTTTGGCGGAAATACAATAGAAAAAACAGTTTAGCAAAAACTATTGTAATTCTGCGCAGAGTCAACTATACTACGCCCATAGGGGGTGCATACGCATGATCATTAAAAATGTAAGGGTTTACACAGAAGAACAGAAATTTGTACTTGGCGAAATCGTGGTTCTGGGAGACCGGATCACAAAGGTGCGTGCAGACGGGGAGAAGAGACAGGCTGCCGCAGAAGCTCTGGAAACGGAGCTTTCAGTAAACGGATTCCCGGAAGACGAAGAAGCGGAAGAGGTCGTGGTGGATGGGGAAGGCGCTTATGCCATTCCTGGTCTTATTGACCTGCATTTCCACGGTTGCGTGGGGGCAGATGTTTGCGATGGAACACCGGAGGCGCTGAAAAAGATTGCACAGTATGAGGCATCTGTCGGAGTCACAGCCATTGCTCCGGCTACCATGACGCTGCCGGTGGAGGAGCTGGAGCAGATATTGCGGAATGCGGCGGCTTATAAGCGGGCGCAGGACGAACACAGGGCGGCGAATGCGGCAGCAGGCCAGAGTGTGCAGAGGGCAGAACAGAAAGCAGACGGGATGCCAGAAGGAAAATTGGAATTTCCGGAGGCAGATCTTCTCGGCCTGAATATGGAAGGCCCGTTCATCAGCCCGGTCAAGAAGGGTGCGCAGGATGAGAAAAACATTGTTCCCTGCAACGTGGAAATTGCAAAACGTTTCCTGAAAGCATCTGAAGGTCTGGTGAAATTCATCGGCATTGCGCCGGAGGAGAGCAGCGAGGCAGTTGCCTTTATTCAGGAAATGAAAGATTCTGTGGATATTTCCCTGGCGCACACCAATGCAGATTATGATACGGCCATGGCAGCCTTTGCGGCCGGGGCAAACCATGCAGTGCATCTGTACAATGCAATGCCGGCCTTTACCCATCGGGCACCGGGAGTCATCGGTGCGGTGGCAGACAGCAGGCATGTAATGGTGGAACTGATCTGTGATAATGTACACATTCATCCGGCGGTGGTGCGGGCTACCTTTGCCATGATGGGAGCGGACCGGATGATCCTCATCAGTGACAGTATGCGGGCCACCGGAATGCCGGACGGTACTTACACGCTGGGCGGTCTGGATGTCAGCGTGAACGGAAACCGGGCAACCCTGGTGGATGGTGGTGCACTGGCCGGTTCCGTGACCAATCTGATGGACTGCATGCGCACGGTAGTGAAGGTTATGAAGATCCCGCTGGAAACGGCAGTGGCCTGCGCAACAGCCAACCCGGCCCGGTGCCTGGGTGTGTATGACACCTACGGTTCTATTTCGGAAGGGAAAAAAGCAGATATCGTACTGCTGGATGAAGACTTGGAATTGAAAATGGTGATCAAGGACGGTCAGCTGCCATTTCTTTAAAATACCGCCACAGTGTGAGATATTTCAAGGTGGATGGAGCACGGAAAAATTTTGAAGTGCGTGCCGCGTATTAAAAATGGCAAGATGCGAAAAAGAACCTTGCCTGATGGATATATTTCCATCGGGCAAGGTTCTTTTTCGTTTCATGATAAAGCAATATTTTATTTCCAGATCATATTTAAGATCAGCAGCTCTACGATACCGACACCTGTCATGACGAAGGATACGGCTGTCTTACAGCGGAGCTGGTCTTTGATCTCAGTTAAGCCGAACATACCATTGAATACCCAGAAGCCACTGTCATTGAAGTAGCTGAATGCGATCGCGCCGATACAGGAAGCCTGTGCCAGCAGAACCGGATTTAAGCCCAGGGTGGCAATGAGCGGAGCAGTCAGGGATGCGGAGGTGGTGATCGCTACGGTTGCGGAACCAAGAGCCAGACGCATCAGGGCACCGATCAGGACCGGGATCAGAATAGCCGGGATCGGCCAGGAAACTACGGTAGCACCGAGTACATCGCCGATACCGCTGACTTTGATGATGTTTCCGAGAGCGCCGCCTGCACCGGTGATCAGCATGATCATACCGGTATCCTTGATGCTGTCGCCCATGATGTTCATGAGCTTATCCTTCGGGATATCCTTACCGATGCCGTAAACAGCAATGGTGGTACCAAGAGCCAGGGCTACGATCGGGGAACCTACCAGGGTAATGATGCTGTAGATGAAGCTTTCTTTGTCAACACCTACGAAATCGCAAACGGTTTTGCTCAGAATGAGTACCAGCGGAATCAGGATCGGAGCAAGGGACTCGCCCAGGCCCGGAAGCTTTTTGCTGCCCATGATCTCATCTAACTGATCCATGGATTTTAAGTATTCTTTCTTGAATTCCTTGCGGTCGTAGGTACCGTCCTCACGCGGGATCTGGTAGATCTTCTTGCCGATCCAGTGTGCATACAGCAGAGCTGCGATGAGGATCGGAACAGACATCAGGGCACCTGCGATGATCATCTGGCCAACATCTACGCCCATCATTCCGGCAGCGGTTAACGGACCCGGAGTCGGCGGAACCATTACGTGGGTACACTGCAGGCCGCAGGCCAGAGCCAGAGCCAGAGCGATAACGGATTTACCGGTTACGCGGGACATTGCCTTACATAACGGTGCGAAAATTACGATTGCGGAATCTGCGAAAACCGGGATGGATACCAGCCATCCGGTGATACCAAGGGCAAGCTCCTCTTTGCCGCTTCCGATTTTCTTGATGAAGGAGTAAGCCATACGCTCTGCAGCGCCGGTCTTTTCGAGGATACCGCCCATCATAACGCCGAGGCCGATGATGATACCGCAGGCGATGGCAACGAGAGCGACATTGGTCATTTGAAAGAACTCCTAAGAATTTACAAAAAGGGAGTAGAAAAAAGGAAGTGTCGAAGAGATTGTTTGTTAATGGCTGCTGTGTGCCTGGCCGATATAGACCAAGGTCAGCATCATGAAAATGAACGCCTGCAACAGAACAATCAGCACATGGAAGAGCCACCAGACCAAACCGGCGATGACTTGTCCAATACCAGCTGCAGCGCCGCCGAAAAGGCCAAACTCGAGCATATAGCCGCCGAGAAGCGCAATGAGGAAGAATACGAGCTCACCAGCATACATATTGCCGAAGAGTCGCATACCCAAAGAAACGAACTTGGCCAGGTACTCAATAATGTTCATGAGCAGATTCACTGGCCACAGAAGCGGGAATTTGCCAAAAGGAGC
>ERZ773158.3292-NODE-3292-length-10359-cov-4.225641_pt1 | contig 10359 bp, 10 predicted proteins | sample MGYA00511918_ERZ773158 | MGnify/ENA primary metagenome ERZ773158 (study PRJEB29015, sample SAMEA2737876) | human gut metagenome | biome: human gut; feature: human-associated habitat; material: faeces | place: China | collected 2012 ... | reverse complement strand
GGTAGTGTAGGTGAAAACATAATATTGCAAGATAATTTTGATATGAAGGCATAAAGAAGCATGAAAGGGTTTTCAATAAAAACAGAAATTGAAGAATACGATACATTTGAACAATTTGCAAAAGAAGCACAGCTTGGGGAAAAGGATTTAGTCCTTTGTGGTGAGCATACTTATAAGCAGTATGTAGAGCCGCTCTCACTCGGTGTACAGACACTTTTCCGTGAAAAGTACGGAAAAGGCGAACCGACAGACGGTGCGGTCGATGCAATTCTTGATGCGCTGCGGGATAAGAACTTTGACCGGATTGTTGCAATCGGCGGCGGTACCGTTATTGATATTGCAAAGGCGGTTGCCGTTGCAGCCCCTGAGGATAAAGTCGATGATTTATACGACCATGTCAGTGAACTTGAAAAAAGACATCCGTTGATTATCGTACCGACCACCTGCGGAACGGGCAGTGAAGTGACAAACATTTCCGTCATGAACCGTGTCAGCAAGGGTGTAAAAATGGGACTGGCATCCGATGCCATGCTCGCAGATAAGGCGGTTCTGATTACAAATCTTTTGGATTCCATGCCGTATCAGGTATTTGCGACATCATCGATTGATGCAATGGTTCACAGTGCAGAATCCTTTTTAAGCCCGAACGGTTGCAGTATTTCAAGACTTTTCTCGTCAGAAGCATTAAAATTGATTCTTACCTGCTGGGATAAGGTGGTAAAGGAAGGCGGAGAAGAGGCGTGGAAAAGGTATGCTGCAGAATTTTTAGAGGCTTCCAACTGGGCAGGACTGGGGTTTGGTTATGCGGGCTGTGCCGCCGTTCATGCGTGTGCCTATCCACTCGGTTCGGTATATCACATTCCGCACGGACAGTCCAATCAGTTAATGTTTCAGGACGTTATGAAAATGTATAAAAAGTTATGTCCGGACGGCAGAATCAACGAACTGGAAGCACTGATTGCGGAAAGCCTTCATGTTACACCGGATACGTCGCTTGAGACACTGTATGCTTTAATGGATAAGGTTTTAAAGAAAGCACCGTTAAAGGAATTCGGTGTCAGGGAAAGTGACCTTGCGCAGTTTGCAAAAGACGTCATTCAGACACAGCAAAGACTGTTAAGAAACAATTATGTTGAACTGACGGAAGAACAGATTCTGGAAATCTACCGTGCGGCATTTTAAAAGTTATAAAGAAAAAGCGTTACAGGACATCTGCATTAGGGCGGGTGTCCAGTTTTTGTCCGTAAAAATATACAGGGAATTGTATACAGACCATTGAATTTCCGAATTGAAAGTCGTATAGTATGAATAAATATTCATGCCACTTGTTACAGAACCGAATTTATCAGGTTTGTGAGCGGTGTATTACCGTTTTACTGCAAAGTCGTTTAGGAAACGGGAGTGGTGTGAAAATATGTACGACTGGAAGAAAAGAGGAAGAAAAATGTTAAGTTACAGTGTATTTTTACCAAGCTATAGTGTAGGTGAGGACTGCTATCAACAGATACCGTATGTTACAAGAAAATACGGTAAGACCGCAGTCGTTATCGGCGGAAAGACCGCCATGGAAAAGGCGAGACAGGAGTTAGATGCGGCTGTTCAAGGTTCGGACGTTCAAATCCTGGATTACATATGGTACGGCGGTGATTCTAACTATGAAAATGTGGAAATGTTAAAGGCAGACAGCCGTGTGCAGGAGGCTGATATGCTGTTTGGCGTGGGTGGCGGACGTGCCTGTGATACGGTAAAGACACTTGCCGATATGTTAGACAAACCGTTTTTTACTTTCCCGACACTGGCATCAAACTGTGCGGCATGTACGGCAATTACCGTTATGTACAATCCGGATGGTTCTTTTAAGGAATATTACTATATGCATGCGCCGTCTTATCATACATTTGTGAATACAAAGATTATTGCAGATTCACCGGAAAAGCTTTTATGGGCGGGAATCGGCGATGCTTTATCCAAAGAGTGCGAGGTTTTATTTGCCAGCAGGGATAAATTTATTTACCATACACCGCTTATGGGACAGTGCATTTCCAAGGTTTGTACAACACCGCTTGTTGAGTACGGTGCAAAGGCACTGGAAGCGTGCAGAAATAACAAGCCGGATTTTGCGTTAGAGCAGGTCGCACTCGATATTATCATTTCAACGGGGATTGTTTCAAATTTTGCAACACACGAAAACCAGCCGGATCCGAAGGACAATTACTATTACAACAGTTCACTGGCGCACTGTGTTTACTACGGGGCTTCGACACTGCCGCAGTGCGAAAGACATCTGCATGGTGAAATTGTATCGTTTGGTGTGCTTTGCCTGCTGACCTATGACGGACAGTTAGAAGAGCGTGACCGCATTATGCAGTTTAATAAATCTGTCGGACTGCCGGTTACATTAGACGAACTTGAAATTCCACGAGAAGATTTAGTGAAAATTGCAGACAAGGCCGCCAGTGTGGTTGAATGGACGTATGTTCCGGGCATACCGACAAAAGAACGCTTCATTCAGGCAATGATTGACACGGACGAAGCAGGAAAGCGGTTATAATTTTGTTGTTTCGTGCTTAAATTTTTATCAAATTTTTATAATTCTCCCTTATTCCGGATTTATCAAAAGAATAGGGGAGAATTTTTTATGGAAAAGTGACAGTTGCTTTTGGGTGACTCTGTAAAAATTTATATTGAAATACAGAAGTACTTTGTACTACAATAGGATGACAGGAATTGCAAATAAATACGGCGCAGATACGATTCTTTCCAGTGCAGAGCTGATTTATATGCTACTTGTGCCATCAGCTTTTGAGTTTGATAAAGAAGAAAATGAAGGGAGTCGAGAAACGACATGAGTAGTGCAGAATTAAATAAAAACAAAAAAATACGGACAATGGAAACGGTAGTACAGAGTGTATTGATTCTGATTTTAATGATACTTGTAATTCTGCTTATGAGCGAAATCGGCAGATTACAGGGAACAGCAAGGGTTATTAATTATGCGGGGCTGGTGCGAGGTGCGACACAGCGGGAGGTAAAGCTTGAAATTACCGGTTATCAGAACGATGAACTGATTCAGTATTTAGACGATATTTTAAATGGATTAAAGTATGGGGACGGCAATTACAATCTGATAACACTGGATGATACAGATTATAATAAGAAGCTGGATGCACAGATAGAGTATTGGGGAAATTTAAAAAGACAGATTCGCAAGGTGCGTGAGCTTGGATATGAAGATACCGATATTGTAGAAGTGAGTGAAACTTATTTTGATATGGCAGATGAAACGGTTTTTGCAGCCGAGAATTATTCCGTGCAGACGGCCGGAAAAATTCGCGCACTGGAGACAGCATCTGCGGTGGATATGCTGATTTTAGTGATCTTAATGATAATGCAGATGGTTTCGGCAGTCCGGATAACCAGAAAGAACAAGATTTTAGAGCAGAAAGCCTATATTGATTTACATACGGGACTGCCTAATAAGAGCCGCTGTGAGGAAATTTTTCATGATATGAGAGCAATTAAAGGTGAGGTTGCTTGTATTATTTTTGATTTGAATAATTTAAAAATTACCAATGATACGCTGGGGCATTCAGTTGGCGACCAGTTGATTATGAATTTTGCACGCCTTTTAAGAAATGTTGTTCCAATGAAGAATTTTGTCGGACGGTACGGAGGCGATGAATTTGTAGTGGTTATTTGTGATACATCCAAAGAGGAAGTTGAAAATATTTTAAATCAGTTACAGGAGGAAGTAGACCAGTTTAACCGGTACGGCAGAAACGAGACAATCAGTTATGCATATGGCTGGGCATTTTCAAAGGATTATACGGACTGCACGCTCCGGGTGCTGTTTGATAAGGCTGACCACTATATGTATGAAAATAAGCGTACCAAAAAGGAGGCTTCAAAAAATGAGTAAAACTAATAAAAATACAATGGATATGACACACGGCACGCTGTGGAATAAAATCCTGATTTTTGCACTGCCACTTGCGGCAAGCAGTATTTTACAGCAGCTTTTTAATTCCATTGATACGGCAGTTGTCGGACGGTTTGCCAGCAGTCAGGCACTGGCGGCAGTCGGCAGCAACAGTTCGCTGATTGCACTGATGATTAACCTATTTATCGGCATTTCACTCGGTTCAAATGTTGTTATTGCACATTATATCGGACAGCGCTCAGAAAAGAATATTCAGGCGGCAATTCATACGGCTATTGTGGTCGCCTTGGTGAGCGGCATTTTTGTTATGATATTCGGACAGTTTATTGCAAAGCCGGTATTAAGCCTTATGGGGACACCGGATGACGTTATAGATTTAGCGGTAGTTTATTTGAGAATTTATCTGCTCGGTATGCCGTTTATCATGCTGTATGATTTCGGTTCATCCATCCTTAGAAGTACAGGTGACAGCAGACGTCCGCTCTACAGCCTGATTGTTGCGGGTGTGATAAATACGGTGTTAAATCTTGTGCTGGTTATCGGATTTAAAATGGGCGTTTCAGGGGTTGCCATAGCCACTGTTATATCCAATATGGTCAGTTCAGGCATTATCGTATACATACTGACACATGAATCCGCACCGATACGGCTGGAATTTCGTAAACTGGCAGTAGCACCGGCAGAGTTAAAAAAGATATTGGTCATTGGTGTTCCGGCAGGAATACAGGGCATGATGTTTTCAATTGCCAATGTGTGTATACAAAGTGCAATTAACAGCTTCGGCTCGGATGCGATTGCGGGTTCTGCGGCAGCACTGAATTATGAATATTTTACATACTTTCTTGTCAATGCTTTTGCGCAGGCAACGGTGACATTTACCAGTCAGAATTACGGTGCGGGCGACTATGGACGCTGTAAGAAAATTTTTCATATATCCATGGTATTTTCACTGGTATCCTGCGGACTGCTCTCTATGGTGTTTGTTCTTGGGCGCGGCATGTTTCTTCGCTTTTACACCACAGATCCGGCGGTGCTTGAATATGCCATGACACGAATTTTAATAGCGACGACACTTGAACTTCTGACGTCTGTTTATGAAATCAGCGCAGGCGCAATGCGCGGCTTTGGACATTCACTGACACCGGCAGTCATCACATTTTTAGGTTCCTGTGTCCTGCGGTTAATCTGGGTTTCAACGGTTTGCCGTGCCGTGCATGAATTCTGGGTACTGGTGATTATTTATCCGATTTCATGGGTCGTGACAGGCATTGTCATGACATCCGCTTATTATATTGTAAGAAAACGTGCATTTGCGCAAAATGTGCAAAAAGCGGCTTGAATTTAGCGGGATAGCTTTATATAATGATAAGAGTGTCAAAAGTAGAATATCACAGAAAAAATAAGAGAGACTAATGGATAAGAGATAGAAAACAAGAAAGGAAATTAAAAAATGGAATATACACAGGAAATTAAAGGGAAAATACATTCTGTAGAGAGCTTCGGCTCGGTAGACGGACCGGGTGTGCGCTATATTGTATTTTTACAGGGTTGCCACATGCGCTGTAAATACTGCCACAACCCGGAAACATGGGCAATGGAAGGCGGAGAAGAACTGACGGCAAAGGAAGTTTTTGACAAAGCATACCGTTACCGCAACTACTGGAAAAAGAACGGCGGTATTACAGTCAGTGGCGGAGAAGCACTGTTACAGATTGATTTTGTGATTGCGCTGTTTAAGCTGGCAAAGGAAAAGGGCGTGCATACGACACTGGATACGTCCGGCAATCCTTTTACAAGAGAAGAACCGTTCTTTAGCAAATTTAATGAACTCATGAAGGTGACAGACCTTTTTATGCTCGATATTAAGCAGATTGATGATGAAAAACACAAGAAACTGACGGGTTGGACAAACAGCAATATCTTAGATCTGGCACAGTATTTATCAGACAACGGAAAGGCAATGTGGATTCGTCATGTATTAGTACCGGGAATTACAACAGATGATGCAGATTTAGAAAAGTTAAGAGATTTTGTCGGCTCGTTAAAGACGGTAGAACGTTTTGAAATCCTGCCATATCATACACTGGGTGTATTTAAGTGGGAAAACTTAGGAATTCCATACGAACTTGGCGATGTAATGCCGCCGACAAAAGAGGAGATTGCACATGCCGAAGAAATCCTGCATACTGCCGATTACAAGGATTACGCAAAATAAAATGCAGGATAAATGCAGGCTGGATAAAAATAGATAGAATAAAAAGCATAAAAAAGACAGGCATATATGTCAAGAGCATTTCGGTTTCTGACATGTATGCCTGTTTTGTTATTTGTAATAAAAAATTAAAAGTCTAATGCCGGTTGACATGCTTTTTAATCGCTTCAAAGCTTTCCGGACTGATAACGTGTTCAATCCTGCAGGCATCATCTTCCGCAACCTTTGGGTCAACACCCAGTGTTGTCAGCCACGAAGATAATAACTGATGGCGTTCATAAATGGTTTCGGCGATTTTCAGACCGGACTCGGTCAGACCGAGCAGACCGTTCTGGTCGATGGATACATAGCCGTTATCGCGCAGCAGGCCGACGGCCCGGCTGACGCTGGGTTTGGAGAAGCCGAGCTCAGTTGCGATATCGATAGAACGCACATACGGCTGTTTTTCGCTTAACATTAAAATAGTCTCAAGATAGTTTTCAGCAGATTCCTGGATTTTCAAGTAATTACCCCCATATATCGTGTAACGTGGTTAGAAACTTTTCAGCGCATTGACGTACGAAAAGCCGTCATTAAAAAAACACAGCCGTGCAATAAGTTCAGCACAAGCCTGTAAACGCTGGAAAGTTATAACATTGTCCGTGATCATTATCAGTTAAACGGAACCTTGTTATTCTTCATTTTAGTATAGCATAATCCGTGAAATGAGTCAAAGTCTATTCTTCCTTTTGAGAAAAAATAACAATAAATGGGGGAGAGTTATTCTTATACAAAATAATTAGTTACAACTAATATAATGGGAAAAACTCTCAATTACAGATATTGACAATAAAGTTAGTATATGCTAACCTTATACCATCAGTTAGACGGAGCTAACCCTTGAACAAAGGAGGAACACATCATGAGCGTTGTTATTATTGGCGGACATGACCGTATGGTCAGCCAGTATAAAAAAATCTGTAAAAACTATAACTGCAAAGCAAAGGTATTCACCCAGATGAGTGCCAGCCTGGACAAGCAGATCGGAAGACCGGATCTTTTAGTTCTGTTCACCAATACCGTTTCCCACAAAATGATCCGCTGCGCCTTAGATGAGGTCAATGAAAATGAAACTGAGATCGTTCGCTGTCATACCAGCAGTGGTACTGCCCTTACTGAAATCTTAATGCAGCACGTTCCGGCATAAAATCCTATAAACATAAAAAACAGGACTGTTTCCATCTGATCATTTCACCTCCAGACAGGTGTCAATGTCAGTGGCCACAGTCCTGTTTTGCAGGTGATATTGACGTCTTTTATCCCTGCATACTGATATCCATTACAGGTCAGACACCATGTGCTGATCCGGTTAAACCGCAGCTAATACTCTTTCAGCGCCTGCACTGCACATTCCACCTGCTCTTCTGTATTAAAATGAGAAAAGCTGAAACGCACAGCTCCCTGATCTACAGTTCCTAATGCGCCATGCATCAAAGGTGCACAATGGCCACCGGAACGGGTGTCGATCTCATATTCTGCTGACAGATAGTCACTTATCTCCCCTGAATCTTCTTCTCCCAGATTCAATGATACAATGGCAGCTCTGTCTTTCTGTGAAAAATCCCCGTAAATGCGGATATCCGGGATCTCCTTTACCTGTTCATAGAAAAGCTGCATCAGCTTCTGTTCCCGGGCGCCTATGGCCTCGATCCCTTCTTCTTTTATGTAAAGAAGGGCAGCTCTCAGTCCGGCAATGCCATGCCCGTTTAAAGTACCTGCTTCTAACGCTGTAGGCATCACTGAAGGATGCTGTTTTTCAAAGGTAAGGATACCGCTTCCTCCTGATAATAAAGGTTTTACAGCAAGACCTTTGCGCACACACAGTCCGCCTGTTCCCTGGGGTCCCATAAGGCCTTTGTGACCGGTAAAACACAGCACATCAATATGGTTTTCTTCTATATTAATAGGAAAATGACCTGCTGTCTGGGATGCATCTACGATAAAAAGGGCTCCGGCCTGTCTGCACCACTCTCCTACTTTTTTTAGATCTGTACGATTTCCTGTAAGATTAGATGCATGGGTCATGACTACTGCCCTGGTTCCCGGTGTGATCGCTGCCTTAAGGGCTTTGTAGTCCAGTTTTCCAAGGCGTCTTACCCGTTCTTTTTCCTCTTCACCGGCACTTTCCGGTGCCTGTTCACAGCCAACAATGACCAGTTCTGCTCCCTGTTTTTCCATTTCATATAAAGGACGCAGCACACTGTTGTGTTCTAAAACCGTTGTCACTACCCGGTCTCCCGGTCTGATCAGCCCCTTAATGGCAATATTTAAGCTTTCGGTAGAATTGGCTGTAAATGCCACCTGCTCCGGACCATCTCCATGGAACATTTCTGATAAAAGGACCCGGGTCTCAAAAATGACTCTGGCTCCTGTAAGTGCTTCTTTATAAGCTCCTCTGGAGCAGTTTCCCATACTGGAAATGGCCTCTGCCACCGCTTCTGCCACACAGGGCGGACGGTAAAAAGAAGTAGCCGCGCTGTCCAGATAGATCATATGCTCCCCTCCTTAATATCCCTGCTTTTCCTCTAAGTACATCAGGCCCTCTAAAACAGAGCCTCCGATATTTCTTGCCTTATCAGAAATGGTAAAGCAGTTTTTATATTCACTTTCTCTCGGGTCGATATCTGCGATCTTAAAGCCAACTGTTACCGGATAAGCATCACGGATCAGACCGCGGACCAGACCGGTAAGAGTTGCCTCTACCTTGACCTCTTCCCCGTTTTCTGTGCAGATTACAGCAATGGTCTGTCCTTTTTCTACCTTATCACCGATCTTTACTCTGCCGTAAAGCTTTCCTTCTGCCGGTGAATGGATGACCCGTTCTTTTCCGTATCCGCCGATGATACCGGGAGTACCTGTATTGGGCGTAGCCGGTCCCTTTTCGATAATACGGCCCAGGTTATGGCCTCTCTGTGTTTCAACTACAAGATCTACATCTACACCTGCACTAAAACCAGGTCCCAAAGCAATGGTCTTATCTGCCATCTGGCGGTTTGTCCCCAGATTTTTCTTTGCCAAAATCGCATCTACTAAGGCCCATGGACGTACCTGTTTTAAGATATTGCACTCCGGATCTACTAAAAGAGGTACTTTCTTTTTCTCTTTTAATACCTCTTTTGCTTCTTCCCAGGACTCTACCTTTATACAGGTCACATCCTCAACCTTGCTCTCCCCGTCATAAACAGCTTCTGAAAGCGCCACCTGACGGCGGATCGCAGACGGTGTGGATATCTCCAGGATCACTACCGGATATCCGCTGCGGAAAAGCCGGCTGATGGTACCGGTAGCAATATCTCCCCCTCCTCTTACGATCACAAGCTGTTCATTTCTCTGTATCATATATTTACCTTCTCCTAAAAAATTATACTTTCTAAGTAAAAAAGAATGTGCCTTGGCACAAAATGCCTTATGGACGTACCACTACGCTGGCTTTGGTCATTTTCTCCACGATCTCATACATATTGGTAACACCGCCTACCTGACGCTTTTCAGCCAGTCCGTAGTGGTTTAAGCAGGTTCCACAGGTAAGGATCTCCACACCCTGTGCCTCTAAGGTCTTAAGGTCTTCCAGGTTGTCAGAACCTTCACAGGATAAGAAGGCACCGCTATTGTATAAAAGAATGGTCTCCGGCAGCATATCCTGCTGGGTCAGTGCAAATACAAAGCCCTTCATCAGAAGCTTTCCTAATGCCTCATCCCCCTGTCCCATCTGGTTGGAGGAAAGGACAACTACCATGCCTTTTCTTCTTCCATCTGGTGTGCAGGTCACTTCTTCTGCTGCAACTGGTGCTTCAGCAGCTTCACCATTTCCTTCTCCTGCAGTAATGGTAACTAAGAATTCACGCTCACCTGTCTTTTCAGAGCATACAGCAAGACCTTTGTGATCTGCCATTTTACTTAAGTTCTGGACTGCGATCTCGTTATCTACAACAACTTCTACCTTTTCTCCTGGTGCAGATGCCTCTAATGCTTTCTTTGCTTCAATAACTGGTAATGGGCACTGTTTTCCTCTTTCATCTAATCTCATGGTTTTCTTCCTCTCTTTCCATAAATCTGATATCCAAAACCTCCGTTGGCGGTTTATTGGCATGTATCTTGTCAAGCCGCCCGTGGGCGGCCATGTTCATCTACTGGATGATAACCGCCTTCTCCTGTTTCGGCAGGATCT
>ERZ773158.3286-NODE-3286-length-10370-cov-2.695880_pt1 | contig 10370 bp, 7 predicted proteins | sample MGYA00511918_ERZ773158 | MGnify/ENA primary metagenome ERZ773158 (study PRJEB29015, sample SAMEA2737876) | human gut metagenome | biome: human gut; feature: human-associated habitat; material: faeces | place: China | collected 2012 ... | reverse complement strand
CCTGTCCATCCGGTGGTGCCGTATATGGCATCGGTAGCTGTGTGGGCTGCGGCTTCCTGGATCCTGTATTTTGCCACGGGAAACAGGAGATTCCGACCGGAGTTGGATGACCGGATCGCTTACGCAGCGGCGGGGATCGTGATCTTAAATTTTATCATAAAAAACGGACTTCTGGTGTTCGCCGGGATCGATGTGATCGGGCGGCTGCCGGGGGTGTGAGAATAGGGAGAAGACCTGGAGCGGGTACCGAAAGTGGTATCTGTTCTGGGTCTTTTTTGTTTCATGCCACAATTTTGCCGCAGATATGCCCTGTTTTGTGTGACATCCTTCACAGTTTGAACACAGGTCGAACACAGAGGAATCACAAGTTTCTGATAGAGTTTATTGCAGAAACGTAATAAACAGTAAGAAAAATGCAAGGAACCAGGAGTATATGTACTTTAAAAGTACAAAGATCCCGTGATGACGAGTGTACGCAGCAGTCAATGGAAATCAGGCAATGGATCTGGAAAGAGATGACCTGCAGGGGCTGATGATCTGGCGGTCAAGGCGGATGAAAGGAGAACGGAAATGAGAAGAGGAAAGATAATAGCGGTCAGTCTGACGGTCTGTGCGGTGGGGGCCGGAATGACGGTGAACGCTTACGCGGCCAGCACCACATTTGAAATGAGGAAGAAAGCGGTGAGCCTGCTTGGAATTATAACGACGAGTAATTACCAGGCGAATGTGACGAGAGGTGAATTTGCGGAACTCCTCGTAAAGGCATCGGACTACAAGGAGGCGGCAAACGCGGCGGGAACCGTATCTGTATTCGCGGATGTCTCCTCAAAATCCCAGTATTCTGCGGCGATCCGCACGGCGGCGACGAACTCCTGGATGTCCGGTTATCTCGGCGGAAACTTTAAGCCGGACGAGGGAGTTACGATGCGGGATGCCATCAAGGCAGTCCTGGGAGTCTTAGGATACACAAACGAGGATTTCTCCGGAAGTCTTCAGGAGAGCCGCCTTGCGAAGTTCAAGTCCCTGTCCCTGGATTCTGGGATCTATCGTGATCTTGACGAGGTCCTCACGAGGGAAGACTGCATCAACCTGTTCTATAACCTGATGAAGGCGAAGACAAAAGAAGGAAACCAGTATGGCAGCAAGGTATTTGACCTGACCTACAATTCCGACGGCGAGATCAACACATCCTCGATCCTGGATAACAGTTTAAAGGGACCGAAGATCTTAGACAATGACAGCCGGAACTTAAAGAGTCTTGTTCCGTTTTCCCTGAAAGACGCTACCATGTTTTTAAACGGCGAGATGTCCGATGAGAGCGAGATCAACGATTACGCCACCGTGATCTATTACCACGAGGAGACAAAGATGATCTTCGCCTATTCCAACGGCGGCGAGAACAAAGGCGCCACGGAGGGCCGGATCAAGGCGATCTACTACGATTCCAGTGACCCGTTCACACCGGTGAAGGTGGTCTTAAACACCGATTACCAGGACAACGGCGGTGAGGGCGATGAGTTCCAGATCAGCGGGTCAGAGCTCCAGTATCTGTTCTCCGTCTACGGAGAGTTTGAGGTGGGTGACAAGATCGCAATCGTGTGGGAGAAGAGTGGAAGCGACGAGAATGCGACTTATACGGTTGTAGATGTTGTCGGAGATTATTGATTAGTTACGAATATACATATAATACATGAAATAGAAATACCGCAGAAGGAATGCGGGTAGAGAAAATTAAGGCAAGGAAATTCAGATCTGGAACATAGTTAAGAGAAGCGGAAGATTTCAATAGACAGGAAAGGAACGAGTATGGAGAACGAAAAGGTGGCCGCAGAGAAGAAACGGAAAAAACGGAAAGGAAAAAGCGGAAGGATCGTGATCGTGCTTATAGTGGTTCTGGCAGCGCTGCTTGGCGGATTTTTCCTCTATAAGAAAAAGACCTCGAGCCAGAAAAGTCAGGGTGACCAGTCCGTGTCAACGGCGACAGTGAAGCGGACGGACATCAGTTCAGAGCTCACGGCGTCCAGCTCCCTGTCACCGAAGGACACCTACGAGGTGACATCCCTGGTGGAAGGCGAGGTCATCGAGGCGAACTTTGAGGAGGGCGACGTGGTGGAAAAAGGCCAGATCCTCTACCGGATCGACGCGTCTTCCATGGACTCTGACCTGAGCTCCGCAGAGACAAGTCTCCAGCGCGCGAAGGAGAGTGCCCAGACGGCACAGTCCGATTACGCCGAGGAGATAGCGCGGATCGCCGGAAATACATACCGCTCCACAGCGTCCGGATATATCAAGACTCTCTATATCAAAGAGGGCGATAAGGTAAATAATGGAACGAAGATCGCGGATCTCTATGATGACTCTGTTATGAAGATCACAGTCCCGTTCCTCTCAGGCGAGGCGGCGGAGATCAACGTAGGTGACGAGGCGGCAGTGACTTTGGAGGACATCGGCGAGCAGATCTCCGGAACCGTCACGGTTGTCAGCAGCATGGAGGAGACACTCTCCGGAGGACGTCTCGTGAAGAACGTGACGGTCGAGGTATCAAACCCAGGCGGACTCACGACAGACACCGCGGCATCCGTGACCGTTGACGGATTTGTCTGCAGCGCCGAGGGAACATTCGCCGCGAAGACGGAGACGACCCTGAGCGTGGAAATCTCCGGAAACAAGAGCCTTGAGATCGAGAACCTTCTGATTCATGAAGGTTCTTATGTGGAGAAAAACTCCGAGCTGTTCCAGGTGACCACAAAGACGGCGGAAGAGTATTTAAAGGAATTCAAGGATGCAGTGGAGAGCGCAGATGACAACCTGGAAAACGCGGAGAACAAACTGAGCAATACCCAGGACAGCGTGGATGACTACACGATCACAGCGCCGATCTCGGGGACAGTGATCACGAAAAACGCGAAGGTTGGGGATAAGATCTCCAAGAGCTCCAGCGGAACGACCACCATGGCGGTGATCTATGACTTGTCCACCATGACACTGGAGATGTCCGTGGATGAACTCGATGTCTCAAGCATCAAGGTCGGCCAGTCTGTGGAGATCACGGCGGATGCGGTGGAAGGCGAGACATTCACAGGAACCGTCACAAATGTGAGTCTGCAGAGCAGCTACTCCAACGGTGTCACAAACTATCCGGTGACAGTGACTCTGGATGATACGGGAAGTCTTCTTCCGGGCATGAACGTGGATGCGAAGATCATTCTCGACAGCTCTGAGAATGCTCTGGTGATCCCGGCCAGCGCGCTGATGCGTGGAAACAGAGTGTATGTGAAGAAGAGCACCGGCTCCGGAAAATCCGGCAGCAGCAACGTCCCGGACGGCTTTGAGGTGGTCCAGGTGACAACTGGAATCATCAACGACGATTATGTGGAGATCCTTTCCGGCCTCTCTGAGGGGGACGAGGTCTACATTTCCTCCGATTCCGGAAGCTCGACGCAGACCGATCAGATGCAGATGGGCGGCATGGGCGGTCCTGGCGGTGATATGGGCGGAGGCGCACCGGGCGGTCCTGACGGAAACGGAGGTCCTGGCGGCAGCAACGGTGGCAGCGGACGAAGATCCCAGTAGTGTATAGGAGATAAATTGTATGGAAAAGACTGAATTCTCAATACAAATAGATACCGCAGAAGAGCCGATGAAACAGGAAGAGGCAGTTTCAAAAGTTCATGAGAAGTTGGAAAAGCAGGAACCTCTGATAGAGCTGCGCAATATCTACAAGATCTACTACATGGGCGACGAGGAAGTCCACGCCAACGACGGCATCAGCCTTTCCATCAACAAAGGCGAGTTCGTCGCCATCGTCGGCAAATCCGGAAGCGGAAAATCAACCCTGATGAACATCATCGGAGCCCTGGATGTCCCGACGGAGGGCGAATATTTCCTCGGCGGCGAGGACGTGGCGGATATGTCCGACAACGAGCTGGCGGAGATCAGAAACCGCATGATCGGCTTTATCTTCCAGCAGTATAACCTGCTTCCAAAGTTAAATCTCTTAGAGAACGTGGAACTCCCGCTCCTTTACGCCGGTTACGACAAGAAAGAACGGCGGGAGCGGGCCATGAATTCCTTAAAAAAGGTCGGTCTCGACGAAAAATGGAAGAATCTTCCGAACCAGCTCTCCGGCGGCCAGCAGCAGCGAGTCTCCATCGCGCGGGCTCTCGCAGGAGATCCGTCCTTAATCCTGGCGGATGAGCCCACGGGTGCCCTGGACTCCAGGACAGGCCGGGAGGTGCTTGATTTTTTAAAGAAACTCAATGAAGAAGGAAACACGATCGTCATGATCACCCACGACAGCTTCATTGCCCTGGAGGCGAAGCGGGTGGTGCGGATCCATGACGGAAAGATCAATTTCGACGGGGATGTGAAAAAGTATGCTGCAATCATTTAAAATGGCGTTAAAAAGTATCTGGGGCAACAAGTTGAGGTCCTTTCTGACGATGCTCGGCATCATCATTGGAGTCGCGTCGGTGATCATCCTGGTCAGCATCGTCAACGGCTACATGTCCTACATGGTGGAGAGCTTTTCTTCCATGGGCGTCAATCAGATCACGGTCCAGTACAAGGCGGTGGCATCCAGAAGTATTGATGTGAACGAATTTTATGAGTTCTACGAGGAACATTCAGACCTCTACGAGAACATGTCCCCGAACGTTTCCGTCAGCGTCACGGTAAAACATGACTCTGACACCATGGATTCCACCAGTGTCGGCGGCTACAGTGAGGATTATCTCGCAATCAAGGACTACGAGATCGAGTATGGCAGAAATCTCCAGTACTCTGACATGGAGGCAAGGAGAAAAGTCGCGGTCATCGGCGCCTACGTGGCGGAGGAGCTCTACGGCGGCTCCCAGAACGCCGTGGGCGAGACGGTCAAGTTAAACGGTGACAGCTACACCATTGTAGGCGTTGTGGAACGGCAGACGGAGAGCAGCTCTGAGTTCGATGACGGATGTATGGATGACTTTGTGTGGATCCCGTATTCCAGAGCTGTGAAGATGGCGAGAAATGCTGTGATCAACAACTATATCTTCACATCGCGGGACATCAACGACACGGAAACATGTACGACAGAACTTAAAAATTTTCTCTATGAAAAGATGAAGAGCGAAAACCTCTACACGGTGACAGCAATGAGCTCCCTTCTCGATTCCTTAAATGAGCAGATTGCCATGATGAGCATGATGCTGGGCGGTATCGCGGGTATCTCCTTGTTAGTTGCAGGCGTCGGTGTCATGAACATCATGCTGGTGTCCGTGACAGAGAGAACCAGGGAGATCGGCATCAGGAAGGCCCTCGGCGCAAAGAAGAGCGTGATCATGTTGCAGTTCGTCATCGAGGCGCTGGTCACAAGCTCCATCGGCGGAATCATCGGAATCATGATCGGAGCCTTAGCAAGTACGGGAATCGGTGCCATCATGGGAATCGACGCGCCGCCAACCATGACAGCAGTTGTGATCTCGTTTAGCGTTTCTGTTGCCATCGGACTGATCTTTGGTTGCATGCCGGCGAGCCGGGCGGCGAAGCTGAATCCGATCGACGCACTGAGGACAGACTAAAACTACACAGAAAATGACAGGATCAACGGTAAATATGGAAAATGGAAGAATAATAGGAAAATGCAGATTCTAAGCCTCAAACTGCCACGGATTTGCCGCTAAAAGACAGAATATCGTAAGTTGACGGGAGATATTGTCCAACCTTATAATATAGTTAAAGAAAGATACTTGAGGGGAGGCAATCCTATGGCAGAAAGAAAATGGAAAAAAATAAGTACATGGATGGCCGCATGGGTCATGGCGGTCGTGTTTGCGGTATCCGGGGCGCAGACAGCGTTTGCGGCGACCAGTTATGTGAATAGTGTCAGCATCACGCTGGATGTGACACCGACGGTGGGGGAATCCCTGCCGGATCTTGATGTGGGATACAATTCTGATAACTGCGAGGTATCGATCCCGAACAACGATAAATATGATATCGTATCCGCAAAGTGGTCTTCCACAAAGAACGACGTGAAGATCGGCGGAACCTACACCATGAAAGTTACTTTAAAGACTTTAAATGACTATAGGTTCAGCAGCAGCTCCTACACTTCCTCAAAGGTAAAGGTAAAGAACGGAACTTTTGTCAGCGCTTCGAGAACATCTTCCGACCGTCTGGTGGTTACCGTAAAGACAAAACCGGCAAAGGGCGATCTTGACGCGCCGGGCGAGGCATACTGGCAGACCACAAAGTCCGGAAGCTCCGATCTCGGACTCGCAAAGTGGGAGGCCGTTGAGGACGCGTCCTACGAGGTGTACCTCTACCGCGGCAGCAAGAACGTCTACAAGAGCGGCGAGATCCACACCAGCAGCTGTGATCTCTTTCCGTATATGAGCTCCAAGGGAACCTACACCTTTAAGGTGCGCGCGCTCCCGTCAAACGATGAGGTATCCAAGTACGCGTCAAAGAGCGACTGGACCATATCCGATGAGGTCTATATCGATGAGAATGACGCGGCGAGAGCGGCAAAGAAAAAGCCGTCAAGCGGCAACACCAGCAGCACAAATAATTCCGGAAATTCCCAGCAGGCCCCGTCAAATGGGAATGTGGTCGGCTGGATCCTCGACGGAAACCGCTGGTATTATCGTTACCCGGACGGAACTTATTTAAAGAACGGCTGGGGATTTATCGGAAATATCTGGTACTTATTTGACGCAAACGGAATGATGCTCACCGGCTGGCAGATGAAGAACGGCGTTTATTACTACATGAACGGTGACGGAAAGATGCAGACGGGCTGGCTTCTCTACAACAATACCTGGTATTATCTCTCCGAGAGCGGAGCTATGGTGACCGGCTGGATCACGCTGGGTGATAAGGCTTATTACCTCGGCGGCGACGGCGGAATGCTCACAGGATGGCAGAACATCGACGGACAGATCTACTACCTGTATCCGGATGGACATAAGGCGGTCAATGAAGTGATCGATACCTTCTATGTAGATCAGGACGGTATCTGGAGAAAACCGCAGTAAAGATCTGAACCTGCAGGGCATGCGGTTATGCGGTGAAAATCGTCGGAATATTTTCCAGCAGACTGAAAATACAGGAAAGGAGCACCTTATGAGACAGAAAACTTTTGGAAAATGGCTTGCGGCAGCAGGAATTCTGATGGCGATGACGATATGGATGGTTCTTCCTGCACTGGCTGCGCCGACGGTGAATTCTATAAGGATCACCTTTAAAGACAAGTATGAAGATCCCGGCGTGATCGAGGAGCCGGAGATCAGCTGCGGCAGCTACGGGATCGAGATCACATCCGTGGAGTGGAGCAAGGATGTAGAAAAATGGAATCCTGGAACGAAAGTGACGGCAACGCTGATTCTTTCCTCCAGCGGAAGAGAGTTCTCCTCCAGCTACGGTTCAAAGTCCTGCCAGATCTCCGGTGCGACGTTGAGTAAGGCAGTGAAAGTGGATGATGACCTGAAGGTCACAGTCACTTACTACCCGGTAGTCTGGCTGGAAACTCCGGATGAAGCCGGATGGAGCGCTTCGAATCATATGAAAGCGGTCTGGAAGAAAGTCGATTACGCGACGGGATATCAGATCCGCCTGTACCGGGATGACTATTATCTCCGGACCATCGATGCGACGGGAACCAGCAAGGACCTCTCCGAGTATATGGGAAGAGAGGGAAACTACTATTACGAGATCCGCGCGGTGGGAAAGACAACGAACGATGCGAAGTACCGCAAGAGCAGCGAGTATATCGTCTCCTCCGACCGCTACCTGGATGACCTGGGTGACACGGAGGGCAGCTGGAAGAATTACGCGGATGGAAAGAAATATGTGGACGAGAATGGTCAGATCGTGACCTCCCAGTGGTACCGGATCCTCGGAACCTGGTATTATTTCGATGAAAACGGATATATGGTGACAGGCTGGAGAATGGTAAATAATAAATGGTATTACCTTGGAAATGACGGAAAGATGGTAATTGGCTGGAAGCAGATCGGCGGTGTCTGGTACTACATGGATGCCGATGGAGCGATGGCAACAGGCTGGCGTCAGACTGCACCGGGACAGTGGTATTACCTGAACGCGAACGGAGCGATGGCAGCGTCCACTGTGATCGACGGATATACGTTGGATGCATCGGGGCTCTGGGTAAGTTAGAAAGGAATGATGGGCGGCATGTCATGGGAGAAATCCTGTGGCATGCCGTTTTCACATATCTGAAAAGGTAAGCTCCTGGAACCATGCGAAAACACTTGACTTACTATGAGATATCAACTAAAATTTAGAAACGTGTAAACATTTGTCGCGGCAGCCTGAAGGTGTATGCGGCGCCGCAGTCACTCGAAGTTTATGAAAAACGAGAAAGGATTTCTATGGGAATCATTAAAGCAGTGAACCTGATCTTTGACTATATCAGGCACGATGAAGAGGAAGACAAGGATGAGGTCAGCCATGCGTTAAAGGGCGTCTCTCTGGACATCAAGGAAGGCGATTTCGTAGCGATTTTAGGACACAACGGATCCGGAAAATCCACATTCGCGAAGCTGATGAACGGAATCCTGCTTCCAACGGATGGAACCGTCTATATTTCTAAAATGAGGACGGACGACGAGGAGCATCTCTGGGATGTACGAAAGACGGCGGGAATGGTATTCCAGAACCCGGATAACCAGATCATCGGAAACGTGGTGGAAGAGGATGTCGGATTCGGCCCGGAGAATATGGGAGTTCCGACGGAGGAAATCTGGGCGCGGGTCGACAAGAGCCTTGAGGCGGTGGGGATGACAGCATACAGACTTCAGTCTCCGAATAAGCTTTCCGGTGGACAGAAACAGCGCGTGGCCATCGCTGGCGTTATGGCGATGAAGTCCCGGTGTGTCGTTCTGGACGAGCCGACAGCGATGTTAGACCCGAACGGACGCCGCGAGGTCATTAAAACGGTTCATGAACTGAACCGTCAGGAAGGGATCACGGTAGTTCTGATCACCCACTATATGGAAGAGGTCATTGACGCAGACCGCGTGGTCGTTATCGACGGTGGACATGTCGTGATGGACGGAACCCCGAAAGAGGTCTTTTCCAGAGTCAAGGAACTGAAAAAATACAGCCTCGATGTGCCGCAGGTAACGGAACTGGCAGATGAATTAAAGGAAGCCGGAATGGATCTTCCTTATGGAATTCTTTCCATCGACGAGCTTGTGGATGAACTTGTTCCGCTCTTAAAATAGTGGAGAAATGGTGGAAATATGGCAATCGAAATTAAACACTTGAATCATATATACGGGCAGGGAACGATCTTTGAGCAGTATGCCTTAAAGGATGTAAATCTTACGATCCATGATGGCGAGTTTATCGGCCTCATCGGTCATACCGGATCCGGAAAATCAACCCTGACCCAGCATTTAAACGGACTTTTAAAGGCAACGAGCGGAGATATCCTTTATAACGGAGAAAGTATTTATAAAGAGGGATATTCCATGAAAGAGCTCCGCAGCCATGTGGGGCTGGTTTTCCAGTATCCGGAGCACCAGCTGTTTGAGGTGGACGTATTCTCAGATGTCTGCTTTGGACCGAAGAATCTGGGACTCCCGAAGGAGGAGATCGAGAAGCGCGCGAAAGAGGCGCTGGACATGGTGGGACTCGATGAGAGCTTTTATAAGCAGTCTCCCTTCGACCTTTCCGGAGGTCAGAAACGCCGAGTGGCCATCGCAGGCGTTCTGGCGATGAAACCGGAGGTCCTGATCTTAGATGAGCCGACAGCCGGTCTCGACCCGAAAGGACGCGACGACATTTTAGGACTCGTACAAAAGCTCCATAACGAGCAGGGGTTGACGATCATTCTCGTCTCCCACAGCATGGAGGATGTGGCGCGATATGTGTCCCGTCTTGTGGTCATGAACCACGGCGAGAAGGTCTTCGACGGAACTCCGAAGGAGGTATTCCGCCATTATAAAGAGCTGGAAGCCATCGGCCTTGCGGCACCGCAGATCACCTATGTGGTGCACAAGCTGATCGACAAGGGGATCCCGCTGGATCCGGATATCACGACGGTGGAAGAGGCGAAGAATGCAATCCTTAAGATCTGGCGCGAAAAGTATGGAAAAAGTTCCGGAAATGCAGCGCAGGTAAGCGCAGCCGGAGCGGATTCCGAGAACGCAGATCATGGGAACGCCGCCGGAACAGCCTCTGGGAATGCGGACATCACAGAAAAGACAGCCGGGGAGGAAAAGACATGTTAAGAGATATCACACTTGGACAGTACTACCCGGTTGATTCCCTGCTTCACAGGCTGGATCCGAGAACAAAATTATTTGGAACTCTTGTATACATCGTAACCTTATTTATCGCGGACAACCTTTGGGCATACC
>ERZ773158.3284-NODE-3284-length-10375-cov-4.001163_pt1 | contig 10375 bp, 9 predicted proteins | sample MGYA00511918_ERZ773158 | MGnify/ENA primary metagenome ERZ773158 (study PRJEB29015, sample SAMEA2737876) | human gut metagenome | biome: human gut; feature: human-associated habitat; material: faeces | place: China | collected 2012 ... | reverse complement strand
ATGTCATTCCTTGGGTAATTGGTTTTATCGGATGCTTGATCGTAATTAAGTTATGGTAAATTCCAGTTTTTCCACATGAAAAGAACACATAGCGGGTACTGTGTCGGTGAAATTTGCGGCAGATTGACTGTGTTGGAATTATGCGGTATAATGGAAATGCGGTAAATCGGAATTTGTGAGGTGGTATAATGAATAAAATTAAGCTGACTGCACTTCCTTGTATATGTGCAGATGTTTTTTACGGTACTGAAATAATCAGACCGGGAGGAGAAGCATTGAATTTTGCTGCGCATGCCTCGCACTTTAAGGATATAGATGTTACGCTTCTTGGTGTTGTCGGAAAAGATAAATATGCAGAAGCGATAATGGATTCAATATCAAAGCTTGATATTGAAAAAAAACATATACGCATTGATGAAAGGTATCAGACTGCAAATAATATGACTTACCTTACAGAATCGGGCGATAGGTATTATAAAGATGATTCATGGAACGGAGAAATTCTCGATAACATCGTACTGAATGATAATGAAATCAAAATCTTATCAAGGTCCGATGTAGTCTTTGTTCATTTCTGGGCTTCGTGTTTTTCGCAAGTAGTTGAACTGAAGGAAACTCTTGGCTTTAAGCTTGCGGTAGATTTTGATGTATATAGAGATTTTGCAGATATGGAACGATTTGCTCCGCATGTTGATTTCTTCAGTATCGGCACGAATGATCTGACACAGTATACGCTGGCTATCGACAGGCAGAACAACAGACTGGACAGATTCTATAATCCACATCATGAGGCAGTCCTGCGTATGATACAGATGACTGTTGACGGAGCACATAAGCATGGAAAATGGGTCGGCATCTGCGGAGAGCTGGGAGCGGATACGACACTGACCACACGATTTGTACAGATGGGAATTGATGAACTCAGTGTGGCACCGTCCATGGTACTGAATGTTCGTAGTAAAATATGCGAAATGGAGTGAGAGATTCATGAGAATATACAAAGCGAAAGATTATGCAGATATGAGCAGAAAGGCTGCAAATATTGTATCGGCACAGGTTATCATGAAACCGAACTGTGTTCTCGGACTGGCTACGGGATCCACACCCATCGGTCTGTATAAACAGCTGGTGGAATGGTTCCGCAAGGGAGACCTGGACTTTTCTGAGGTTATGACGGTGAACCTGGATGAATATAAGGGGCTGAGCCGGGAAAACGATCAGAGTTATTATTATTTTATGCACCAGAATCTGTTTGACCATGTGAATATCCCGGTGGAAAATACACATCTGCCAAACGGAATGGAGCCGGATTCGGAGAAAGAATGCCGTAGATATACGGAACTGATCCAGTCACTGGGCGGTGTGGATCTGCAGCTGTTGGGAATCGGACATAACGGGCACATCGGCTTCAACGAACCGGGAGAGAGTTTTGACAAGCAGGTACATTGTGTGAACCTGACAGAGTCTACGATCGAAGCCAACAAGAGATTCTTCGCATCGGCGGAGGATGTCCCGAAGCAGGCATATACCATGGGGATCAAGACCATTATGCAGGCGAAGAAAATATTGATCGTAGCCAGCGGCGAAGACAAGGCGGAGATCGTACAGAAAGCTTTCTTCGGCCCCATTACGCCGCAGGTGCCGGCATCGGTATTACAGCTTCATAATGATGTGACACTGGTGGCAGACGAAGCAGCGCTCAGTAAGCTTTCTGAATAAGAAAGGGGAAGCTGATAGATCATGAGAATCAGAAATGCAAATATATATACAGAGGAGCATCGGTTTGTCAGAGGGGATGTAGCCGTGGAGAACGGCAGGTTCGTAAGCTGTACCGGGGATCCGGCAGGTGAGGAAGCTGTTGTGGATGTGGAAGGCATGTATCTGATACCGGGACTGGTGGATATTCATTTCCATGGTTGTAAGGGCGCAGATATGTGTGACGGCACGAAGGAAGCACTGGATGTCATCACATCATATGAAGCCTCTGTCGGTGTGACAAGTGTCTGCCCGGCTACCATGACGATACCTAAGGATGAATTGCTGGAGGTCATGAAAAATGCCGGCAGCTATGAGTATTCCGGTGGATCCCACCTGGTGGGCATCAATATGGAAGGACCTTTTATCAGTCCGGCGAAAAAGGGTGCTCAGGCTGCAGAAAATATCATGCACTGCGATTATGAATATTTCAGCCGGCTGCAGAAAGCGGCGAACGGGCTGATCAAGCTGGTAGATATCGCACCGGAGGAGCCGGGAGCGATGGAATTTATCGACAGAGCCAAAGGAGAAGTGGTCATTTCACTGGCGCATACAGCTTCCGACTATGATACAGCAAGGGAAGCCATTGAACATGGAGCATCGCATGCGACGCATTTGTATAATGCAATGCCGCCGCTGAACCACAGGGAGCCCGGCGTGATCGGAGCAGTGAGAGATTCAGAGAAATGTCATCCGGAGCTGATCTGTGATGGTGTACACATTCATCCGTCAGTGATCCGTGCAACGTTTGCGATGTTTGGCGCTGACCGCATGATACTGATCAGTGACAGTATGCGTGCAACGGGACTGGAGGATGGTGAATATACGCTGGGAGGACAGCCGGTTACCGTCAGAGGCAATCTGGCTACCCTGCATGACGGCACGATCGCCGGATCGGCGACGAATCTGATGGATTGTATGCGGTTTGTAGTAAAAACAGTCGGTCTGCCGTTAGAGACGGCAGTGATGTGTGCCACGGAGAATCCGGCGAAGGAGATCGGCATTTTCAATGAAGTGGGCAGTATATCCGTTGGTAAGAGGGCAGATTTCGTACTCCTGGATCAGGAACTGAACATTGCAGCGGTATATATCGACGGAAAGGAGTTCACATGTTAGATTTTCTGAAAGGTAAGCGAAAAGGGAATTGTATCGGATCTCCCTGTAAGGGGAAGGCAGTTGCTCTTACGGAGGTACCGGATCCTACATTTTCCGAGAAAATACTGGGAGATGGATTTGCAGTGATTCCCTCTGAGGGGAAAATATATGCTCCCGCAGACGGAGAGGTGACCGTGGTATTTGATACGCTCCATGCGATCACCATGACAACGGATCAGGGAGCGGAGCTTCTGATCCACATCGGACTGGATACCGTGACACTCAAGGGAGCCCCCTTCACGGCACATGTTGCTGCCGGAGACCATGTCAAAAAGGGCGACCTTCTGCTGGATGCGGATCTGGAGAAGATTCAGGAAGCCGGACTGCATATCATCACTCCGGTTCTGGTCTGCAATACCGATGAATATAACAAGATCAGTATTCTGAAAGAGGGAGAGGTATCTCCCGGCGAGGACGTGCTCCAGATCTCTTAAGAGCGGTACGTCCGTATCAACTAATGAAACTGACCGGAACTGTTCCGGTTTAGTATAATGTAAAGGAGGAGAAATGTATGAAGTTTCTTCAAAAACTGGGTAAAGCGTTAATGCTTCCCGTAGCGGTTCTGCCGATCTGCGGTATCCTCATGGGTATTGGTTACTGGTTGTGCCCGGCAACGATGCGGGGTGGTGAGATCCAGGGTGCAGCAAATCTGATCGGTCTGTTCCTCGTAAAAGCAGGTGGTGCTTTGATCGACAACATGGCGATCCTGTTCGCCATTGGTGTAGGTGTTGGTATGTCAGAGAAAAATGACGGTACCGGAGCTATCGCAGCTCTGGCTTCCTGGCTGATGCTCACAACACTTCTGTCTACCGGATTTGTTACGACCATTATGCCCTCCATCGCTGAGGATGCTACCAAGACACTGGCATTCAATAAGATTGCGAATCCCTTTATCGGTATTATTGCCGGTATTATCGGTTCCATGTGCTACAACAAGTTCAAGGATACCAAGCTTCCTGACTGGCTGTCCTTCTTCAGTGGCAAGCGCTGCGTAGCTATCGTAGCAGGTGTGGTATCTATTCTGGCATCTGTTGTACTGCTGTTCGTATGGCCTTTACTGTTCGGCGGTCTGGTAGCTCTCGGTGAAGCCATTGAAGGTCTGGATGTAGTCGGCGCCGGTATTTATGCTTTCCTGAACCGTCTGTTGATCCCTACCGGATTACATCACGCACTGAACAACGTATTCTGGTTCGATACCATCGGACTGGGAGATCTGCAGCACTTCTGGAAAGGTGAGACAAGTGCTGATGTATCCTGGAGCCTTGGAATGTATATGTCCGGCTTCTTCCCTTGTATGATGTTCGGTATCCCCGGTGCAGCTCTGGCAATGGTAAAATGTGCAAAGCCCGCCAAGAAAAAGGCAGCGATCGGTCTGGTAGCTTCCGCAGCAATCTGTTCATTCATCTGCGGCGTTACCGAGCCCTTTGAGTTTGCATTCATGTTCTTAGCTCCCGGACTGTATGTGATCTACGCAGCACTGTACGGCATCTTCACCATGATCACTGTAGCTCTTGGCTTCCGTGCAGGCTTCAGCTTCTCCGCAGGTGCGATGGATCTGCTGTTCTCATCCTCCCTGCCTGCAGCAGCCAGAATCTGGCTGATCATCCCTCTGGGTATCGCAGCATTTGTTGTATTCTACTTCGTATTCCTCTTCGCTATCAAGAAATGGGATCTGAAGACCCCTGGTAGAGAAGATGATGATGTAGAAGCAGAGAAGAAGATCGAGCTGGCAAATGATGATTTCGCAGCAATCGCAGCAACCATTCTGGAAGGCTGCGGCGGCAAGGACAACATTGCAAGCATTGACAACTGCATCACAAGACTGAGACTGGAAGTAAAAGACATTACCGCAGTGGATGATAAGGTGATCAAATCTGCAGGCGTAGCCGGTGTCATGAAACCCGGTAAGACCTCCGTTCAGGTAATCATCGGACCTAAGGTTCAGTTCGTAGCGGATGCATTTTCCAAGCTTTGCGAATAATAAAGCACTGATAAAACTGAATATATGACCGGAAGAAAGACCTGCTTGGGAAGACCATGCGGGTCTTTCTTATACGCAGGCCCGATGCCTGCGGGATGTATTGTAATGTAATGGAGAGAAAAGTCATGAAAAAATCAACAGGAAAGAGGGGAAACGGGGGATTTTCATTAGTAGAGCTGATCATTGTAATAGCTATCATGGCAGTGCTGGTGGGAGTATTGGCACCGCAGTATCTGGCTTATATACATAAGGCAAAGGTCGCTGCAGATCAGGCGAATCTGAAGAACTATTTTACGGAGATCCAGCTGGATTATATTACTACAGGAAAGTATAACCCGGCGGTCTATAGCATGTCTTCGGATAGACCGGATTCGCTGAAGCAGCGTGAAATTCATTTTCTGAACGGATCGACAGCCAAAATGCAGGCCGGATATTTCTCGGTGACAGAGGACACACGAGGGAAGGGGGGATACAATATCTATTATTATTGTGATGAGTGCCTAAGTGATAATGCTAGTGTGAAAAATAAGCATCTGGATACCTGTGCGACAACATTTCTGTGATGGCGGTTGAGAGGAATATGTTATCTTCCCAGACATAACCCGATATTATCAGAAATGTAACAAATGTACCCATGCTTCCCGGCGTAGGCGGCTGCCTGTCTGCGGATGGTGGGATCCATTGCGTATTCCAGGGTGTAAGCGGTACAGCCGTGTGACATAGCCAGATCTAGATACTCAGTATAGTATTCACGCGTGCTTTGATCATTTTTAGTATAGATATCCTTTGAAAAATCATACGCAGTAAAAACGTTCTCCTGGTTTACCCCATCGATGAGAACGTTTTTTTCTGTTGTAAGATATTTTTTTACAAAACAGTCCCCACCGTTGATCATGATCTTTCTGCCGGTATGGTCCATATAGTCCAGAATCGTAAGGATTCCGTCATAGATGGATTCCTGCGGATAGTTATAGTATACATCCGTGTTATCGACAAAAAAGCCGTCCACACCTTTCTGTACCAGGGAGTCTACTCTGGAAGCTGTACATGCCTGCCACTCCGGAGCCGAGACATCGATCCATTTTTCCTCCGGCCAGTTCTCATAGGCACCCAGAGTATATTTCTCAAAGTCTGTATCATAGGACCGGAAGCTCTCGATCGATCCGATATTGATATAGGAGAAGATTTCACGGATACCATTTTCTCTTAAACGGGCAATGTCATTTTGGGAAAAATATTCCGCATCTATGACAAGCAGATCAATGTCAGAAAGTTTATCTGTGATCTCAGAATCTTCGCCGATCAGGACAACGTATTTTTCTGCTCCATCGGAAGAATCATCGGAGCAGGCACTGAGCAGGGCTGTAGATAATATCAGAACGAGAACACATATTTTTCTTAAGAATAGCTTCTTTTTCCTCAATTAACGGTACCTCCTTTTGCCGCGATCAGCCTTAATATCCGAATCCAAAGTCGGGGGCTTTTGACCCCGACATCATAATTATACTATAGATGACATAGTATTTCATCTATTTTGAAGTGGCTGGAGGGAATGAAGCATAGATAGAAAATGTTGTGAAAATATCGGTAAAAATGGCAAAAAGGGCGAAAAATATTGCAATTTGTGGTATAATTTTTATGTAAATGTAAGATGATGCCGGGATCAAAAAATTCCGGATTTGATACGTTCAGCGGTTAAGATAACCGGGAAAGTAGGGAGTTATATGAAGATTCAGGATTTTTGTGACATGAACAAATTTGAACAGATCATGAAGAACTGGGCAGGCAGCACGGGACTGGCAACCGTGGCTGTGGGTGCAGACGGAAAATACATCAGTGACTGTTATAATTTTACGGAGTTCTGTATTGATCTGACGAGAGGAAGCGCAGAGGGGAAAAAGCGCTGCGAGCAGTGTGACAGAGAAGGCCATGGTGTGTATCCCTGCCATGCGGGACTTGTGGATTTTGGTATTCCGATCACACTGGAGGATGGAACCGTGTTGGGCAGTATTATCGGAGGACAAGTGTTGCCGGAGAATCCGGATGAGGAGAAGTTCCGTCAGACAGCGAGAGAGCTGGGTATTGACGAGGATAAATATATTAAGGCCCTGAAAAAGGTAAATGTGAAGACTAAGGAGCAGATCGACGCTTCTGCAAATCTGCTGGGTGATGTGATCAACATGTTCGTGAGAGCCAGCTACGCCAACTGGAAAAACGAGAATCTGGTAGGTGAATTAAAGGGTGGCATCACGAAAGCTGCGGAACAGATCGAGGAAGCAACGGACAAGACCAAGGAAATCGATGGTTACAGCAAGAGACAGCAGATTCTGGCACTGAATGCTTCGATTGAGGCAGCAAGAGCCGGAGATCAGGGCAAGGGCTTCGCCGTGGTGGCAACGGAAGTACAGAAGTTAGCGAGAGATATGGCGACCTCAAGTGCGGACATTAAGAAGCTGTTGGGAGAGCTGCATGTAACGATCAACCATTTGAATCAATAGTAATTTAGAATAAAGTTTACAGGAAAACCGTTAATCTGATCCGCAAAGGCACAGAAAGGCGGTTTTTTTGCACTTTTTGCCTGTTTCCTTTTGATGTGTATAAAAAAGTCGGAGAAGCTGTCCGATATTCTCAATAGAGGAACCAGGTAAACAAACGGATTTGGCATTTATTTTCAAGGAGGAAATAATTATGGCGGGAATCGGAGCAACCGGCAGCATAGGTGCGTATGCTGCGCAGAGTGATTACAGCAAGAGTACGAAGACGAAGAAGCCGGAGGTATTCGGAACATCAGATAAGACAGCCGGCACAACAAGTGCGGGAAAGCCTTCCGAAACGGCACAGACCAGGGGAAAGACTGCGGATTACGGCAGAACCATCGGTCAGCCGGAGCTGTCGGAGAAGGCTGCGAAATACTATGAGCAGCTGAAGAAGAGGTACGGAAATTATGATTTTATTCTGGTCAGCAGAGATCAGAAGGAGAATGCAAAAGCCAATGCTGCAAAATATGCCAATGGCTATAAGACGGTTGTTCTCATTGATGAGGACAAGATCGAACAGATGGCAACAGACGAGAAATTCCGCAAACAGTATGAGGGAATCCTGAGCGGTGCCGCTGCACAGATACAGCAGTTAAAGACCAGCCTGCAGAGTTCGGGGGCGCAGGTCAAGGGTTACGGAATGCAGGTAAATGATGGCGGAACATTGTCATTTTTTGCAGTGCTGAAGAAATCAAGCGCGGATCAGAAGGCAAGAATCGAGAAAAAAGGCGAGCAGAAGAGAGCAGAAAAAAAAGCTGCGGAGAAGAAGGCTGCTAAGAAAGAAAAGGAAGAACGGCTAAAAGACAAGAAGTCGGATAAGGTAGCAGACAGCAAGGAGGAAGCCGGCACAGAGGATACGGTAACGATCAGCGCCGGTTCCATAGAAGAACTGTTGTCTAAGATAGAAACCTACAATTTCAACACACGGAGTGACAGTGTACAGACCGCAGGTGAACGGCAGATCGGCCAGAACTTTGACTTCAGAGGGTAAGGTGAGGATGTATGATTTCTATGGGGAGGCCCGGAGGTGCTTACGGAAGCGGCAATACCGGTTTGCCGCAGGCATTTTCCGGAGGAAAGAAGACGCAGAACAATCAGAAGAGTATCTTTGGAGCAAAAAATAAAAGTTCTGTCACCGATATCCGGCGGATGTTGGCGAGAGATGACCGGAACGGACAGACACAGGTGGCGAACAGTTGGGGACAGGATTCTATTGTGACGAGTACTTTAAGTTACAGTGAATCGCTGCGGAATCAGAGACAGCAGACAAAAAATACGACATTAGCACTGAAAAAACTGAAGTACCAGTTTAAAAGTATTTCTTCGAAGATACTGCGGAGCAAGACTTCCCAGGCGGCGAAGCAGGCAGCCGGACAGGCGAGAAGAGAGATCATGCGCCTGAAGCGTCAGAAGCAGAACAGTGACAGCGACAGTGAAGAGATCGATGCAGCAATTGCTCATGCACAGGCTATGGAACGTGTGGCGAAGAAGAAAGCAAAACATCTCGAAGAAGAGGAAATGGTGAAGGCCGCGGGTGGAATCTGCCAGGGAGACCGGATCAGCGAAGAAGAGACGAAGGATGTGCAGGACGCAGAGGCGGAAAACGCGCAGAATGAGGAAGAAATGTCTGCGGAAGGTTCTGCGGATGAAGTGTCCGGGGACTTCTCTGCGTATGAGTATGCAGGCAATGAGGCGTATGCAGGGGATAGCTATGATACATCTGACCATATTGCTCTTGGCATGGATACATTCTATGCGCAGGCAGGAGACTTTATGTCGGAAATGAGCGATTTCACCTCGGAGCTGATGCAGGAAATGTCCGATAGCTTACGTGATCTGATGGAAGAGATGGGGCTGGATGGAATATCAGATACTGCGGTCTCTGTGAACAGGGAGATGGATCCCGCAGACCTCAAGATGATGAAGATCAAACACCGTAACAAAGAGATGAAAGACATCGTCAAGGCTGATGCGGAGTACCTGAAAGCAGTCTTCGACCACCTGGAGAAAATGAAAGACAATGCAGTCATTCCCACCGGGACTTCATTTTCCGCAGATGCTGTCGGCGTAGGTGTATCGGCGGCGCCTGTGCCGGTGATCAATATTACATTATAGGATAGACATATAAGAAGAAATTTGACATCCCGGACACTGTGTTTGTGAGACAGACATAGTGTCCGGGATGATTTTATATAGAAACATTTTTGATTTTCGTGAAAAACTCTGCAAAAACATTTTTGGATTTCGTGAAAAAGAATACAAAAATATTTTTGATTTTCGTGAAAAATAGTATACATACATTTTTGATTTTCGTGATATAATGAGTGCAAGGGAGTCAACACGCTTGCGTGATTGACGAACGACGAATTTGTTCACGATAGCTGCGAAGCAGCGTAGAGCATCGAAGATGCGAATCGTGAAATAATGAGCGTAGGCAACGTTAAAAGTTATTAAGAGGATATAAAAACATGGTATTTAAAAGAAAAATGTATGATAAATTAAAACAATGGAAAGAACTTTCCGGAGGTTCTTCTGCTGTTTTGCTGGAAGGTGCCAGACGAATAGGGAAAAGTACGATCGTAGAAGAATTTGCTAAAAACGAATATGATGATTATATGATATTGGATTTTGCAAAAGAAGGAAAAAATGTCAAAAACAATTTCCTGGAGAACATGAATGACCTGGAGACTTTTTTTAGAAACCTTTTTTTACTAAAAGGAAGAAGCCTGAAGGGGAATCATTGTGTAATTATATTTGATGAAGTACAGCTGTTTCCGCAGGCGCGTCAGGCAATCAAATATCTTGTGGCGGATGGCAGATATGAATATATAGAAACCGGATCCTTGATATCCATACGCAAGAATGTTACCGATATATTGATTCCATCGGAGGAATACCGAATCAAAATGTATCCCATGGATTTTGAAGAGTATTTATGGGCAATGGG
>ERZ773158.3281-NODE-3281-length-10380-cov-14.575593_pt1 | contig 10380 bp, 10 predicted proteins | sample MGYA00511918_ERZ773158 | MGnify/ENA primary metagenome ERZ773158 (study PRJEB29015, sample SAMEA2737876) | human gut metagenome | biome: human gut; feature: human-associated habitat; material: faeces | place: China | collected 2012 ... | reverse complement strand
AATCCGTCAGCACCCGGAAACACAGCATTTCATCCTCCCGGAACTGACGGATATAAGGACGCTTTGGCTTGGCCATAGCTGCGGCAGTGGGCGGTTTCGGGTCAAGTCCGAAGTCCGAAGCCAGCTTTTGCGCTGCTTCATAGCTGCTCATATTGAACAGCCTTGCCACAAGGTCGATTACGTCCCCCTTGGCTCCACAGCCGAAGCAGAAGAAATAGTCCTCATTCAGCTTCAAGCTCGGATGCCTGTCATTGTGGAACGGGCAGCAAGCCATACCGTTTCGGTTGACTTTCAGCCCGTAGTGTTCGGCGGCTTGCTTGACACTGATTGCCGCTTTGATGGTTTCATAGATCGTCATAGAAAACCTCCGTTCATAGTATTCAGAAAGCACGAAACACCCACCGTGATTGGCAGGTGCTTCGCTCCTTCTATTATGGTTATGACGGATTTCTCAAAAAACAGGCTAATCGGAGGACAACTCCGTTTCAAAAAACAGGACAACTTATTGATAGATGTAGATTTCTTTACATTAGCATGATACAATTAAGAAAGTGAAAAAACAGGACAGGAGGGTAAGCATGAACCAAGAATTGATGACATTGGACTTCTGGCAGGATACGGTCATATATGAGGGCAAAACATTCCCTGTCGGCACGCTTGCCTGTGATGCGCTGAATGTTCCTGCGGATACCCTCGCAAGAATGAACGAGCAATGCGAGAAAATCAATCTACTGCTTGGAATGTTAAACGCCGGACAGGATGCTTCCGCACTCTTTCCTATGGCAAAGGAAGCTGTGCTGACAATGGTGGATATTCTCAGCGAAACGCCGCCGTTCTCCAATATGAATATTCCAAAACATAGAGAACGGATTGAAAAAGTCTTTACTGCGGACAATGCGCTGAAATATATGGAGTTTGCCATAAAAGCCGCAACTAATTCCTTGCAGTTTGAAGAAATCCCGAACTATGCCGATGCAATGATGCTCCAACGATATACTGCTGTATTCGGGCATCTGGCATACTCCCTTGGGGAATACCAAACCGCAATGCTTGATTTTGCGGAAAAATCAGACGGAAATGAAGCAGACCGTACCGCAGAGGGCTTCGCCAGAATGTTCGGCAGCTATTTCCCGCCGGAGTTCTCTATCACGGAGGGCAATGCCTGGATGTCTACCCTGAACAATTCCGTTCAGTATGTATCGGTCATCCGTCCCGGCGAAAAAGTTGCAAAGCTCGTCAAGCGAATCCATTATGTATCCTTTGTGGGGATGTTCCGGTCTGATCTCTTTGAGGGCTTGTGTGTCGGTCATGCACCGAAGAAATGTAAAATTTGCGGCAAATGGTTTCTGACAACCAACGCAAGGCACACCAAATACTGCGGCGGCTATGCGCCGGGGGACAAGCTACACCGCACCTGCCGACAGATCGGCAATCTGAAAGGCAGAGAACAACGGGAGCTTGCAGACGATCATCCTGTTATCCAGATATACGAAAAGCGGCTGAATACCATAAACCGCTATATCAAGCGTGGCAAACTGGATGAGGATTTAGCAGAGGTTATGAAGAAACTGGCGAAAGATAAGATGCTCCGGGCAAAAAGTAATGTCGCTTATGCCAAGGGAACTTATGAGAAAGAAATGGAACAGGTTGCTTTGAAGAAAGAAGCCCAAAAGTGCATTTGAATTTGTTAGGAGGAACAGTCAATGAAAATAGGATTTTTGTTTTTCTTGGTTTTCTGTATAATTGCAATTTTTGCGAGTAAGAAAAAGAAATAAATTTGAAATTGGACGTTGAAAGGAGGTGCGCTATGCTAAGTGATTTTACATGGAATATGACCGGATACATACCAAAATACGCTGTCAATCCGCACGGTGATGGTATCATTCCCTATATGGCAGAGCGCATCTTCCAACTGGAACCGGAGCCGCCAGCGGTGGGCAGTCTGAATGAATATATCCTGTCTGCCTTGCGGGAAAAGAATTTGATATATTTCTCGTTCTTCCTCCACCATTATGAGCCACAGCTCAATAAGCGCATCAAAGGCTTTTGGGGTGTGGATGGCGGCGATCTGTACGATACAGACCGTTTTATAGATATAAAGCTCTCCTGCAGGGAACAAATGCTCCAAAAGCTGATGGACTATGATCCTGCCAAGGGTGCGGTCAGCGAGTTTTCCAAAAAGTATAACTGTGACTTTGCCCTTGCGGAAGAATATCTGAGAGTTGTTCGAGGTATCCGCAATCAGCAACCATTCTATGTGACAGATGAGGACGGCGAGGAAACGGGCGAAGATGTTGCTCTTGATGATACTTGGAACTACTCCGACATCCTCTGGAACGGCATACAGGCAGAAAAGGTGCAGCGAGCTTTTGATAAGCTGAACTACCGGGAACAGACCTTGCTTGAAAAGCGGCTGGCAATCTGCATGACCTGCGGGCATGTCGGCTCATGGAAAGGCCGTCCCACCTTTGAGGAACTGGCTGTAATGTTTGAGGGCAGCACTGCCAGCGGTGCGGAGCGAGCCTACCGCAGAGCAGTGGACAAACTGACAGAATTGTTGGTTGCCGAGGGCGCAATCCATGCTGTCCGCTTGAAACAGAAATCCAAGACCAAACGAAAAAAGAAAATCGCCACCGCAATCTACGAATACCAAGCAGACTGCGACGGCGAATGGGGCCAGATTTCATTTGATTTTGAGAACGGCACATCAGAAATAGTCCGACTTGCCGATTGGGATACAATGAAAACAAACCGCTTTGCGAACAAGGCAATAGCCTACCTTCTAAACTGCGAAAACGAGAAGTTGCCAAAGGAAACGATAGTAGCGTTTGAACTATAAAAGGAAATTGACGAGGAACGAGAATGAAAACAATCGCAATCATAGATGATGATATTCATATTGGAGATATGCTGAGAGAAGTGCTGGTGCAAGAGGGCTATTCTGTTCTTCGTGCATACTCCGGCACAGAAGCGTTATATCTTCTTTCACAAAACAAGCCCGATTTGGTGCTGCTGGATCTGATGTTGCCGGGATTGTCTGGCGAGGAAGTTCTGCCCCACATTGAGAACATTCCTGTTATCGTTCTCAGCGCAAAAGTAGATGTGCAAGACAAGGTAAATCTTCTGCTGGGCGGTGCGGCAGATTACATGACCAAGCCTTTTGATACAAAGGAGCTTCTTGCCCGTATCACTGTTCAGCTCCGCAAGGCAGAACAACATGGCGAAACCAAATCTCTTTCCGTTGGCGATTTGGTTTTGGATATGGTTTCCCTTTCTCTGACAGTACAGGAGCAGCCTGTGAAGCTGACCCGAACGGAGTATGCCATCTTAAAACTGCTGATGGAAAATCCCAAACAGGTAATTTCAAAGAGTGTCCTGCTTGACAGAATCAGTCTGGACACACCCGACTGCACCGAGCGTTCTTTGAAGCAGCACATCAGCAATCTTCGTAAAAAGATGCAGGATGTCAGCGGTGTAGACTATATCGAAACAGTCTGGGGAATTGGTTTCAAATTGGCAGAACAAAAAATCTTGACCAAATCTTGACGTTTTTCTTGACCACTTTCTTGACTTTTGTTTTGTAAACTTAGGTCAGCAAAGGAGGTAATACAATATGAACTATATTTTGCAAACAAACAGCCTGACAAAAAAGTATAAAAACTTTCAGGCATTGAATGGTCTTACTATGAATGTTCCCAAAGGTTCCATCTATGGCTTTGTGGGAAAGAACGGCGCTGGTAAGACAACCCTGATCCGCTTGATCTGCGGATTGCAGGAACCGACTTCCGGTAGCTTTTCTCTGTACGGCATCCGCAATGACAGCAAGGATATTATCAAATCCCGCCGTCGCATGGGTGCTGTGGTGGAAACACCGTCCATCTACATGGATATGACTGCGGAGGAAAATCTGAAGCACCAGTATCTCATTCTTGGTCTGCCATCATTTGATTGTATTCAGGAATTGTTGAAGCTGGTAGGTCTCGACAACACGGGAGAGAAAAAAGCGAAGAACTTCTCCCTCGGTATGAAGCAGCGTCTGGGCATCGCTATCGCATTAGCCGGTGATCCCGACTTTCTTGTTCTTGATGAGCCTGTAAATGGTCTCGACCCTCAGGGTATTGTGGAAATGCGAGAACTGATTTTGAAGTTGAACCGAGAAAAACAGATTACAGTTCTTATTTCCAGTCACATTCTGGATGAACTTTCCCGTCTGGCTACTCATTACGGTATCATTGATAATGGTCGCATGGTGAAGGAACTGAGTGCAGAAGAACTGGACACAGTTTGCCGCAAGTGTGTCCGCATGGAAGTGACCGATACTTCTACTCTGGCTCGTGTGCTGGATTCCATGAATCTGGAATATAAAATTATCTCCGCAACAACAGCCGATGTGTTCGCAAAGATCAATGTGACACAGCTGACCGTTGTACTGGCAAAGGAAAACTGCGAAGTGCTGTCTATGCAGGAAAAAGATGAAAGTTTGGAGAGTTATTACATCTCTCTGGTTGGAGGTGATAATAATGCGTAAACTTTTTCGAGCAGCCTTTTACCGTACAGAGAATAAAAAAATGATTCGAATAGAATTAGTGATTGCTGTATTGCTTTCCGCATTCATCATCCTCAACGGTTACTTCCAGACGAATTTGACTAATGCATACATCTATAAGCTGGTCGCCCGTTTTTTTGGATATTCACCCCTGATGGGACCATTTATCGCCGTATTTGCCGCATATTTGTGGGGAACAGACTATGAATATGGAACTCTGCGCAATAAACTAATCTGCGGACACACTCGTGAAGAAGTTTATTTTTCCAATCTTCTCCTGACCATATGTGCTGGACTGAGTACTGCACTAATCTGGTTGATAGTTAATGGGATGCTGGGTATTCCGCTACTGGGTATGGCAAGCCTGAACCTCTCTTTGGGAGAGATGGCATTTTATATTTTTTCAAGCCTTTTGATGGTCGTTGCACTCTCCAGCGTATGTTGTCTGTTGGCAAGTCTGGCGGAGAACAAAAACTCAGCGACACTTCTTTGTCTGGGAGCTGTAGCTGCAATGGTCATAATCGGGATGCTCCTTTATGATCGTTTTGCAGAACCAGAGTTATTGGATGGATGGATGTGGAGTGATACAGACCCAACTGTGCGATGGCATCCCCAAAATATCAAATTCATCGGTGGAACATTTCGTATCCTGCTGGAATTTCTTATCTGTCTGACACCTGGAGGACAAGGTGTAATTCTTTGCGAAGAAGGGGTGGAACACCTGATTTTTCTTCCATTGTGCTCTGCGTTTGTAATTTTTTCAACATCTCTTATAGGAAGTCGTTCCTTTAAGAAAAAGAACCTAAAGTAAGGAGGTAGAAAGATGTTCCCTTGGATTTTGTGTTGTATTTTGCTAATTGTTGTATTTTTTCTAATCACAAAGATTATTTTTATAGAAAAAAGTATTGATGAAATTCATACAGAATTCCAGGAACGTCTTTCCTCCGACACAAACACTCTGATTGATATTTCTTCCAGCGACCCTCATCTGAGAAAACTGGCTTCGGAGATTAATATCCAGCTTCGATTGCTCCGCAAGGAACGCCATCGTTACCAACAGGGCGATCTGGAACTGAAAGAAGCTATCACCAATATTTCCCATGACCTGAGAACTCCGCTTACGGCGATAAACGGTTATCTTGACCTATTGGAACGAGAGGAAAAAAGCGAAACGGTACACTGCTATCTTTCTCAAATCCAAAACAGAACAGATGTTTTAAAAAATCTAACCGAAGAACTATTCAGATATAGTGTGGTTACTTCTTTTCAGGAACTGAAACCAGAACGTATGGATGTTGTCCGGGCATTGGAGGAAAGTCTGCTGTCTTTCTATGCGGTCATGCAGGAAAAAGGCATCCAACCGGAAATCGAATTGCCGGAGGAACCGGTTTTCCGTGAACTGGATGCAGGTGCGGTCAACCGTATCTTTTCCAACATTATCAGCAATGCGCTGAAATACTCTGACGGCGATCTGTCCGTAGTCATGGATAAGAACGGCTGTGTTACATTCAGCAACACGGCGCACAATCTGAATTATGTGACGGTCGGCAGATTGTTTGACCGTTTCTATACAGTAGAAGCCAGTCGCAATTCAACCGGTTTGGGATTGTCCATCGCCAAGCTGCTGATTGAGCGTATGGGCGGAAGTATTGGAGCAATCTACAACAATGACAAACTGCAAATCAAGATAATCTTTGCAAAATGAAATAAAAAAGAGTTTATATGAACGGAGGTGTTTTGATTATGAAGAAATACTTGAAGGAGATACTAATACTCTTAATTCAATTATTTATGTTTTATGTATTTCCATTATTTGCAGGACCAACAGACGTTATGGGAATGATAGTTTTGCTTATTTTAGCAACATTATTGCTTTCAATTCTAATTGGCAGCATTTCAAATCTGAAAGTAAAGTACTTGTATCCAATAATCATAGCAATTACATTTGTGCCATCTGTGTTTATATACTATAACGAGACAGCATTGATACATTCGCTTTGGTATTTGGCAGTATCATCCTTTGGTTTGATAATCGGCATGGTCATTCATAAATTGATTCTTAAAAAGTAGAAAGAGCAAAACTTTCAAAGGCTACCCAGTCAAAAAGATTGGATAGCCTTTATTTATGTTTTCTAAAATTAAAGTTGAATATCTGCCTTAGCCAATAACTATGGGCTTAGAGGTTTAGTGAGCCAGGCAAATCGCTCCAATCGCCGTATCCACAGATTTATACTCTGTAACAGTTTTTCAAATAGGTTTTGGAATCTCCGTTCAATATCAAATCAGCATATCCAATCGGGTCATTGTAAATCAGATAATCCAGTTCCGACCTCTGATACATATTGTCGGCAACCTCGTTCTCAACCGCAATCGTATCAATCGCAATCATACTACCATCAAAGAATTTCAGTTCCACACAAGCGGTATCCATGTTAAACTTACAAGAAATCAATCTATCCATAAGAAACCTCCATTTTACGGGATGTTATATCATCCCAAAATATTTGAATGCTTCTCGGATTGCTTTCTCTTTTTCCGGTGGACACAGAGGCTGTCTGGAATCTTCGGACTTCGGCAGATTGTAGTTCTTACCAACCTCAATCCCACATTTCCGCTTAATCTGTGAGATATACAGGTTTGATACCTTTAATCCGCTATGTTCCAGTACATAGTCCTTGATCTGCGTGTAGGTTGCCCCATCTTGAAATTCGGACATATCCATATCTTCTAAAGAGAACTCAACCCGAATCTTTTTCGAGTCGACCTCACCCTTGGAAAGCAAAACAACCGTCTCGACGGTACTTTCGTTGTCCCAACAAAGTTCCTGTGTCTCCCTGTCTCCAAAATACACTGGAAAACGGAACTTTATGTGCTTCAGGAATCTGCCATCTGGCTGCTCCTGCTCATAAATATCCACCTGTTCTACAAAGCTGTTAAGAAATTCTTTCTTCTCCAGGTCGGTGAACTTATCATATAGTTTATCAAAATATAAAAGAAATTGATAGACGTTTTCTTCTGATATTTTCTGTTGCCGGATATTCAGCAGGCGGTTCTTGACTTCTTCTATACTGTTCTCCACGCCTTCAATCTCATCATACAAACGGTATAACCTTGTCTCCATATCCTGATATTTCTTCTCATAAAATTTATCCATGATATCCAGATTGTCCATCTGCTGTCCAAGTCTTGCTTTTGCTCCGGTCAGCTGCCTGTGCTGCTTTTCCAATCCTTCAATCTCTTTTTCTATTTCTTCTGTATCAATTCTTGAACCGATTTTATTCAGAATTGCTTCTTCAAATTTAGGATTCTTCACCAGCTTCCGAATAACTTCTTCCACTGCATTGTTAATCTTCTCCTCACTCCATTGTTTACGATATCCACATTTATGACCATCTACCAGGCGACGATGTTTGCAGGCATAATAGAAATAATCCTTATATAAAGTTCCGTCTTTCTTTTTCTTTCGGTTCACGTTTCCATACATACCACTTCCACATAACGGGCATCTCAATATTCCAGATAAAATATGCTCATGATCGAGACTATGTGTCTTTTCATATTTCACACCTGTTTTTTCCCGTTTTTGATGTGCCAGCTCCCAGTCTGTTTCTGAAACAATCCCTTCATGGATACCATCGTGCAGCATATAATTTTCCTGCTTTACAATGCGGTATTCATTTCTTGTACCAGAAACTTTCTCGTTTTTCCTTCGTCCATAAGCCAGCTTTCCACAGTATACCGGATTATCCAGAACGCCTTTTATAAATGATGCGGCAAATGCGTCCAGTGTATTATTCTGTCGTTTTTTCTTTTTATATCCATGCTGGTTCAGCCATGCGGCAATCGCAGAGATTCCCATATTGGTATGAATAAATTTGTCATAGATCAGACGAATAATCTCTGCTTCGTCCTCTGCAATCTGCAATTCTCCATTTACTAATTCATAACCATACGGAGCAAATCCACCATTCCATTTTCCTTCCCTGGCTTTCTGCTTACGTCCTTCCATTGTCTGAACAAGGATATTCTCTCGTTCGATCTCTGCCACCGCAGACAGAACAGAAATCATCAGCTTTCCACTATCTTTTGAGCTGTCAATTCCATCTTCTACACAGATCAGATTCACTCCAAAATCCTGCATCCTCTGCAGAGAGTTTAATACATCTGCTGCATTACGACCGAATCTGGAAAGCTTGAACACCAGTACAAACTGTACCTCATCTGTTCCATTCTCAATATTATCCAACATTCTCTGAAATTCCGGTCTGCCCTCTACGCTCTTTCCAGACTTACCTTCATCGGAATACTCATTTACGATTTCCATATTCTGAAATTCCGCATATCTCTTGAGTTTTTCTTTCTGAGCATCCAGACTGTAGCCATCTACCTGCATGGTTGTGGATACTCTGGTATATATATCGCATTTAATCTTTTTATTCTTCATAATCTTCCTCGCAGTATAACTCCGTTTTATTGTCCCAACTTTATTTTAGTACTTGTTCCAACTATTTTCAATACTTATTTTCTTATTGACTCATTTCTTTGTCAATCCTATAATTAATACAAAAAAATCCTCTAAGACAATAGGTATTTCACTATCTCTTAGAGGATATTTCTTTACTTTAAATGGTATCTGGTAATATTTTTCCAGTTTTCCGGGAAACCCATTTTATTCAATAATTCCGTTTCGCTTATATGCTCTACCTCTCTGTTTACTCGGTCAATCTCTTTTATAAGCTTTCTTTTAAATTCCAGAAAATCTTTTCCAGGTAATAGATATCTAAAAGCAATCACCACAGCAAACAGATCCTGTTTTCCTTTTTCATACTGGTTACCGCTCTGTGGTAATGAAAGTTTTTTATGAAGCGGTGTATCCGCAATAGCATCTACTGTTCTGTATGTAAACAGTCGTTCCCCATGGGCACATACATTCCTATACTTAGTGAGAACAGATAGAAACTGCTCCATCTGATGCTGATTCAAAGGTTCAAAGTTTTTTGATACTTTTGATTTTAAAGATTGAGGAAATACTCGAAACATTTTTGATAAGTTTCCAAACGTAAGTATATTTGCCAAAACCCATAATGGAATTTCACCATATGTCTTGCGGTAATAGTTGATATATGTATAATCTGTGGTCGTTGTTGCCCGTTTCAAGGTCGCTATCAACTTTACGATTGTTGCATGATTTCTTTTTGTATTATTATAATTATTAGCATCCAGGTACTGCTTCTGCTCTGCTCCATACATTTCAGTAAAATAGTATGACATCAAAGAACGCATCTGTCGCTCAATCTGCAGTAAATATTTAAAGAACAACTCTCTAAGCTCTGCATCAAACTTATACAGACTGACTATTTCTTCAAAACTTGTTCCTACTTTATATTTCTTTGTATTCGATATTCTAAAAAGATGTTTATATCCTCCCATAAGAGGAAAATATCCTATTTGACGTAACATCTCTTCCGCATATTCTCTGTCTTTTATTTTTATTCCCTTTTCATCACTGATCCAAGAAACCTGGTCACTAAAAGAAGAGAATTTTTTCGGTGTCTGCATATCATTTCTCCTTAAAACAAAAGAGGGAGAGACCCGCAGGCTCTCCCCCGCCTGTAGGCTTCGCAAGTTTCTACAGAACGATCACTGAGCTTAGTATACGTCATTTTAAATGTCCTGTCAATACGCCAAAACATTCTTAGCCATACCCGCTCAGAAGTATTCTATGCTGTTTTTTCTTCCTTATTCTGTTTTTCTTCCTCCAACTCCCGGAGGACTTCTTCGCCGTACTTATCAATCATCCGTACCAGAAAATCAATGCACCGCTCAAATTCAAT
>ERZ773158.3280-NODE-3280-length-10382-cov-2.440786_pt1 | contig 10382 bp, 9 predicted proteins | sample MGYA00511918_ERZ773158 | MGnify/ENA primary metagenome ERZ773158 (study PRJEB29015, sample SAMEA2737876) | human gut metagenome | biome: human gut; feature: human-associated habitat; material: faeces | place: China | collected 2012 ... | reverse complement strand
GATCGAGCATGCCTCTGTGTATCAGCCGCTGGCATTTCTGGAGTCCTTAGGCTTTGAGGTGACTTATCTTCATGTGGACCACAACGGACATATCTCACTGGAAGAACTGGAGCAGTCTATCCGCCCGGATACTATTTTAGTGTCTGTTATGTATGTAAATAATGAGATCGGTGCTATTGAGCCAATTGATGAGATCGCCCGTCTGGTACATGGAAAGAACCCGAAGATCGTATTTCACGTAGATGCTATCCAGGCATATGGAAAACTGGTGATCCGCCCGAAAAAGCAGGGTATTGACCTGTTAAGCGTCAGCGGACATAAGATCCATGGTCCAAAAGGCATTGGTTTCTTATATATAGATGAAAAGGTAAAAATCCGTCCGCTGATCTACGGCGGTGGCCAGCAGAAGGATATGCGTTCCGGTACAGAAAATGTTCCCGGTATTGCAGGTCTTGGTGTGGCAGCCAAAGAAATGTATACAGACCACAGTGCCAAGATGGAGTATCTTACTGGTTTGAAGGATTATCTGATCGATAGGGCCTCTGAACTGGAAGGTGTTACAGTCAACAGCTTAAAGGGTGCAGAAGGCGCTCCTCAGATCGTAAGTTTAAGTTTTGAGGGAGTGAGAAGTGAAGTGCTTCTTCATGCACTGGAAGAAAAAGGTATCTATGTTTCTTCCGGTTCAGCATGTTCTTCTAATCATCCGGCCATCAGCGGTACTTTAAAGGCAATTGGAGTGAAGAAGGAATTATTGGATTCCACTTTGAGATTTAGTTTTGGAATGTTTAATAAAAAAGAAGAGATCGACTATGCAGTGGATGTTTTGAAGGAGCTTCTGCCGGTGCTTAGGAGATTTACTATCAAATAGTCGACCGCCTGCGTCAGCAGGCAGTGGAGTACGTCAAGTATAAAGAACAAAAGAAAGGAAGTATTATGCAGTATCAGTCATTTTTGATCAAGTATGCAGAGATCGGCACAAAGGGTAAAAACAGATACATGTTTGAAGATGCCCTGATCCGTCAGATCCGTTATGCCTTAAGCTCTGTAGACGGTGAGTTTGATGTTACAAAAGAATCCGGCCGTATTTATGTAAAGGCTTTAGGAGAGTATGATTATGATGATACCATTGAAGCGTTAAAGCGTGTATTTGGTATCGCAGATATCTGCCCAATGGTGCAGATCGACGATAAGGATTATGAGAACCTGAAAAAGCATGTAGTAGAATATATGGATCAGGTATATCCGGACAAGAATATCACATTTAAGGTAGATGCCAGAAGAGGAGATAAGCAGTATCCTGTAAGTTCTGAGCAGATCAACCGTGATATGGGTGAGGCAATCTTAGATGCTTTCCCAGAGATGAAGGTAGATGTACATCATCCGGATGTTCTCCTTCGTGTGGAGATTCGTCAGAAGGTAAACCTGTTCTCCCTGATGATCCCGGGACCGGGTGGTATGCCTATCGGTACCAATGGTCAGGCAATGCTGCTGCTTTCCGGTGGTATTGACAGCCCGGTTGCAGGTTATATGATCGCAAAGCGAGGTGTTAAGATCGACGCTGTTTATTTCCATGCGCCGCCATACACCAGTGAGAGAGCAAAGCAGAAGGTAGTTGACCTGGCTAATCTGGTAGCACGTTATTCCGGCCCGATCAATCTTCATGTAGTTAATTTTACAGATATCCAGCTTTATATTTATGAGCAGTGCCCTCATGAGGAGCTGACTATCATTATGCGCCGGTATATGATGCGTATTGCACAGGCGATCGCTGAAAAGACCGGTTCCATTGCACTGATCACAGGCGAGAGTATCGGACAGGTGGCTTCCCAGACGTTACAGTCACTGGCTTCTACCAATGAAGTGTGCACCATGCCTGTTTTCCGTCCGGTGATTGGATTTGACAAGCAGGAGATCGTGGATGTTTCTGAGAAGATCGGTACTTATGAGACTTCCATCCAGCCATATGAGGACTGCTGCACGATTTTCGTAGCAAAGCACCCGGTTACCAAGCCAAATCTTAAGGTGATCAGAAATTCTGAGCGTCATCTGGAAGAGAAGATCGATGAGATGGTGAAGACTGCGTTAGATACAGTGGAAGTTATTGCTTGCCGCGGCGAGGTTTAAGGTTGCTGGCTGAAGTATTTGCGAGGGGGTTCTTCATTCTATAAAACATTGTTCGCTGGCCTTCGCTTGCGTCAGTTCGCCTGTGCCGGACTGCGTCCGTTACGGACGTACGGCTGCGCTCGGGATGCGTACAATCGCTTTATTGAAAGCGGCCCCTGCAACGTTATTTCTGGCTAAAAGTCCCCGCCCCTGTAGGGCGGGAAGTGATGTATAAAAAAAGAGAGCCGCATTCCCGCGGCTCCCTTCTAACTTTAACATTAAACTCAGTCGATGATGTATGGAGAAAGTGTAGAAAGAATGCTGTCTACGTCATTTTCTGCATGGATGTTCAGATCGATCGGCTTGGACAGATCCAGGCTGAAGATACCCATGATAGATTTTGCGTCGATGACATATCTGCCGGAAACCAGATCAAAATCAACATCGAACTTAGCTAAATCATTTACGAAAGATTTAACCTTATCAATGGAATTTAATGAAATTCTAACTGTTTTCATAGGAAGCCCCTCCTTGTGTGGTATGTAAATCATTTTTGCAGATAGAACTGCTTACTGTTAATACTAAAGGTCAGGTGTATAAAAGTCAATAGTGAGATTGTATGAAAAATCAGGAAGAAACGGGAAAAGTTATAATTGTAAATATTTGGAAAAATCAGGAGGTTATATTATGCCAAAAGCAGCCCTTCACAATCTGGGGTGCAAAGTAAATGCTTATGAAACAGAAGCCATGGAGCAGCAGTTAAAGGAAAGAGGTTATGAGATCGTTCCTTTTGATGAGAAGGCGGATGTTTATATTATCAATACATGTTCTGTTACCAATATTGCGGACCGCAAATCAAGACAGATGCTCCATCGTGCAAAGAAGCTGAATCCGGAATCTGTAGTGGTGGCAGCAGGCTGTTATGTGCAGGTGGCATCGGAAGAGTTGAAGAAAGATGCCAGCGTGGATATTGTAATTGGAAACAATAAGAAGGCAGAGCTTGCAGATATTCTGGATGAATATTTAGGCAATGTCCATGAGGAAGAGGAGGCAGAGGTATTTGTAACGGACCTTTCCCATGGCAGTGATTATGAGGCCCTTCATTTAGAGCAGCCTTCTGACCATACAAGAGCTTTTATCAAGGTTCAGGACGGCTGTAATCAGTTCTGCAGTTACTGTATCATTCCCTTTGCCAGAGGCAGAGTCCGCAGCAGAAGCCGTGAAGATGTGGTCAGGGAGATCACCGGACTGGTGGCTCAGGGATATAAAGAGGCTGTTCTTACAGGCATCCATTTAAGTTCCTATGGAATTGAACATATGGAGGGGAATCCTGTAAGCCAGGGAGACTGGAATCACAGGGAATTGCTGGCCCTGATCCGTGAGGTCCATGAGATCAGTGGGCTGGAACGTATCCGCCTGGGATCGCTGGAACCGCGTATTATTACGGAAGAGTTTGCAAAGAGTCTGGCAGAGCTTCCTAAGTTCTGTCCTCATTTCCACCTGTCTTTACAGAGCGGCTGTGACAGCGTTTTAAAACGGATGAACCGTCATTATACCACAGAAGATTATTTAAGACGGTGTGAGATCCTGCGTAAATATTTTAAGCGCCCGGCTATTACTACAGATGTGATCGTAGGCTTTCCGGGAGAGACAGAGGAAGAGTTTGATATTACGGAAAAGTATCTGGAAAAAGTGCATTTTTATGAGATGCATGTGTTTAAATATTCCAGAAGAGCCGGTACAAAGGCAGCAGCCATGCCGGATCAGATCCCGGAACAGATCAAGGGAGTCCGTTCTGACCGCTTATTAGCTTTGGAACAGAAGATGTCAGAGGAGTTCAGAAAAGGATTTATTGGTGAGAAGGTTTCTGTTCTTTTTGAGGAAATGATAACAGTAGATGGAAAAGAGTATCTGGTGGGACATACGCCAGAGTATGTGAAAGCAGCTCTTCCTAAGGAAGAATGTGAGAAGATGCATACTGCTTTCGGTGTTATTTTAGAGGCAGAAGCAAAAGATCTTCTGACTTCCGATATACTTCTGTTAAAAAATACTATTGCCGAATAGAAAAATATAGAGTAGAATATATAAGAATACGTAAAGGACGTGATGATATGGGCAATATAAAAGAAACACAGTATTTTCAGGCTGTTCAGGACAAAAAGGTAGAAGTAAGCGATGTACTGGAGCAGGTGTATATTGCCTTGACAGAAAAAGGATATAACCCTGTAAATCAGATCGTAGGTTATATTATGTCTGGGGATCCTACCTATATTACCAGCCACAAGGGAGCCAGAAGCCTTATTATGAAGGTGGAAAGAGATGAGATCCTGGAAGAACTGATGGCGGTATATATTGACGCCCGTTTAAAATAGGGCAGCCGGGAAAATAGGGTCAGGGAGTGGGATGCTCTCTGGTTTAACGTCCATTAAAGTCTCTGTTTAGGGACTTTTTATGGGCGTTGATTTTTTTCTGTAATGATGATCACAAACGCAGTTTTTGTGTTTGTTGGTGTACTGTATTGTTGAGTAAGCTGTTTGGAGAAATATCAATAATGCGGTACACTAGTTTTAGTGTGCGCGGAGGAATTGAATATGAGGATCATGGGGCTTGATTATGGCTCAAAAACAGTAGGGGTAGCAGTGTGCGATCCCCTGGGAATTACTGCACAGGCAGTAGAGACCATTACCAGAAAGGATGAAAACAAGCTGCGTCAGACCCTTGCCAGGATCGAAGCACTGGCGAAAGAGTATGGGGTAGAAAAGTTCGTTCTTGGTTATCCTAAAAATATGAATAATACAGTGGGAGACCGTGCACAGAAGTCAGAAGAACTGAAAGCGGCTTTAGAGCGTAGAACAGGGCTTCCTGTGGAGCTGTGGGACGAACGTCTTACAACTGTAGCAGCAGAGCGTGTCCTTATGGAAAGCGGTGTCCGCCGTGAACACAGAAAAGAGTCGGTAGACCAGATCGCAGCAGCAATGATCCTTCAGGGATATTTAGATCATCTGTCCATGATAAAGAAAAAGGATGGAGAAATCAATGAATAAACCAATGAATGAAAAAGAAGATTGCATTACGATGGTGACAGATTCAGGAGAATCTGTAGATTTTTACGTATTGGAAGAAACAAGGATCCATGGAAAAGATTATCTGCTGGTAACGGATGCGCCAGAGGATGAGGATGGAGAATGTTATATTTTAAAGGATGTATCCGGTGAAAATGACAGTGAAGCTTTGTTCGAGTTTGTAGAAGATGACAGGGAACTGGACGGGGTTATGGGCATTTTTGAAGAGTTATTAAAGGATGCAGATGTAGAATTAGAAAAATAAACAGGAGGAATCAGCTTGAGTTTAGAAGAGAACGTGAATGAAAATGTAAAACCTGAGATCAGTGCAGAAAAAAAAGAAGAAAATGGTAACGGCGAAAATCGTGAAGAAGGGGCAAAACCAGCCAGAAGACCACAGTACAGAAGACCGAGACGTGGGCAAAGAGCGCCAAAAGCTGTAAAAGTGGAAGAAAAAGAAGGAACAGAAAACGCAGGAGCTGCAGAGCCGAAAACAGAAGAAAGACGTAAACCTGCTCAGGCAAGAGGAAGACAGCAGGGAAACAGAAGGTCCCTTCCGGCTGTAAAAGAAGCAGGAGAGAGAAAAGCACCTGTAAGAAAACCTTCCAGAAACAACCAGAAAGAAGCAAAGAGTAAATTAAAGATCATACCTTTAGGCGGTTTAGAGCAGATCGGTATGAACATTACCGCATTTGAATATGAAGATTCCATTATTGTTGTAGACTGCGGTCTTGCATTCCCGGGAGATGATATGTTAGGTATTGACCTGGTGATCCCGGATGTATCTTATTTAAAGCAGAATATTGATAAGGTAAAGGGTTTTGTGATCACTCATGGACATGAGGACCATATTGGCGCACTGCCATATATTTTACAGCAGGTGAATGTGCCGATCTATGGTACAAAGCTGACCATTGCCTTAATTGAACATAAATTAAAAGAGCATAACCTGTTAAAGACTACCAAGCGTAAGGTAATGAAGCATGGACAGTCTGTTAATCTGGGATGCTTCCGCGTAGAATTTATTAAGACCAATCACAGTATCCAGGACGCTTCCGCCCTTGCAATCTTCTCACCGGTTGGTATTGTTCTTCATACAGGTGACTTTAAGATCGACTACACACCTGTTTTTGGTGATCCTATTGATCTGCAGCGTTTTGCAGAGCTGGGTAAAAAAGGTGTTCTTGCTATGCTGGCAGACAGTACCAATGCTACCAGACCTGGATTTACCATGTCTGAGCGCAGCGTAGGAAAGACCTTTGATACTATTTTTGCGGAACATACCAATCGCCGTATTATCGTAGCTACTTTTGCGTCTAACGTAGACCGTGTACAGCAGGTAGTAAATACTGCTTATAAATATGGTCGTAAGGTAGTAGTAGAAGGCCGCAGTATGGTGACGATCATAGATATTGCCAGTGAGTTAGGCTATATCAATATCCCGGAAGGCACTCTGATCGATATTGACCAGTTAAAGAATTATCCGCCTGAGTCTACGGTACTGATCACAACAGGAAGCCAGGGTGAGTCCATGGCGGCTCTGTCCCGTATGGCATCCGGCCTGCACCGCAAGGTATCCATTAAGCCGAACGATGTTGTCATTATGAGTTCTACTCCGATTCCGGGTAATGAGAAGCAGGTAGCCAAGGTTATCAACGAACTGGCTATGCGCGGCGTTGAGGTGATCACCGAAGATACCCATGTATCCGGCCATGCCTGCCAGGAGGAGATCAAGCTGATCTACTCCCTGCTGCATCCGAAGTTCGCGCTTCCGGTACACGGTGAGTACCGTCACCTGGTGGCAAATCGTTCCATTGCAACGGCTATCGGTGTGCCGAAGGAGAACGTGCTCATCATGTCTTCCGGTGATGTTGTGGAAATCTGTGAGGATTCCTGCAAGGTTGTGGATCATGTGCAGCATGGCGGTATTCTGGTAGACGGACTTGGTGTGGGCGATGTCGGAAACATTGTACTGCGTGACCGCCAGAACCTGGCACAGAACGGTATCATCATTGTAGTCCTGACCCTGGAGCGTTACAGCAACCAGCTTCTGGCCGGACCGGATATCGTATCCCGCGGCTTTGTTTATGTAAGAGAGTCTGAGGATCTCATGGACGAAGCAAAACGCGTAGTAGATGACGCAGTTGCAGACTGCCTGAGCCGTCATGTGACTGACTGGGGCAAGTTAAAGAACATGATCCGCGACAGCTTAAGTGATTTTATGTGGAAACGTATGAAGCGGAATCCGATGATTCTGCCGATCATTATGGAGGTTGAATAGGCTAAAGATGAGCCATATCACCAGAGATATCAACAGGGTGACCGGAACGGTCATCGGAATTTCGGGAAAGCTGATCCTGTATGCCCTTGTGATCCTTCTACTTGCAGAGGGTGTCACAAGAGGCTATGCCTTCGGTCATTCCCTGTTTTATGAAAGCTCCGTGGAGCAGGCACCGGGCCGCGACATTGTGGTTACGATTCAGGACGGACAGAAGGATTCTGAAACAATTCACGAACTGAAAAAAGGCGGACTCATCGACAATGAACTTGCCATGCGGGTCCAGATGAAGTTCTACGATTATGAGATTCATCCGGGAACCTACACGTTAAATACCTCCATGTCATCGAAAAAGATGCTTCAGGTTCTGAATGAGAAGATCGAAGAAGGGGAGGACACGGCATCATGATAGATCAGGACCGGATCACCCAGTATATCCATTCCCTGGATCAGGGGCACGGCGCGTTCTGTGACCAGATCGCGAAAACGGCGAGAACCGGACGTGTGCCTATCATCCGGAAAGAAACGGCCAATTTTCTGCAGGCCATGGTAGCGGCAAAGCAGCCAAAGCGCATTCTGGAGGTAGGAACCGCTGTGGGCTATTCTGCCCTTCTGATGGCGCAGGTCATGCCGGAGGGAACGGATATCATCACCATTGAAAAATATGAGCCGCGCATTCCAGTGGCACGCCGTCACTTTGATGAGGCGGGGCTTTCTGACCGCATTACCCTGCTGGAGGGGGATGCTGGGGAAATCTTAAAGGAACTGGATGCCTCCTTTGATTTTATCTTTATGGACGCGGCCAAGGGACAGTATATTCACTGGCTGCCGGATATTCTCCGGCTGTTATCCACAGGAGGCGTATTGTTTTCCGACAATGTGCTGCAGGACGGAGACATTATTGAATCCCGCTTTGCGGTGGAGCGCCGCAACCGTACCATTCACGCGAGAATGCGGGAGTATCTGTACACCCTGACCCATATGCCGGAGTTTCAGACCAGCGTGGTGCCGATCGGAGATGGCGTGGCGCTGAGTGTGAAACGGTAAAAAACTGAAATAGGAAAAATAGTATGAGAGACACAGAATTATTAATCCCGGCAGGCAGCCTGGATGTGCTGAAAACAGCAGTCATCTACGGTGCCGATGCCGTATATCTGGGCGGTGAGGCCTTCGGTCTCAGAGCCAAAGCAAAGAATTTTACCAACGAAGAGATCAAAGAGGGCATTGCCTTTGCCCATGAGCGGGGCGTCAAGGTCTACATCACCGCCAACATCCTGGCGCACAACGATGATCTGGCCGGTGTGGAGCAGTATTTTGAGGAGTTAAAGGACATCTGCCCGGACGCCCTCATCATTTCGGATCCGGGTGTGTTCGCCATCGCAAAGCGTGTACTGCCGGATATGGAGCTGCATGTCAGCACCCAGGCCAACAACACCAACTACGGAACCTATCTGTTCTGGCACCAGCTTGGCGCAAAGCGTGTGGTATCTGCGAGAGAGCTTTCCTTAAAGGAAATCAAGGAGATCCGTGCCCACATTCCGGAGGATATGCAGATTGAGAGCTTCATTCACGGAGCTATGTGCATTTCCTATTCCGGCCGCTGCCTGCTGAGCAATTTCCTGGTGGGAAGAGATGCCAACCAGGGTGCCTGCACCCATCCGTGCCGTTGGAAATACTCGGTTGTGGAGGAGACCAGACCGGGTGAGTATATGCCGGTTTACGAGAATGAGCGCGGCACCTACATTTTCAACTCGAAGGATCTGTGCATGATCGAGCACATTCCTGAGCTGATCGATGCCGGTATCGACAGCTTCAAGATCGAGGGTCGCATGAAGACCGCACTCTATGTGGCAACCGTGGCCCGCACCTATCGCAAGGCCATCGATGATTACAAGAAGGATCCGGCCCTGTACCAGAAAAATATGGAATGGTACAAGGAAGAAATCGGCAAGTGCACCTACCGGGAATTTACCACCGGCTTCTATTTTGAAAAACCAGGTGCGGATGCACAGATTTATGATAATAATACCTATGTTAAGAACTTCACATACTTAGGAACGGTAGAAAACGTGGATGAGCGGGGATTTGCCAAGATCGAGCAGAAGAATAAGTTCTCTGTAGGCGAGATGATCGAGATCATGAAACCAGACGGAAGAAACTTACAGGTGGAAGTGAAGGGCATCTATGACGCAGAGGGACAGGCACAGGAGTCTGCGCCGCATCCAAAGCAGGAGTTATACATTGATCTGGGCGTGGCACCGGAAGAATACGATATTCTGCGGAGACAGGAGCCATAAAAGAAAGCGTATCGTTTTGTGGACCGGTGGGATGGCAGTGACAGCTGCTGTGAAAGTCCACAAAAAGACCATAATCGATGAAAATATGGGGGTGGATGATTACCTGGATTTCAGCAGTGGCAGCGGTGGTCTGCCTGGTTTATTACGTGATCATTGTGTTATATGCAGGATTTTCCACATCATTTTCCTGGATCTGGCTGGCCGGGGCGGCACTTCTTGCCATGACTGGCTGGGGAAGCCATGAATACCGGCTTCACCCTCGGAAATTCCCGCTATGGGTTCCTGTGGCAGGAAGCACGATCTTTGGCGCTTCACTGGCAGTTTTTGTGGTGGTGGAGATTCTGGTCTTTATGGGAGCGGCCAGCAGTGATGAGCAGAATCTGGATTATGTGATCGTTCTTGGTGCAAAGGTAAAAGAGGAAGGAATCAGTAAATCCTTAAAAGCAAGACTGGATAAAGCCATCGAGTACAGCCAGGATAACCCTGGAACGGTATTGATCCTGTCTGGCGGCCAGGGACCAGATGAGCCGGTCAGTGAGGCAAAAGCCATGTTTGAGTATTTAAGTTACAATGGCGTGCCGAAGGATAAGATGGTGCTGGAGACTTTTTCCACAAGCACGGTGGAGAATATCGCTTACAGTA
>ERZ773158.3272-NODE-3272-length-10407-cov-16.510723_pt1 | contig 10407 bp, 10 predicted proteins | sample MGYA00511918_ERZ773158 | MGnify/ENA primary metagenome ERZ773158 (study PRJEB29015, sample SAMEA2737876) | human gut metagenome | biome: human gut; feature: human-associated habitat; material: faeces | place: China | collected 2012 ... | reverse complement strand
CGGACAGACCGCAGTCTGTCCGGTATTGCTCTAATAAAAAATAGTATTTCCGCTATTTATGCCCAGAGCGAAGCGGAGGGCATTTCAAATCGTCAGGCTTTTTCTTTCTTCCCGCCGTTCAGCTTCCAGAGCAGCCATGCATAGAAGTAATTCATCAGCAGGATGGCGATGCACCACAGCACCGACGCCTGCACGCTCTGGTCATACACCTTCATGAAGGGATATGGCCCATCTACCACGCGCTGGATGTTCAGCCACAAAATGATGCTGCCGTACAGCACCGTGGGCAGCAGCGCCCACTTGACCGTACTGCGGGGCAGGCGCGGTGTGCGCTCCAGCAGCACAAAGGAGAAGATGGCCGCCAGCGGGTTGAGCAGATGATGGTACAACATGGAGCTGGTGCACAGCATGATGTACCAGCCGTTGCCGTCCTCATACATGGGACCCAGCACGAACACCACCGTGAGAAAGGTCATGGTCAGGCAGCAGGTGGCAATGTACTTGAGGGTGTGCAGCCAGTGCGGCAGTTCCCTGCCGGTAAAGATGCATACCAGCTGGCCCACCGCCACCATGGCGCAGATGCAGGCCGAAAGGATGTTGGAATCCTCGGTGTAAAAAATGAACATCTGCTCTTTGCCCCAATCCCAGCTCATGGGCAGGGCAATGGGCTCCGCCCAGACGATGAACAGGTTCAGCGCGATGGAGAGCAGGCGGCGCACCGTATCAGCAAATTTTTTCATGGAAAGCCTTTCCGTCTTGTAATATTTCCTCGAAAATTTGAAAAAGGGCAGGTCTCCCTGCCCTTTTTCAAAAAACGCTTTATTTTGCGGTGTTGATGAAGCTGCGGTTGTCCCACAGGTACTTGATGCCGGAAATGGCCGTCACGGCAGCCACCAGCCAGCACAGCGCCATGGAAATGCTGATTACCAGGATCTGCCGCACGCCCTGCTCTGCGCCGGTAGCCGACATGCTTGCAATGGACATGCCAAAGAAGTAGAAGATGATGCTCAGCATCTGCAGCACGGTCTTCACCTTGCCCCACATGTTGGCGGCGATCACCTTGCCGTCCTTGGCACCGGCGGCCACCATGCGCAGGCCGGACACGGCAAACTCGCGGGCCAGAATGATGCACAGCACCACCGGGCTGCATACGCCGTCCCGCATCATGTAAATGAAGGCCACAGTGGTGAGCAGTTTGTCGGCCAGCGGGTCGGCAAACTTGCCGAAGTCCGTTACCATGTTCCACTTGCGGGCCAGATGGCCGTCCAGAAAATCAGTAAAGCTGGCAACAGCAAAGACGATGCCTGCGATCAGGTAATACGTCGGCTGGAAGGAGCCATCCGCGATGCCGCTCAGGCTGGTGAGGGACACAAAGACCATGAACACCGGCACCAGCAGGATGCGGGTCAAAGTGAGTTTATTGGGCAGATTCATACAGATTCCTCCAATTTGTTATTTTGCAACAGTACCATACAGATCGTAAAGGTCGCTGTCGTCCACCAGAACATCGTAGAACTGGCCGGGGTACAGCGGCTCCTCGCTGGAAACACACACATTGCCGTCCACCTCAGGAGCATCGCCGGTAGTGCGGCACAGATACAGGCCGCTCTCCTCGTCGATGCCGTCGCAAAGCACATGCACGGTCTGGCCCACCTTTTCGGCCTGCTTCTGGGCCATGATGCCGGTCTGGATCTGCATCACCAGTTCGGCGCGCTTGTCCTTGGTCTCCTGATCGATCTGGCCGTCCATCTTGGCAGCAACGGTGTTCTCCTCGGCCGAGTAGGCAAAGCAGCCCAGACGGTCGAACTTTACTTCCTTGACAAAATTGCACAGATCCTCGAACTGCTCCTCGGTCTCGCCGGGGAAGCCTGCGATCAGAGTGGTGCGCAGGGTGATGCCGGGGATCTCGCGGCGCAGCTTGCCGATCACCTCCAGCAGCTCGGCGCGGTTGGAGCGGCGGTTCATATTCTTGAGGATGGTGTCATTGCAGTGCTGGATGGGCAGATCGAGGTAGGGCACCACCTTCTCATTGCGCTTCATGGCGGCAATGAACTCATCCGTGATGCGCTCCGGGTAAGCGTACATAATGCGGATCCACTCGAGGCCCGGCACCTTGTTCAGCTTATCCAGCAGCTCGCAGATGCTGCCGGGTTTGCCCCAATCCTCGCCGTAAGCGGTGGGGTCCTGTGCGACCACGATCAGCTCTTTCACGCCCTCACCGGCCAGCCAGCGGGCTTCGGCCACGCAGTCGGCCATATCGCGGCTGTGCAGCGGGCCGCGGATGCCGGGGATGGCGCAGTAGTGGCAGCGGTTGTTGCAGCCCTCTGCGATCTTTAAGTACGCATAGTGGGCAGGCGTGCCGATGACACGCTTGCCGCCCAGCGGGAAGTCCTTTTTGGCACCGTAGCTTTCCAGATGGTTCTCGCCCTGGAACAGGCGGGCCACGATGGTGTCAATGGCCTTGTTGGAGGCACAGCCCACCACAGCGTCCACCTCGGGGATCTCCTCCTCGATCTGGCTGCGGTAGCGCTCGGCCAGGCAGCCGGTGACGATGACCTTCAGCTCCGGGTTCTGCTGCTTGTAGGCGCAGGCCTCCAGAATGTTCTCAATGGCCTCGGCCTTGGCGCTCTCGATAAAGCCGCAGGTGTTGACCAGAATGACATCGGCTTCACCCAGGTCAGCCACCGTCTCGTGACCGGCCGAAAGCAGGATGTGCACCATCACGTCCAGATCGACCTGGTTCTTGGGGCAGCCAAGGGAAATACATGCAATTTTCATAAGGGATGATACTCTCTTTCTCTTTTGAGGGATGCTTTTGATTTTTTACGATTTGCTCCGGAAAAGCTCCCCCTTCGGGGGAGCTGGCAAAGCCGCAGGCTTTGACTGAGAGGGTTATTCCCCCTCCTCCACCCTGCGAATAGCTTCCTTAATGACGGAATACGAAAATCCCCGCCGCTGCAGGGCCGCAATGACCAGATCCCTGCGGCCCGCTTCCAGCTTTTTGCGGTAATGCCCTTCCACCAGAGCGGCGGCGGCTTCCAGCTCCGGGTCCTCGCCGGAGTCATCGGGGGTGTAAACAGCATCCAGCGCCTGCTGTATCTCGCCTGCGGCCAGCCCTTTCTGCCGCAGATTCCGGGCAGCGGCGCGGCGGCTCTTTTTTGCCGCCAGCAGGGCGTGGGCACGGGTCTCGGCATAGCGGGCATCGTTGATATACTCCCGCTGCACCATCTCTGCCACCACGGCGGCACTGGTCTGCTGGGTATAGCGGCGGTTCAGCCGCTCATACAGCTGGCCCGAGGAAAGCTCCTGCCCGGCCAGCAGCTCCATGGCCCGGGTGCGGGCTTTGGCGGCATCGGTGGATTTTTCCTCTTCGGCCAGCGGGCGGCGGCCACGGCTGTAAAAGGCCATTTACTCTTCCACCATGATATCCAGCTCACTCTCGCTGCTGCGGGCGGGAGCCTTGACCACCGGCTCCTTTGCTGTGGCAGGAGCTGCCGGTTCCCCCTCTGCGGGGGCAGCGGCAGCCTTGCCCCCCGGGCGGCGGGTGGCATAGAGCTTGTCGGCATTGGCGCGCACCTGACCCTCGATATCATCGGCGATCTCGGGGTTATCACGCAGGAACTGCTTGGCGTTGTCGCGGCCCTGACCCAGGCGGATATCACCGTAGTTGAACCATGCGCCGCTCTTCTGAACGATGCCCAGCTTGACACCCAGATCGATGAGCTCACTCATCTTGGAGATGCCCTCGCCGAACATGATGTCGAACTCAGCCTCACGGAACGGAGGAGCCACCTTGTTCTTGACGATCTTGGCGCGGGTGTGGTTGCCGATGAACTGGCCGGAGGAATCCTTCAGGCCCTCCACGCGGCGGATATCGATGCGGACAGAAGAATAATACTTCAGGGCGCGGCCGCCGGTGGTGACCTCGGGGTTGCCGTAGACCACGCCGACCTTTTCACGCAGCTGGTTGATGAAGATGCAGACGGTGTTGGTCTTGCCGATGACGCTGGTCAGCTTGCGCATGGCCTGGCTCATCAGGCGGGCCTGCAGGCCCACATGGCTGTCGCCCATCTCGCCCTCGATCTCGGCGCGGGGCACCATGGCGGCAACAGAGTCCACAACGATGGCATCAATGGCACCGGAGCGCACCAGCGCCTCGCAGATCTCCATGGCCTGCTCACCGGTATCGGGCTGGCTGACCAGCAGGTTGTTGATGTCCACACCCAGCGCCTCGGCATACACAGGGTCCAGCGCGTGCTCCACATCGATGAAGGCAACATCGCCGCCCTTCTTCTGAGCTTCGGCCAGAACATGCAGGGCCAGCGTGGTCTTACCACTGGATTCGGGGCCGTACACCTCAATGATGCGGCCCCGGGGCACGCCGCCCACGCCCAGTGCCAGATCCAGGCCGATGCTGCCGGTCGAGATGGCATCCACCTGCATGGCGGCGTTGTCGCCCAGCTTCATCACAGCGCCCTTGCCGAACTGCTTTTCGATCTGGGCCAGTGCCGTGGCCAGCGCATCCTTCTTGGCACCGGGATCGGTCTTCTGGGTCGCCGGGGCAACGTTGTTGTTCTGATTTTTTGCCATAGTGTCATGCTCCTTTGTCATCTGTTCCCGGCGCGGTGCGGCCAAACGCAGGCGCGGGCATTCCATTTCTTTCGGTACTAGTATAACACATTTTACAGATATTACAACAGGAAGTTGTAGATATTTTTATTGTTTTCTCGCCATCACACAGCGGTCATTGCCTCCAAAGTCTTTTCTGCACACAATGTCCGTCCACCCGTTGGCGGCAAGCAGGGCCGTTACAGCTTTCCGCTGCTGCCAGCCGATCTCCAGGGCAAGGGCACCGCCGGGGCGCAGAGCTTTCTGGTAGTGTTCCGCAATGGCGCGGTAAAATACCAGCCCATCCTCCCCCGCTTCCAGCGCCATGGCAGGCTCCTGCGCCACCTCGGGCTGCAGCGCGCCCATCTCGGCGGCGGTCAGGTAAGGCGGGTTCGACACAATAAGGTCGAGCTGCCCCTCCGGCAGGGTCTGCCAGTAGGTGAACAGATCTCCCTGCACCGGGGTGATGATCAGCGCCGGGGAGAGGTGGGCGTTCTGCTCCAGATAGCGGTACGCCGCAGGGCTCTTCTCCAGACCGGTGACCTGTGCCGCCGGGCAGAAGCGCTTCACGCCCAGCCCCAAACAGCCTGTGCCGGCACAGAGGTCGAGCACCCGGGGTGCCTCCACCTCAGCCAGCATTCCGGCGGCGGCTTCGGCCACCACCTCAGTATCGGCCCGGGGGCAGAGCACGCCGGGGCCGACAGCCAGCTCAAAGTCAAGGAAGGGCCAGCTGCCGCAAAGGTATTGCAAAGGCTCCCGGGCCGCGCGGCGGGCCGTCAGGGCTTCCAGCCGCTCTGCCTGCTCTGCGCCCAGCGGAGCATCGGCAAGGCGGGCATCCCCGCCCACTGCCAGCCGGAAGAGCTCGGCCGCGTCAAAATCTGCGTCGGGGCAGCCTGCGGCGCGCAGGCGTGCCTCCACCTCCCGGACTGCTGCCCGGGGCAGCATCCCTGCGGTTACCATCTGCCGTCCTCCGGGTCCTCGGGCAGGACCGGCGTGACGGCGGCAATGGCCACCTCGATCATGCTGTCGTCCGGCTCAAACACGGTCAGATGCTGCACCCAGATGCCGGGCTGCCGGATGATGCGGGTGGCGATGTTGTCCGATCGGCCGCACCACTTGAGCAGCTCGTAGCTGATGCCCATGACCAGCGGCAGGAGCAGCAGCTTGAACACCACCCGCAGGCTGGTGCTGGACCAGGGCAGCACGCTGTACAGGAACACGCTGACGATGACCACCAAAATCAAAAAGCTGGTGCCGCACCGGGGGTGGAAGCGGGTATATTTGCGGACATTCTCCACCGTGAGGGGGTCTCCGGCCTCGTAGCAGGCAATGGTCTTGTGCTCGGCCCCGTGGTACTCGAACACCCGGTGGATCTCCTTCATCCGGGAGATAGCGGCCATGTAGGTCAGGAAGATGGCGACCTTGAGCACCGCCTCCAGCACCACCTTGGCCCAGCGGCCCAGCGGCACCAGATGGTTCAGGCCGCCCACCAGCACCGTGGGCAGAACGGTGAAGAGCAGGATGGCAAACAGCCCGCCGATCACGGCAGCCGCCGCCAACATAATATCTTCGGCCTTTTTGCCCAGATGGTCGCCCACCCATTTTTCAAAGGCGGTCTCCTCTTCGGCGGGGTCGTAGTCATCCCCCATGCTCACCTGTGCCGAGTACATCATATACTTGTATCCCATGATCAGGCTTTCGATCATCGAGATGGCGCCCCGCACCAGCGGGATCTTCGTCCACACGCCGTGGGTGGGGGTGGGCTCGACCTTGGTCTCAATGGTTCCATCGGGCTTGCGGACAGCACAGCAGATGTTTTTCGGGCCCCGCATCATAATGCCCTCCATCAGGGCCTGCCCGCCCACACTCGTCTTGAAGCGTTCCTTGTTCGGTTGATTCATTGGCTCTCCTATGGGGCGCTGCGGCCCCTCTCTATCGTAAAAACTGCCCCTCTATCTTACCAGATAAATATGGACAATCTCTTATCGTTTATAGATCGGCAGGCCCAGGGTGACCACTGTGCCCCGGCCCAGCGTACTCTTGAGGTCCATGGTGCCGTCCAGTGCGGTCATAATGGAATCCACCAGCGCAAGGCCGATGCCGCTGCCCCGCACCGAGTTGCTGCCCTTGTAAAACTTGGTCTTAACGTTTTCCAGATCCTCCGGCGGGATGCCCCGGCCCTGATCGATGATCTCGATGAAGGCTTTGTACTCGCCCTGCCAGATCTTGACCGTGATGCGTCCGCCGGGGGCCGAATACTTGATGGCATTGTCCAGAATGTTGATGAACACCTGCCGCAGGCGGTCGGGGTCGGCGTAGACCGGGATCATCTCCTCCGGCTCCGCATAGGCCAGCAGAAGCCCTTCCCGCTGGATGCGCGCTTCACAGAAAAGGACAGCGTCCGTCAGCTCGGCCACAAGGTCCAGGGGGCGGCACTCCATTTTCAGGCGGCCATTCTGCAGGCGGCTGAAATCCAGCAGCTCCTCCACCATGTTGTACAGGCGAGCGGTCTCGTTGTTGATGATCTCCAGCCCCTTGCGGTAGTTCTCATCGGTGGGGTCATCCAGGGTGCGCAGGGTCTCCACCCAACCCCGGATGGAGGTGAGCGGCGTGCGCAGCTCATGGGAGACCGAGCTGATGAATTCGTTCTTCATCTTCTCCGTCTCTTCCAGCCCCTCGGCCATCTGATTGATGGTGCCGCGCAGGCGGTCCACCTCGTCCCGCTCGTCACCGGTCACAGGCAGGCGGACATCCAGTTCTCCTCGGGCGATGCTGGCGGCGATCCGCTCCACCTGCCCCAGCGGCACCACGATGCCCCGCACAAAGTACAGGCCGGAGGCCACTGTAAAGCCCAGAATGGCCGCCACCACGATCAGACTGACGATGAAAACGCTCTTCAGCTGCGCCTGCACCAGCGTCAGGCTGGTGACAAGGCGCATGGCAGCCACGTCCTCGGCCGCATAGGGCACCAGACTGCACACAGCCATGACCGTTTCCCCGCTGGCGGTGCGGTAGATGGCCACACCCACGCCGTCCGGTGCATCCTGCGCCTTGTTAAAGTCGTCCTGCACCACGATGCCGTCCGCGCCCGTACCGCTGGACGAGGCGATCACGCCGCCGTAGCCGTCCAGCAGCATGAACTCATATTTGTCTTTATCCGCAAACTGCTCCACCATCCGGCGCAGGGCCACACTGCGGTTGGCCGCGGTCTTCTGGGCCGTGTCGCCGGTGTACATTTTCAGCTGACCGTTGATGGAGGAAAAACGCCGCATCATGGTCTGCTGGACGCTGTTGTAGTAGCTGCGGCTGAAGTTGTACACGAACATGCTCTCCACCAGCAGCACCAGCAGCACCGTCAGGAACAGGCTTCCCCGCAGCCAGCGGTGGGTAATACCACTGCGCATTGCTTTTCCTCCTTTCTGTCAGTAATCCTGGCTCTCCTATTGGAAGAGCTGTCGGGCACAGCGAGAGTGCGCAGTTTTTCTTTACTCCTCCCACCGGTAGCCGTAGCCCCACACTGTCATAATGTGGGTGGGGTGGCTGGGCTCATCCTCTACCTTCATCCGCAGACGGCGGATGTTCACATCCACGATCTTCACATCGCCGAAGTAGTTCTCGCCCCACACGCCCTTCAGGATCTTTTCCCGCACCAGCGCGATGCCGGGGTTGTGGAAGAACAGCTCCATGATCTGGAACTCCACCTGGGTCAGCTCGATCTGCCGCCCGGCCTTGAGGAGAACACGGCGGTTCTCATCCAGCACAAATTCCCCGCTGACCAGCGTGGTGGGGGCGCTTTCGTCGGCAGCGGAGCCGCCGCCCGAGCGGCCCACCCGGCGGCAGAGAGCCTCTACACGGGCCAGCAGCTCACTGACGCTGAAGGGCTTGGTCATATAGTCATCCGCACCGATAGACAGGCCGCGGATCTTGTCCTGCTCCTGCCCCTTGGCACTCAGGATGATGATGCCGATCTTCTGGTCGGTGCGGCGGATGGTCTCGCAGAGCGAGAACCCATTCATGCCGGGCAGCATCACATCCAGAATGGCAGCATCACAGCCGGGCTTCTGCTCCAGCAGAGGCAGGGCGGCTTCGGCGCTGTCGGCCTCCACCGCCTCCATCCCCGCCAGCCGCAGGTTCAGCGCGATCATCTCGCGGATGCTGGCTTCATCCTCTACCACAAGTACCTTGACCATCTAAGACCTCCATATTTTTCTGCTTTCTCCCTCTGCCCAAGAGCACACGGAGAAGCATTTCACCTCAGAACACCCAGCCTGCATCCGGTAAACTTCTGCAAAACTGAGCGGTATCATCAATTCAACCGGTACAACGACCGGGACAGTCGATAGCTCTGATCCTTCAGCACCACGTCCGGCCCGAACTTGGCCTGCATCTGGCGGGATGCCACCACGCCCAGGCGGGTCCAGCCCGCCGCGCTCTCGCTGGAAGGAACCAGGCGCATGGTCAGCACCAGCTTGCCCTCGTCCACGGTACGCAGCTCCACGGCCTCCTCTCCCTCAGCGCTGTCGGTGAGCATCAGGTTGCCCTCCCACTCGGCGGGCAGCTCAATGTAGCAGCTGCTCTCCTCGTCCAGCAGGCCGAAGCTCTTTTCCGGCTCCGGGCTGGTGTAGTCCATCCAGACGATGAAATCCATTCGTCGGCTCTGGCTCAGGTTCAGCAGGCCCGCTTCGTCAGGCTGGGTGGGGATCTCCACGATGCCGTCGCCGTCCAGATCCCGGCTGACCAGCGTGGAGACATTGCGCAGGGACGCATTGTACAGCTCACTGGTGCTGATTTGCTCGGCGGGCAGCATCTGCTGGCTTTCCTCATCGAAGTAGAGCAGCACCGTGGCCAGATTGTTGCCCGAAAGACCGGTCCAGCCGTCCAGCACCAGATAGCGCTTGCCGTCCGCTCCCAGGCCCGCCGCCACAGCGGCGCAGCCCGAGAACTTATCTGCCGAAAGGCCCATGACAGCCACCTGCTGGAACATCCCGTCCCGGTCAACGGTCAGCAGCTCGATCTGCACCCCGCCGTCCTCCAGCGTGGACATCAGGATCAGATCCTCGTTGCCGCCGCCGGTGATATCCTCCACCAGATACTGCTCATAGGACTGTTCCAGAATGGCATTGACCGTGCCGTTCTCGTAGGAGTACACCGCCAGATAGCTGTCGCCCTGCGCGGCGAGGTACCCCACCACCAGCTGGGTGGCGGCACCATCCTGCAGCTGTGCCAGCCGGACATTGTCCACTGTATCCGCCAGACCCTCGATGCTCTGGCGGACCTGCCACACGCCTGCGGCATCCTTCTGCAAAAATGCAATGCAGACATTGGAGCTCTGGGCCGTGGTGTAAAGAACAGCGGCATCCTGCTGGCCGTCACCATCCAGATCCTGCAAAAGGAACGGCGAGAGCAGCTCCCCCTGCATCGGGTATTTCAGCTGGGCGCTCTCCCCCAGCCATTCGTTCAGGGCATTCTGCAGCGCACCGTAGTCACCCGGAAGGCGCGGGGCACGCAGCAGCTCCTCCACCTGCACATTTTCCGACATCGGAAGGCCGCACGCCGAGAGCAGACCCATCATGCAGCCTGCACTCAGCACCAGAAACCGTCGTCTTTTCAACCGCCGCCCCTCCCTTCTGTGGAAAATTCGCAAAGTCGTGCAGAAATACAGTATAATTATAGCATTCTTGCCCCGCCATCACAAGCCCCAGCTGCTAACGCCCAACCGGGCAGCGCGGCATTCCCACGCAAGTGAAACGGGCCATTCCATCGCCCGCCCTACTGCCTGCGGCAGCAGGGTCCCACCCC
>ERZ773158.3270-NODE-3270-length-10410-cov-10.298407_pt1 | contig 10410 bp, 5 predicted proteins | sample MGYA00511918_ERZ773158 | MGnify/ENA primary metagenome ERZ773158 (study PRJEB29015, sample SAMEA2737876) | human gut metagenome | biome: human gut; feature: human-associated habitat; material: faeces | place: China | collected 2012 ... | reverse complement strand
TTTCCGAGGAGATCATTATCTGGAACTCCAATGAATATCAGTTTGTCGAGATTGACGATGCTTACAGTACCGGAAGCAGTATTATGCCGCAGAAAAAGAACCCGGATATTGCAGAGCTTGTGCGCGGCAAGACCGGACGTGTTTATGGCGCTTTAATGTCATTGCTTACCACGATGAAGGGAATCCCGCTTGCCTACAACAAAGACATGCAGGAGGACAAAGAGTTGTCTTTTGACGCTATGGATACCGTCAAAGGCTGTATTGCGTTATTTACCGGAATGCTCGCAACCATGAAGTTTAATAAGGGTAAAATGCGTCTGTCCGCAAACAACGGATTTACCAATGCAACTGACGCAGCAGACTATCTGGTAAAACATGGTGTACCATTCCGTGATGCGCACGGCATTATAGGAAAAATCGTTCTCTATTGCATTGAACGCGGAATTGCGATCGACGATATGAGTTTAGACGAGCTAAAGGCAATCTGTCCGGTATTTGAGGAAGATATATACGAGGAGATTTCCATGGAGACATGTGTGAATAACCGTCTGACGATCGGGGCACCCGGAAAGGCAGCCATGGAGAAAGTGATCAAGGCTGAAAAGGCATATCTGGCAGAAGATTGGAAAGAAAACACTTTAACACGGTAAAACGTTATTGTAAAAAATGCACAAAGAATACCCGGAAAGATGACATTTTTTTACAAAATAGACCATTGCTTTTTTGAGAGAAATAGCATAATATATTCACTATAACGACATCTGTTCGCGATAGACGGACAAACAACAGGATGTACGATCCGCGGACATTCGATTGTCAGGAATGGAAAGAGCCGGTAACAGGGACGGTTCTTCGAACGAACAGGGAAAGACGAGGAGATTAGGCAATGAGTGAAAAGTTAAAAGTAGGTATTCTTGGTGGAACAGGTATGGTAGGACAGAGATTCATCTCTCTGTTGGAGAATCATCCGTGGTTTGAGGTGACAACGATCGCAGCCAGCCCAAGAAGTGCCGGTAAGACATATGAAGAGGCAGTTGGTGATCGTTGGAAAATGGATACTCCAATGCCGGAAGCAGTAAAAAAGATTGTTGTCATGAACGTCAACGAAGTAGAAAAAGTTGCTGCAGAAGTAGATTTTGTTTTCTCCGCAGTGGACATGACAAAAGAAGAGATCAAAAAAATCGAGGAAGAATACGCTAAGACAGAGACACCGGTTGTATCCAACAACAGTGCACACAGATGGACACCGGATGTGCCGATGGTCGTACCGGAGATCAATCCGGAACATATGGAAGTGATCAGATATCAGAGAGAAAGACTTGGCACAAAGCGCGGTTTCGTTGCTGTAAAACCAAACTGCTCCATCCAGTCTTATGCACCTGTTCTCACCGCATGGAAAGAGTTTGAGCCATACGAAGTAGTGGCAACTACTTATCAGGCAATTTCCGGAGCAGGAAAAACGTTCAAAGACTGGCCGGAAATGGTTGGAAATATCATTCCATACATCGGTGGTGAGGAAGAAAAATCCGAGAAAGAGCCGCTTCGGATCTGGGGACACATTGATGATGAGAAGAAAGAGATTGTTCCTGCAACATCTCCGGTTATCACATGCCAGTGTATCCGTGTTCCGGTATTAAATGGACATACCGCAGCCGTATTTGTAAAATTCAAAAAGAAACCAACCAAAGAACAGTTGATCGAAGCATTGAGAAACTACAGTGGAGTTCCACAGGAATTAAATCTTCCAAGTGCTCCAAAGCAGTTCATCCAGTACTTAGAGGAGGACAACAGACCGCAGATCGCGTTAGATGTCAACTTTGAGAACGGTATGGGTATCTCTGTTGGACGTCTGAGAGAGGACACTGTTTATGACTGGAAGTTTGTAGGTTTATCCCACAATACTGTCAGAGGTGCAGCAGGTGGTGCAGTGCTCTGCGCAGAACTGTTAAAAGCACAGGGTTACATCACAAAGAAATAAGAGAGAATATCATAGCGATTTAAAAAGTCCGTATCACAGATGTGTGGACTGTAAAGAAATGACCGGAATAGTAAAATGCTGTTCCGGTCATTTCTTATGTATCTTTTTATATGGCAAGAACCGGGTTGTCGGAAAAGTTAAAAAATGATATAATTTTTACTACATTGAAGGAAAACGAACAAACAGACAGAAATGGGAGGTTTCTTATGGTAGCGAAGACATCCATTTTAAAAGAACTTGAGACAATTTATGGGAAGAGTGGAAATCAGCTCTATGTGTTGTATGGACGGACAGATTCTGAGAAAGAACAGTTATTGAAAGCGTTTCTTTCAGACAAGAAGTACTTTTATTATCGCAGCAGACAGGCATCGGGACAGGAACAGAGAAATCAGATGGAGGCAGAGATTCGGCAGAAGTTTTCGGCGAATATTACAAAGCACAGCTATGACGAATTTTTCAACCGGATCAAAAGTGGTGATGCGTCAAAACTTGTGGTTGTGATTGATGAATTTCAATTGATTGCAAAAAAAGATGCCTCTTTTATGGAGAGCATTGAAAAATTAAGAATGAAACGTCTTTATCCGGGACCGGTGTTGATCCTTTTGTGCAGTTCTTCGGTTGCATGGGTGGAACAGGAGATGCCTGCAACACTCGGTGAGCAGAGCAAAAGAATTGATGGAAAGATTAAGATTAATCCTTTGAATTTCTTAGAGGTGGTACGTGCATTTCCACAGTATCAGGTCAGTGACTGTATCAGAACTTACGGTGTTATCGGCGGCGTTGCAGGCTATATCAACCACTGGGATCAGCGCGTGGATCTGAAAACCAATATATGCAGAAATATTTTAAATCGGAATGGTTATATGCACCGGGCGGCAGAGCAGCTGATCGCGGCAGAACTGCGGGAACTGTCTGTGTATGAGACGATTCTTTATTATATTGCAAGCGGTTATGATAAGTTAAATGAACTTCATTTAAAAACTGGTTATTCACGTGCAAAAATCAGTGTGTACATGAAGAATCTCGGAACCTTCCATATTGTGGAAAAGGAGACCTCTTTTGAGACAGGTGGATGGGAAAATGCGAAAAAAGGTGTCTATCGTATTAAGGATAATTATGTGAATTTCTGGTTCCGTTTTGTGTATCCACATCTTTCCGAACTTTATATGATGAGTCCGGAACAGTTCTACGATGCGTATATCACATCGGGAATCGACGAATATCTGGAACGCTATTTCAAGGAAGTATGCATGGAATATGTAGGACTTTTGAATCTGATTGGAAAACTGCCAATGAAGATCAGTAAGATGGGAACATGGATTGGAAAAGAAGGAAATATCGACATTATTGCACAGAACTCTGTGCGGGAGAATATTGTCGGATACTGTAACTGGAATCAGCCGGAATTTACCATGGAGATGAAAGAAGAATTGTTAAAGAGTATGAAGCAGGCAAAAATTGATGCAAAGTATTTCTTTCTGTTTTCAGCAAAAGGTTTTTCAGAAGAGATCAGACAGCTTGCAGAAGAGGATACCAGATATATTCTGGTCGATATGAATGAATTATAAAACTTCTTATTTAGGAAAGAAGTAAGAATTACAGAAGTTGGAGGAATTTTTTTGGCAAAGTCATTAATTATAACGGAGAAACCAAGTGTTGCGCAGGAGTTCGCACGGATTCTTGGTGTATCAGGCAGAAATGACGGATACATAGAAAACAGTGATTACGTCATTACCTGGTGTGTCGGTCATCTTGTGGAGATGGTCTACCCGGAGGTATATGATGAAAAGTATAAAAAATGGAAGTTAGAGGATCTTCCTTTTCTTCCGAAAGATTACAAATATGATGTGATCCCGGCAGTCAGCAGACAGTATGACGTGGTACACAAAATGCTGCACCGCGAGGATATCGATACCGTCTACTGGGCAGGGGATGCCGGAAAAGAAGGACAGACCATCGAGGAAAACATCCGTATGTTCGGCGGTGTCCGCGAGGGGATGAAAGAGCTGCGCGTCTGGATCGATTCCCAGACAGAGGAGGAGATCAAGCGGGGTATCCGCGAAGCAAAGCCGATGTCGGATTATGCAAACCTCGGAAAATCCGGCATTATGCGGACCATTGAGGATTATGCAATGGGAATTAATTTTTCCCGTGCAATGTCCGTGAAATACGGAAATCTTTTAAATGATGCGGCGGGGACGAGAAGTTATACTGCAATTGCAGTCGGCCGTGTCATGACCTGCGTGCTCGGTATGGTCGTGATAAGGGAGCGTGAGATCCGCAATTTTGTGGAAACGCCATTTTACCGTGTAGTCGGAAGTTTCACGGATGCGAACATCGAGGCGGAGTGGAAAGCGGTAGAAGGTTCTAAATACTTTGAATCTCCATTATTGTATAAGGAAAGCGGATTTAAAAAGCAGGAGTCTGCGGAGAGCTTAATTACAGAGCTTTCCGGGAAAACAGCGGTTGTCTCCTCGATTGAGCGCGCAACCTCGCGGAAAAAGGCACCACTTCTTTTTAACCTTGCAGAACTGCAGGCCGAGTGCTCGAAACGTTTTAAGATCAGCCCGGATGAGACGTTGCAGGTTGCACAGGATCTCTACGAGAAGAAGCTGACGACCTATCCGAGAACGGATGCACGTGTGCTCTCCACTGCAGTCGCAAAAGAGATCGGCAAAAATGTGAGCCGGTTAAAAGGTTATGAACCGGTGCAGGGGTACGTGGAACGTATCATGAAGGAAGGACTTCATTATAATATTGCAAAAACGCAGTATACGGATGACTCGAAAATTACCGATCACTATGCAATCATTCCGACCGGACAGCTCACAGAGCTGCGTTCTTTAAATGAACTGCAGAGAAGTGTGTATGATCTGATCGTCCGGCGTTTCTTAAGTATTTTTTATCCGTCAGCAGAATATCAGACGGTAAAACTTGTGGTGGCTGTCGGAGAAGAAAAACTTTTTGCCGGTGCAAAAGCATTAAAGGTGCCGGGATTTTTAGAGATTGCAGGAAGAAGACAGGAGGCAGAAAAAGAAAGCGGCAAGGATGAGAACGAGGAGACAGACAGTCCGGGACTTCTGGAACTGGCAGATCAGCTGACAGAGGGGCAGGAATTGCCAGTCAATGGTTATTCTTTAAAAGAGGGAAGCACAAAGCCGCCGAAACGCTACACTTCCGGTTCAATGGTGCTTGCGATGGAAAATGCCGGGCAACTGATCGAGGATGAAGAGCTGCGCGCACAGATCAAAGGCTCTGGAATTGGAACTTCCGCCACCCGTGCGGAGATCATCAAAAAACTTGTGCGCATCGGTTATCTGCACCTGAATAAAAAATCGCAGATCCTGTCGCCGGAGGTGCTGGGCGAGATGGTCTACGAAGTGGTGAATATGACTGTCCCGGCACTTTTGAATCCGAAAATGACCGCTTCGTGGGAAAAAGGACTTGACGGTATCACGCGTGGAACGGTGATCATGGAAGATTACCGGGAAAAACTCGAGGATTTTATACGTAAAGAGACATTAAACATGGTGGAACGGAATCTGACGTCACGGCTTGTGGAACAGATCCAGCCGCTGGCAGGAAAGGATGCAAGAGGCATTGCGGCAAAGAAAAAGCTGGGAATTGCCTGCCCGGTCTGCGGTGCGGAGCTTGTGACGACACCGTTTGGCTATGGGTGCAGCAATTATAAAAAAGACGGCACCGGCTGTGGTTTTTCCATTGGAACGATTGCAGGGCGTGATCTTTCGGAGGAAGAGTTCAAGGATTTGATTACGAAAGGAAGAACAGATGTTCTGGATGGTTTTGTCTCCAAATCGAAGAAGAAATTCCCGGCGTCACTTGTTTTGCAGAAGGATGAGGAGGGAAAAATCAATATCAGTTTTGATTTTTCGGCAAATGAACCACAGGTGGTGGAAGGAATCAAATGCCCGTCCTGCGGCGGTGACATTGTGACGACAGCCTACGGGTTCCGGTGTATTCATTTTGACCGGGAGGAAGAGGACAGTTGTGATTTCTCTGTCGGAAAAATTGCAGAGAAAAGTCTGAATGTGTCACAGCTCACAGAACTCATTACGAATGGAAGAACCGGAACAATCCGTGGATTTAAGTCAAAAAACGGAAAGAGATTTGATGCCTGTCTCTGTCTGGAAAAAGATGAAAACGGTAAAGCGGTTATAAAATTTGATTTTGAACATGTGGAGGCAAAAAAAGTAAAAGATGTTGTCTGTCCGCTCTGTGGAGGAGAAATCGTCCAGACACCGTTTGGGTTTGGATGTGCAAACTATTCCAAAGAGAATCCGGAAAGCTGCCGCTTCTCCATTGGGAAAATGGCAGAGAAATCACTGACAGAATCACAGGTCAGAGAACTTTTGATAAATGGAAGAACCGGGACGATCCGTGGATTTAAGTCGAAAACCGGAAAAAAATTTGATGCGCGCGTGGTGTTGAGCCGGGATGAAGCCGGAAAAGTGACCGGGTTAAAATTCGATTTCACGGATCTTGAGCCTGTAAAAGTGAAGGATGCAGTCTGCCCACTCTGTGGAGGTGAGATCATCCAGACACCGTTTGGCTATGGATGTGCCAATTATTCCAAAGATAATCCGGAAAGCTGCAGATTTGCGATCGGAACAATCGCAGGTGTGAAGTTAAAGGAGGCGCAGGTGAAGGAACTGCTGCTCCGTGGCAGAACGGAAGTCATTAAAGGGTTTATCGCAAAGACCGGTATGATGTTTGACGCACCGTTGAAGCTTACACCGGAGGGACAGGTGACGTTCGATTTTCCGGAGAAACCAAAGCCTGTAGACACGACCTTAAAATGTCCAAAATGTGGACACTTTATGAAAAAATCCCAGTGGTATTACGAGTGTGAATGTGGATTTAAAGTGGCACATACGGTGGCAAAGGTGGAGTTAGAGGAAGCCGTTATGCAGGAACTTTTTGAGACCGGAAAGACGAAGAAAAAAATAACCGGATTTACGTCAAAAGCGGGGAATGTGTTTGATACCTGCCTGAAATTTGAGGATGACAGAATCAGTTTTGATTTTGACAATCCGGGAGAAATCCAGTCGGAAAATGATGAAATTGTCGAATAGTAATTGATTTTTTCATAAAACAGGGATATGATATATAGATAGAAGTACCACTTATCGAGACATGTGCGTACAAAAATAAATACTAAGGAGACATAGGGATGAAAAAGGGTCATGATTTAAAAATACGTGAAGAACTTTCTAAGAGTTACATGCAGGTTATTTTTATTGCAAGTATCTCAGCAATCGTAGGAATCGGTGCGTTATTAATTATGACAAGGATGTATAACAATGCGCTTACCAATTATGGATTCTCCCAGGGAGATATCGGGAAGGCGATGACAGTGTTCGCCGGTGCGAGGAGTGATCTGAGGGGTGCGGTCGGTTATGACGAGGAAAGTATTATCAAAGACTTAAAAGAGGATTATTACGTAAAACAGGATTCATTTAATACATACCTTGCAGAAGTCGAAAAGAGCATGGTGACAAAAGCCGGAAGAGATGCGTACAATCAGCTCCTTGCCGATCTGGATGGATATTGGGAACTTTCCGATGAACTGATCGAAATCGGAGCCACGACAGATGAAGCCGGCAGCAAGGAAGCGCAGGATCGGGCGGTCAAAGAACTCAAGCCAATGTATGAGGCTGTTTACAATGATCTGAAAGATCTGATGGATGTCAATGTCCAGAAGGGAGATCAGACAGAAGCAATCCTGGCAGTGATGGAGATTATTGTTGTGATCATCATTATCGCAGTGATAATTCTTTCCGTTTTGAGTGGCAGAAGATTGGGAAATCAGATCGCAGATGGAATCGCAAAGCCGTTGCAGCAGATGTCAGAACGCCTGAAAACATTTGCGGAAGGAGATCTTGACAGCGAGTTCCCGGAGCATGATGCGAAGGACGAAGTTGCAGAAATGATTGAAACGGCAAGACAGATGGCAGACAACCTGAATGTGATCATCTCTGACAGCGGAAGACTTTTAAATGAGATGGCAGATGGTAATTTTGCTATCGCAACAGATCATGAAGAAAGATACACCGGAAAATTCAATGATCTTCTTATTGGAATACGCAACATGAACCGCAAAATCAATGATTCTCTCCACCAGGTAGAGGAGACGGCAGAACAGGTATCCTTAGGTTCCGGCAATATGGCAGAGGCTGCACAGTCTCTGGCAGAAGGTGCTACGGAACAGGCCGGGGCAGTCGAAGAGCTTCAGGCAACCATTGCTGATATCACTGCCAACGTAGAACACACAGCAGCGGATCTTCAAAAGTCCCATGCTGATGCAAGAAAATATGCAGATGATGCGCATCACAGCCGTGAGCAGATGCACGCAATGGTGGAAGCTATGCAGCGTATCAGCGAGTCTTCCATGAAGATTGAGAATATCATTTCCGAACTGGAGGATATCGCAAGCCAGACAAACCTGTTATCTTTGAATGCTTCCATCGAGGCAGCACGTGCAGGTGAGGCAGGAAAGGGATTTGCAGTTGTTGCTGACCAGATCCGTAAACTTGCAGAACAGAGTGCGGCTTCGGCAGTTTCCACAAGAGAACTGATCCAGGGTTCTATCCATGACGTTGAAGATGGAAATAAAGCGGTTGCTTTGGTTTCAGAGACATTAGACGAGGTGATCAAAGGAATTAATGCTATTGCAGATACATCCAAGTCCTTAAGTGAGAGCTCACAGTCTCAGGCAACGGCTATGGAGCAGGCAGAACAGGGAGTCAACCAGATTTCCGAAGTTGTTCAGTCCAACTCTGCTATGGCACAGGAAACATCTGCTACCAGCGAAGAATTGTCTGCACAGGCAGAAACGCTCGATAATCTTGTAAAACAGTTCAAATTAAGAGAACAGAAATAAAAGAATAATAAGAATAATAATATAAGAAAAGGAGTCACAGCAGAGCTGTGGCTCTTTGCATGAAAAACAGGAAGGAAGAAAAAATGGAAAACGCAAAAATCAGTAATTTGTATGATCTGAATGAGACAATTGCGAAAGAATATTTAGAGCAGTTTACTTATCCGTGGGAAGCATTAAAAGGAATCAGTGAATTTATCAAAAAATTAGGACCGACATTAGATCCTGAAAAGTTTGAAAAACGCGGCGAAGATATCTGGGTTGCCAAAAGTGCAAAGGTTGCACCGACTGCCTGCTTAAATGGACCGCTCATCATTGATGAGGAGGCAGAGGTTCGTCACTGCGCATTTGTAAGAGGAAGTGCCATTGTCGGAAAAGGCTCTGTTGTCGGAAACTCTACCGAGTTGAAAAACGATATTATTTTCAATTCTGTACAGGTGCCACACTATAATTATGTAGGAGATTCTATTCTGGGATACAAATCCCATATGGGTGCAGGTTCTATTACCTCAAATGTGAAATCAGACAAGACACTTGTAGTAGTAAAGGATAAGACAACCGGGGAAGAACTCGAGACAGGCTTGAAGAAGTTTGGCGCAATGCTTGGTGATTTTGTAGAGGTGGGATGTAATTCCGTTCTGAATCCGGGTACTGTGATCGGAAGCCACAGCAATGTTTATCCGCTGTCCATGGTGCGTGGTGTCGTCCCGTCAGACTCTATTTACAAAAATAAAAACGAAATCGTAGCAAAGCAGTAAAATATCAGGAATGGTACATTTCCCGTGGCATGTTTTTGTTTTTTACAAAAAAGTACATAAATTTTATGGTTTCTACTTGTGAAAATGAGAAAAATGTGCGAAAATGTTTGAAGTATGTTAAGCATCTGACAATGTTTAGCAGATGACATATCTATTTATATGTGAAAGGAGACTTAAAATGATTTACACTAAGGAAGTCGAAAACATGTGCCCGGTAGCAAAAGGCGCAAAACATGAACCAGCTCCAATTCCAGAAGAAGGAAAATGGGTTCACTCTAAAAAAATTGAAGATATCTCAGGATTTACACATGGTGTAGGCTGGTGTGCACCACAGCAGGGTGCCTGTAAGCTTTCATTAAATGTAAAGAATGGTATTATTGAGGAAGCTTTAGTTGAGACGATCGGATGTTCCGGTATGACTCACTCTGCAGCTATGGCAGCAGAAGTTTTACAGGGAAAAACAATCCTTGAAGCTTTAAATACAGACTTAGTTTGTGATGCGATCAACACAGCTATGAGAGAATTATTCTTACAGATCGTTTACGGACGTACACAGAGTGCATTCTCTGATGACGGATTAGCAGTAGGTGCTGGTCTTGAAGATTTAGGAAAAGGACTTCGTTCCCAGGTTGGTACAATGTACGCAACAAAAGAAAAAGGTGTTCGTTACCTTGAGATGGCAGAAGGCTATGTAACAGGTATCGCCCTTGACGAGAACAATGAAGTTATCGGATATCAGTTCGTTTCTCTTGGAAAAATGACTGACTTCATCAAAA
>ERZ773158.3265-NODE-3265-length-10422-cov-22.403492_pt1 | contig 10422 bp, 7 predicted proteins | sample MGYA00511918_ERZ773158 | MGnify/ENA primary metagenome ERZ773158 (study PRJEB29015, sample SAMEA2737876) | human gut metagenome | biome: human gut; feature: human-associated habitat; material: faeces | place: China | collected 2012 ... | reverse complement strand
GGCCTCTTGAACCCCATTCAAGCGCGCTACCAAAACTGCGCTACACCCGGATATCTGTTTGCGTTTGCCGCTCACAGCTTGATTAGTATACCCGACTTTTCCCGTTTTGTCAAGCGCTTTTTCCAAATTTCTGATGCAGTTTTTACATTTTACTGTCCCGGCTTTTGCCCGCCAAAAGGATGCGCGAAAGAGCGTTATTTTCAAAAATCGCGATACACATCTTCCTCATCGTCCTCATGGATGGGGGTGGTGTCGTCCGGCGGTGCGCCAAACTCCACCGTGGCAAAGGCCAGCGCGAATACGCTGTCTGCCCCGGCGTGAAGCAGTGCCTGCGCGCAGGCGGCAGCTGTTGTGCCGGTGGTGATGACGTCATCCACCAACAGGATGCGCTTGCCCTCCAGCTGCTGCGGCTGTGCCGCCCGGAAAGCACCTGCCACGTTGGCTATGCGCTGTTCCAGCGGCAGACCGGCCTGATGCCGTTTGGCGCGGGTGCGCTCCAGTGCCTGCGGTGCCAACGGCACCTCCATAGCCTTGGCCAGCGGCAGCGCCATCAGTTCCGGCACATTGTAGCCGCGCCTTTTACCGGAGGCCGGCACCGGTACGATCAGGTCGTACCCGATGGCCGCCCACGGCACCGGCTGCGGGAGCAGCTCGCCGTACTGCACGGTCAGTTCACCGCCAAAGGCCAGCTGTACCAGACGGTTGCCCATCTCCACAGCCCGCCACGGCTTGCCCTGATACTTTGCGTTCAGGATGCCGCGCCGCACACAGCCGCTGTAACGGTAGGGCGCAGCCGCACCGGCCAGATTGCTGATATAGTGCTGCGCCGGGTCCAGCCGGATGCCCGGCTTGCGACGCAGCGTTTCCAGCTGCACTGCACAGTCCGGGCAATCTCGTACATCCCCCAGCACCCGGCCGCAGAAAGGGCACTCGCGCGGGTAGAGCAGCTGCCGTACCGCCCGCAGCGCCCTGCGCCGGGGGTCATAGTAGTCCATCAGTCCTTTTTGACCGCCACGATCACCCGCACGCGCTTGCCTGCTGCGCAGCCAAAGTTATCGTACCAGCCAGTCAGGTAGTAGCCCTCAGAGTTCACCTCAGAGAGCTTGGTGGCGTAATACTGTCCCTTGTACCACAGGTACACCTGCATATCGTCAGCCGTCTCGTAGCGGGTGCCGTTGCTTATCACCGAGGCTGCACCCACCTGATCGATCTTCATGGGCATCAGCTGGATCATGGCCTTTACCGTGCCGTTCACGTTTTGCCGCACTGCCAGACCGCCCGCCAGCACCGGATACTTGATGGAGGTGGAAAAGCTGGCCTGACTGCCGTTGACGTAGCAGATGTAGGTAGCGCCGCCGCCCACAAAATTGAGGATGGTGCTCATAGGCTGGCCGGTAATGTTGGCCAGCTGCTTGAGACCGATGCTCAGCAGCGAGCCGGAACTGCTGGTGATGCGGTTCCAGACCGTGCTCAGCAACGAGCCGTCAATGACGCCCCACAGGATCTCGCTGGTGGTGGGCACCAGCACACTGCGCAGATCGTCCACCACGGTGGTGGTGTTGGTGGTGCCGCCGGTAGAGCCGGAACCGGAAGAGCCGTCCCCGGTGGAACCGCTGCCGGAGCCGGAAGAACTGTCCCCGGAAGAGCTATCCCCCGAGCCGGAGGAGCCGCTGCCGGTCAGGGTGCCCAGAATGGAACTGGCGTTGAAGGCCAGATTCTTCACATCGTCCAGCACGCCGTATTTCCACAGATCACCGGTGACATCGTTCAGGATCAGGCGGTCGATCTGTCCCTGCTCATTCAGCGTATAGTAACGCACGGCCAGTGCGTTCAGCTTTGTCCCCGCTATTCGGCTGGGACGAACCGTCCCAGCCAACCCCTCCGATGTCGTATCCAGAATTTGTACGTCATCGGCCAGAGCATAGTCCCCCAGCGCGGTGGCGGTGTCGTTGATGGTGCCGCTGACCGATTTGGACTCGATGGCGGTCACCTGTTCCCCTTCGGGGGTCACGCTGATCTCCACCAGCCAGCCGGTGGGGTAGTTCAGGCTTTTGTCGATATTCACAATGCGGGTAATGCCGTCGGTGCACATCACCGAGATCTTTTGCAGCACGTCTGCGCCGTTATCCTCTACAAGGCTGCGGGTAGCGGTCTGCACCACGCCATAGAACACGCTGTCGGCTTCCTCGCCGGTGATCACATCGGCTACCTCGTTGTCCATGCCCAGCAGCAGGGTGACCACTTCGCCCACGCCGCCGCCGTTCAGGGAGGAGATCTTGGACGCCACGGCAGAGCTGCCCAGCGTGTAATTGCTGCCCGCCACGGTCAGCGCGGTAGGCGCGCTGGCGCTGGGCGATACTGCCGTGATGCGGCCTGCGGCGCGGCGGGTGTAGATCCACACCGTCTGCAGGCTCTCGCTGTAATAGTACACGTCGTACTTGTTCAGCTCTGCCGAAGCAGAGGCCTTATCGTTGCGGTAGACGCTCACCGGCGTAAAGGGCAGCTGGGTGCCCTCTTCTGCTACAAAGGGACCCTTGCGGCTCTTGAGCAGCACCGAAGAGGTATCCACCTGACCGTTGGACACCGTAAAGCCCAGCGAGCTGCCGTAAGCGCTGCCGCTGGCGGTGTTGGCGCGCAGGGCGTTGTACAGCAGCAGGGTGCTCTGCTCGTAGGTCATGGCCTGTCCCTGCGTGCAGGTCAGCTGATCCCGCAGACCGATCTGCTGCGCCTTGTTCAGCTGTGCCTGCGGGAAGGAGCCGGTCATGTCGGTGGTCTTATAGCTCAGCAGCTTCAGCACCGCCGCACAGGCTTCCTCCAGCGTGACGGTGTTGTCCGGGCGGAAGGAGCCGTCGGTGTAACCGTTCATCCAGCCCTGCTGCACCGCAATGCGGATGTAGGGTGCCCACTGGGAGCTGCCGGGCACATCCCGGTACAAAGTGCCCACCGTGCCCTGTGCGCCTACGCTCTCCCGGTAGGTGGAAAAGGACACCAGCATTTTGGCAAAAGCGCCGCGGGTAATGTTGGCGCTAAGCTCCTGACCGGTGGGCACAGCGCCCAGAGTAATAGCCGTCTGCAGGGCCGTGTTGTTGATGCTGGCCGCCGAGACCGGCAGCACCAGCACCGACACCGCAATGCTGACCGCCAGCAGAAATGCGAGAATCCGTTTTTTCATTGGTCGTACCTCTTGTTCTTTGTTTATCACGCCGCCGCGATCAATCGTAGCGCAATGCTTCAATGGGGTTCAGCCGGGCTGCGCGCCGCGCCGGCAGATAGCCGAACAGCACGCCGATGCCCACCGAGATGCCAAAGGCCACCACAATGGAGTTGAAGGAGGGGCTTACCGTAACAGTGGTATCGGTCATGAACATGGGCAGCACCTTGTTTGCCGCCATGGACACCGCATAGCCCAGCGCAATGCCTAAAACGCCGCCCAGCGCCGAGGTAGTGGCTGCTTCCACCACAAACTGCGCCAGAATGGTGCGCTCCTTTGCGCCCAGCGCCTTGCGGATGCCGATCTCGCGGGTGCGCTCGGTCACAGACACCAGCATAATGTTCATAATGCCGATGCCGCCCACCAGCAGCGAGATGCTGGCAATGCCGGTAAGTATCACGATGACCATGTTGATCATCTTGTTCATTTCCTCCAGCCACTCGCTGGCGCTGTACACATAGTAGCCGTTTTCGGTCTTGAGGATCGACATCAATTCCTCTTCCATCGTGCTCTTGGCCTCGTTGGCAAGGCTTTCGTCGGCCATCATGGCGGTGTAGCAGTCCACCATGCTTTGGCTGGAAAGCCGCATCACGGTGGTGTAGGGCAGGTAAACGCAATCGTCATCGCTGCCCTGCTGCATAGTGGGGTCGCTGACTTTGGCAGACAGCACACCTACGACGCGGAACTTGTTGGCACCGATCTTGAGCGTCTGCCCCACACCGTTGCCGCCAAAGGCTACGCGGTTGAGGTAATCGCCGATGACGCAGACCTGCTTGTTGTCCTGCATATCCATGTATTGCAGGCCGCGCCCCTGAACGATCTGGTAATTCTTCATTTCGGTAAAGTTTTCGTCCACACCGCTCATGTTGGACCAGCGGTAGCTGGTGGTACCGATCTTCAGCGTACCGCTGGCTTTGCCGCTGAAGTTGACCTGCGGCGACACCGCCTTGATCAGGTCGGAATGCCGCTGGCAGATATCATACATCTCCTCCACCGACACGGAGCGGGAGCCGTAGCCCCACACCTGAATGCTGAGGGTGTTGGTGCCCAGTGCGGAAAAGCTGTCCCGCATGCTCTTGGTCATGCCGTTGCCCAGACCCACGATGACGATGACCGCCATCACGCCGATGATGATGCCCAGCATGGTCAGAAAGGTGCGCAGCTTGTTGCTCCACACGTTCTGGATGGCCTGCCGGAAGGTTTCAAAGATCATGCCTGTTCCTCCTTTTCCGGCGTTTCGGGCAGCAGGGTGGGCTGCACCATGGCCTCCGGTGCGTGGGAGTCGCCGTCATACACCACCTGACCGTCCTCCAGCCGGATGATGCGGTCGGCCTGCACGGCAATGGAATTGTCGTGGGTGATCAGCACTACGGTGTGTCCCTGCTTGTGCAGCTGCTGCAAAAGCCCCAGCACCTCGCGGCCGGTATGGGAGTCCAGCGCGCCGGTGGGCTCGTCCGCCAGAATGACCGGCGGGTTGCGCACCAGTGCCCGCGCAATGGACACGCGCTGCTGCTGGCCGCCGGAAAGCTGGTTGGGGCGGTTTTTCAGCTTGTCGCCAAGCCCCACCTGCTCCAGCACCTCCCGGGCGCGGATGTGGCGCTCGGCGCGGGAGATGCCCGCATACACCAGCGGCACCTCCACGTTTTCCATCAGGTTCAGCCTGGGCAGCAAATTGTATTGCTGGAAGATAAAGCCCAGCATCTCGTTGCGGACAGCGGCCAGCTCGTTGCGGTTCATCTTGCCCACATCCCGGCCATTGAGCCGGTAGGTGCCGTAGGTAGGCACATCCAGACAGCCGATGATGTTCATGCAGGTGGATTTGCCCGAACCGGACTGACCCACGATGGCCACGAACTCGCCTTTTTCGATTTTCATGGTGATGTGGTCGGCAGCCTTTACCGTGGTATCGCCCATCTGGTAATATTTGCAGACTTCATCAAACTCGATCAGAGCGCTCATTCATCCCTCCTGCGTCAATCCACCACGACTGCGCCGGCCTCGGCGGGGTCGATGCCCTCTGCGGGCTCTTCAGCGTCCGCTGCGGGGGCTTCACCGTTTTCCGTCTCCTCCGGCAGCGTCTCCTCGCCGCCCTCGGCAAGGTCTGCATTGTTTCCGGCGCCGCCGATCACTTCGCCGTCCATATCGTCATAGCCGCCGTCGTCATAGTAGCTGTCGCTGCTCACGGAGCTGGGGTCGTAGGCGATGGTATCACTCTCGGACAGGCCGCTGGTCACCTGCGTATAGTTGTCGTCGCTGACACCGGTCTTGACCTTGACATACACATAGCCCTCCGGTGCGCTCATGGAATCATCGGCGTTCACGGCGCTGGGAGAATCCTGCCGCACCAGCACATAACCGCCCCGCACAATGGCGGCATTGGGCACGGTGAGCGCATTTTTCGCCTGCGCCACCACGATCTCGGCGTTGGCATTCATGCCCGGGCGCAGACCATCGGTCTCGTCAATGCGCACGGTCACCGGGTAGGTGGTGGTACCGCCGCTGGTATCACCCTTCATGGACACACGGGTGACCAAGCCCTCGTAGGTCTTATCCTTCACGGCATCTGCGGTCACCTGTACGGACTGCCCCACCTTCAGGCTGCTGACCTGCAGCTCGTCCACGTTGATGGTCATTTCCAGATAACTCAGGTCGTAGATGGTGCACAGGTCGCTGCCGGTGCTCAGGGCATCGCCCACCTTGGCATTTTTCTCGATGATGGTGCCGCTGATGGGCGAGGTGATGGTGTAGTTATCCATGGCGTCCTGCATATTTTGCATGGACAGTTCCGCGCCGCGCAGGGTCTCGGAGGCAGACTGGATGGACTCTGTCAGTTCCTCACCGCTGAGGGTCAGGATGATATCGTCCTTGTTCACGCTGCCGCCCTCCCGCACATTGATGGCGGTGACGGTACCGGAAGCCAGCGCAGTCAGGGTACGCTCGGCCTGATACTGGAAGTTGGCTGCTGCAATGGAGCTCACCCCGTTGATAGTAGCCGTTGCAGCCTGTGCCGTGGTCAGACCACCCGCATTGGACACCGAGAGGGTCACAGTGCGGGTGAGCAGGTTGCCCGTGCTCAGGGCATCGGTGCCGGTCACAGCGGTAATAGTGCCGGGCAGCACCTCAAAAGTACCGTCCAGCGTCACCTGGGCGGTCTGCCCCGCCGAGAAGTTAGCAGCATCCGCAGCCGGGAACTCCAGCACCAGATTCATCTTGGAGCTGTCCCGCACCACGGCCACCTCCTGACCGCTCTTTACCTCATCGCCCTTGTTCACCTTCAGGCTGCTGACGACGCCCGCCACCTCGGCACGCACATACTGATGGTCGGCGGTCTTGTCGTAGCTGCGCTGCGCCTGCTGCAGGGTGATGGCTGCCTGCTCCACCTTGGTGGTTGCATCGGAGGAATCCACCGTGTAGAGCACAGTGCCCTCCTCCACGATATCGCCCTCCTCAAAGCCGCCGGTCAGCACCTTGCCGGGCACCAGCGATTTGACGCTGTAAGTATTGGCAGGCTTCAGCGTACCAGTGCCGCTGAGCGTGTTGGAGACATCCCGGGTCTCCGGCACTGCTTCTGTATAGGAAGTATCCACGTTGGCGGGCTTTGCACCCTTGGGCTTCAGCAGCCACCAGCCGCCTGCCAGCACCACGATGGCCACCGGCACCAGCCACTTCCAGTTCTTTTGGGCAAAGGCTGCTGCACCGCCTTTTTTGGGTGCAGCCGCTGCGTCCTGCTGCGGGTCGGCGGGCTGTTTAGACTTGTTCCAGATCATTCTTGCCGTTCCTCCTAGGTTCTTTTATGACAAGGTGCTTTTTGCAAAAGCACCCGTTAGAAACTCTTATTTGTAGTGTATCGCATTTTGCCCCGATAAACAAGCGTCCAATTTTCGTTTCACGGCATTTCCACAAAGTTTCAGACTTTTTTAACAAAGAATGGCTTTCTTTGTGCGCCGCTGAGCAGTTGCTTATCTTTATATAATACGATTCAAACTGCCTCTCCTCTGCTCTCCTTCCTGTGAAAAAGGGTTCTGAAAAGCCCGCAGGCTTTTCAGAATCTCAGATGGGGGAGATTCTCTGCAACTATCGGCTCACGCCAAAAAGCTCCCCCTTCGGGGGAGTTGGCATCGCACAGCGATGCCTGAGAGGGTTCTTTTGCCGTTTTTCCCTCAAAAAGAAAATCAGCCGGACCCGAAGGCCCGGCTGATTTATTCTTTTTTACCCTGCGTCTGTGATGGGCTCTACCACCACATACACCCCTGCGGGCACACAGGCGGCCCATGCGCCGTCCTTGTCCAGCCAGCCGAATTGCTCACAGACATGGTCCGGGCACTGACTGTCCAAAAACGCGATGGCACCATCCTTCACCTGCAGATGCACGATGTAGTCCCCTACCTCGTACAGGTAATCATGATCCTGCGCAAGGGGCAGGGTCTCGGTAACGCCGTCACCGAAATCCACAACGGCCTGTAAGCCGCTGCCCTTGGCGGGGTGCTGCGCCCGCACCGCAAGAAAAATACCTGCGGCCAGTGCCAGCACCACCAGTGCAAAGATCACATTTTTCTTCCACGCGCTGCCCTTGGGGGCGGCGGTGTCAGAATTTTTTTGCTTTATGCTCATGCAGCGTACTTGCTGGCAGCTGCACCGGCAATGCGGCCAAAGACGGTAAAGTCGGCCACAGCGTTGCCGCCCAGACGGTTTGCACCGTGCACGCCGCCGGTCACCTCACCTGCTGCGAACAGGCCGGGGATCACAGAGCCGTCAGCCTTCAGCACCTCGGTGTTGGTGTTGATCTTCAGGCCGCCCATGGTGTGGTGCACACCTGCGGTGACCTTGATAGCATAGTAGGGAGCAGTATCCAGAGCCTTTGCAAAGCTGGTGCGGCCAAAGTCGGGGTCGTTCTTGGCGGCAACGTAGCCGTTCCAAGTCTTCATGGTCTCGGCAAAAGCAGCCTCGTCCACGCCCATAGCCTTTGCCAGTTCCTCGTAGGTCTGGCCGGTCACGGTGTAGCCCTTCTTGATGTAGCCCTGAATGACGCTGGAGGCATCGACCATAGCCTGATCCACCACCAGCCAGCTGTAGCTGCCGGTCTGAGCGATCTCGGCAGCAGAAACCACGTCACGGGTGCCCACTTCATCGATGAAGCGCTTGCCCTCGGCGTTGATCAGCACAGCGCCGTCGCCGCGCAGACCCTCGGTGATCAGAGCAGCGGTGTTAGCCTCCACGGTGGGGTGGATCTGGATCTGATCCATGTCCACAGTGTCAGCGCCCACAGCGGTAGCCATCTCAATGCCCTGACCCTGTGCGCCTGCGGCATTGGTGGTCATAAAGCCCTTCAGCTCGGGCTTGTACTCGGTGACCATGTCCAGATTTGCGCCGAAGCCGCCGGTGGTCAGCACCACAGCCTTGGCATTCACGGTGATGGTCTCGCCGGTGGAACCGGTAGCCTTCACGCCCACAACAGCGCCGTTTGCATCGGTCAGCAGCTCGGTAGCGGTGGTGTTCAGCAGGGTCTGCACGCCGGCCTTGTCGCAGTTCTCCTGCAGCAGGGGGATCATGTAAGAGCCCACAGAAAGGGTCTTGCCCTCAGCATCCACGGGGCGATGGATACGCTTGACGGATGCGCCGCCGAAGCTGGAAACGCTGTGCAGAGTGATGCCGTGCTCGTCCAGCCAGTCGATGGCGTCAGCGCTGTTAGAGCACAGAGTCTCCACCAGAGCGGGGTCGTTGATGCCCTTGCCGCCGATCATGGTGTCCAGCTCCATCAGCTCCACAGAGTCGAAGTAGCCCTTGGGGTCTGCCTGATAAGCTGCCCACTGCTCAGAGACGGTCTTTGCCAAAGCGGTGATGGTGGCGTTGTCGGCGTACTTTTCAGCAGCGGTCTTCAGGGTCTTTTCCACGCCTGCGGACTCGCCGAACTCGTTCTCATCCTGATACACGGTCTTGCCGGCGTTCATGCCGCCGGTAGCGCGCACGGAGTTGCCGCCCACCATGGGCTGGCTTTCCAGAATGACCACGCTCTTGCCCTCGGCAGCAGCAGTGATGGCAGCAGTCATGCCTGCACCGCCTGCACCCACGATGGCAATGTCTGCATCAATGGTGGAGTCCTCGGCCTTGTTTTCCTCGGCCTTGACCTCGGTCTTGTAGTCATCAGCGTTCAGGCCGGCTGCGACCAGAGCGGCAGCAGCAGCCTCCTTGATGGCGTCGGAGGTGATGGTTGCGGTGGCCACGCCGTCCACGGCAATGCTGCCGCTCTCGGCAATGGCGCCGGGCAGCTGCTCCAGAGCCATGGTGCCGATGCCGGGGGTCTCATCCTTGCCCTCGGCGGTGCAGCCGGTGATCTTGCCGTCGGTCAGGGTCAGGGTGACGGTAACATCGCCGCCCATGCCCTTGGCTGTACCGGTGAACTCGCCGGACACGCCTGCGGTGGAGGAGGCAGACTTGCTGCCGCAGCCGTAGCCCAACAGGCTGACGCTTACAACAGCCGCCATGGCCAGCGCAGCCACGCTCTTGCGGATCTGATTCTTTTTCATTGTTTCATCCTTCTTGTTTTGGGTTGCTTGTGTTCGGATATCTATCAGCAAAAAAGGGGAAGCTGCTCATTCGGAAAGCAGCTCCCCCTCGCTGAAACTTAGGAAAGACTTAGGCGTTGGCCTGAGCTGCAGCAACAGCGCAGGCAACGGTGGCGCCGACCATGGGGTTGTTGCCCATGCCGATCAGACCCATCATCTCAACGTGTGCGGGCACAGAAGAGGAGCCTGCGAACTGAGCATCACCGTGCACGCGGCCCAGAGAGTCGGTCAGGCCGTAGCTTGCGGGGCCTGCAGCCACGTTATCGGGGTGCAGGGTACGGCCGGTGCCGCCGCCGGAAGCGACGGAGAAGTACTTCTTGCCGTTCTCGATAGCCCACTTCTTGTAGGTGCCGGCAACCAGATGCTGGAAGCGGACGGGGTTGGTGGAGTTACCGGTGATGGAGCACTGCACGTCCTCCTTCTTCATGATGGCAACGCCTTCCATAACGTCGTTAGCGCCGTAGCACTTAACGGCTGCACGCTCACCCTCGGAGAAGGGGATCTCCTTGACCACAGTCAGGGTCTGGGTGGGGATATCGTACTCGGTCTGCACATAGGTGAAGCCGTTGATACGGGAAATGATGTAAGCTGCATCCTTGCCCAGGCCGTTCAGGATGACGCGCAGGGGGGTCTTGCGGACCTTGTTTG
>ERZ773158.3261-NODE-3261-length-10433-cov-10.739931_pt1 | contig 10433 bp, 6 predicted proteins | sample MGYA00511918_ERZ773158 | MGnify/ENA primary metagenome ERZ773158 (study PRJEB29015, sample SAMEA2737876) | human gut metagenome | biome: human gut; feature: human-associated habitat; material: faeces | place: China | collected 2012 ... | reverse complement strand
GCAAGCAGAAGCTGGTCATCGACCGCAAGGAGCTGGACAAGATGAACGGCAAGCGTGTGCTTGTGGTGGATGATGTCATCTCCACCGGCGGCTCCCTGAAGGCGCTGGACGCACTGGCAGAGCAGACCCAGTGCACCATCGTGGGCCAGGCCGCTGTTCTGGCCGAGGGCGATGCAGCCGAGCGCAAGGATATCATCTTCCTTGAGCCGCTGCCCCTGTTCTTCCACTAAGTAAGATGCGCCGCCCCCTCTGTGTTTTCTGCGCAGGAACGCTGGGGCTGGAGTTGGTGTGCGCCTTTTTGCCGCAAACGGGACGTTTTGTGCCGTTTGCGGTATTTTTTATTGCCGGTCTGCTGTGGGCGCTGGCGGGCCGTTTGCGCAAAAGCCCGGCCTGGGGCTATGGCATCTGCCTGATCCTGGGGGCAGTGCTGGGCCTTGTGCTGACCGGCTCCACGCAGGCAAAATGGGATGCGATCCAGAACGCTTACGATGGCCGCAGTGTCCTGCTGGAGGCGGAGGTGGAGAGCACCGCCCCTTCCTATTTTCCCGGCAGAGTGCGGGCGGTCCTGCGGGTGGAAACGGTGGACCGGGCGGCGGCCTCCCTCCGGGTGGAGTGCGCCAGCCTGCCCACCTGCAGCCCCGGCGACCGGGTCAAGGGCCGTTTTGCACTGGAAACACCCGATGACACCTCCCGCCTGAATGCCCTGGCCGATGGCATTGCCCTGAATGCTGTTTATGAGAAAGGCTTTGCACCGCTGGGGCAGAGCACCTCCTTCCGGGCCCGGACGGCCCGGCTCCAGAAGCGGCTGAGCGCCGCCCTGCGGCAGGGGATGGCCTCCGGCCCGGCGGGCGTGCTGGCCGCCATGGTTACAGGCGACCGCACCCATCTCTCCAAGGAGCTGCGCACAGCCTACCGGGGCGCGGGGCTTTCCCATGTGCTGGTGGTCAGCGGAATGCATGTTTCGATCCTGTGCGGCGATGTGCTGGGCAGGCTGCTGCCCAGCCGCAAAAAGCGACTGCGCGGCTATACCGGCCGCCGGGTCAGGGCGCTGTTCAGCGCGGTGCTGGCATTGCTGCTGGTGGGCGTGACGGGCTTTACGCCCTCTGTTCTGCGCGCGGCGGGGGCCGTCTGGCTCAGTGCGCTGGGGGTCTGGGTCTACGGCCCGCCGGATGCCCTGACCTCGCTGGGCGTGGCCGGTGTTCTGATGACGGCGGGCAACAGCTGCGCCGTCTGTGACGTGGGCTTTCAGCTCTCCTTTGCGGCGGTGGTGGGCACCCTGGCCGGTGGGGCCGTGGTGCGCCGCAGTCAGGAAGCCTGGGAAAAACAGCGGGCAAAGAAAAAGCGCCCCCGCCTCCGGTTCTGGAAGCGGAAAGCGCTTGGGCTTGCGGGAAGTCTGTGGGAAACGGTCTGCATCTCGGCTTGCGCCTCCATGGCTACCTTCCCGGTGCTGGTGCTGCGGGGGATGAGCACCAGCCTGTACGCGCTGGTGTCCGGCGCGGCGGTGCTCTGGCTGGTGGAACCCATCCTGCTCACCGGTCTGGGGGCGGCCCTGCTGGGGCTGGTGCCTGCATTGGCCCCGGCCCAGCGGGTGTGCTCGTGCTGCGCGGAATTTCTGGCAGAGGTGCTGGACCGCTGGGCGCTCTGGGTGTCCGGCTGGCCCGGGGCACAGATCTGGTTCGACACCGCCTATGCCGCCGTGGTCTGTCTGCTGCTGGCCGGGCTCTGCTGGCTGGCGTTCCATAACAGGGTGCGTCTGCGGGTGGCCCTGCCTGCCCTTCTGCTGACGGCGGGGCTTGCCGTTTTCACCGGCAATGCCCTGAACCGGGATGTTGTCCGGGTGGAGCTGGTGGGCAGCCGGAATGCCCCGGCGGTGGTCATCAGCCGGAACGAGAGTGCCGTCATCCTCTTCCGCGGCGGCGACGTGACCCGGTGCGCCGTGGAGACCACGCTGGAACGCCGGAATATCCGGACGGTGGAGTGCTTGATCGACCTGCGGCTCAGGCCCCGGAGCGCCCAGCGGATGGGGGCGGAACAGCGCGTTGCCGTTGACCGGATGGCGCTCTATGCCACCCGCCGTGTCCGCTGCGGCCCGGCAGAGGTGGAGGTGCTCCGCACCAGGAACGGCTGTGTGGCCCGCATCCACGCCGCCGGGCAGACCTTTGTTACCCTGAGCGGCAGTGCTGCGCTTGCGGCCCCTGTGCAGGCGGATTACCTGCTGGCCTCGCCTGCCCGGCCGGACTGCGTGAAGTATGATGTGATCCTGAGCCTGAGCAGCGATTATCGGTGGATGCCGGAGGCTCTTTCTTCGGGGCAGCTCTGCCACAGTTTTTCAAGGGCAGAGTAGGCTTTGGGAGAAAAAATTGGCTTTTTGTCAAGAGCTGTTATATAATAGGAGATATCAAAGTAAAATCCGGAAAGGAATCAAGAAATTTATGGGCATCGTAGTCATCGGCGCAGTGTTTGTGGACATCAAGGGATATCCGCTTTCTACCTATATCCCCGGCGGGCGCAACGCAGGCAGAATGGAGCAGGTCCACGGCGGCGTGAGCCGCAACGTGGCAGAGGATATCGCCAACGTGGAGCTCCGGCCCAACTTCGTGAGCCTTGTCGATGACAGCGGCATGGGGCAGGATGTCATTGACAAGCTGGAGAACCACAAGGTCAACACCCGGTTCATCAAAAAGGTACCGGACGGCATGGGCACCTGGCTGGCCATTTTTGACAACCGGGGTGATGTGACTGCCGCCATCTCCAAGCGGCCGGATACCACACCGCTCATCGACCTGCTGGCTGAGCAGGGGGATGAGATCTTTGCCGACTGCGACAGCATCGCGCTGGAGCTGGACCTTGAAAAGGAGACGGTCAAGCAGACCCTGAAATACGCCAAAAAGTACGGCAAAAAGGTGTATGCGGTCGTTTCCAACATGAGCATCGCCATGGAGCGCCGGGATTTTTTGCAGCAGATCGATTGCTTTGTCTGCAACCAGCAGGAGGCAGGGCTGCTCTTCTCGGACGATTACGACCATCTCGAACCTGAGGAGATGTGCAGGGTGCTGGCGGGCAATGTGCACAGCGCCAACATCCCCAGCATGGTGGTGACCATGGGCGGCAAGGGCGCTGTGTTCGCCCGCGCCAACGGCGAGTGCGGCATCGTGCCCGCCAAAAAGGTGGATGTCATCGACACCACCGGTGCGGGGGATGCCTTCTTTGCCGGAACCGTCATCGGCCTGACCTACGGCAAGACCCTGGCTGAATCCTGCGAGATCGGCAGCCGCCTGGCCGCCTCGGTCATCTGCATCACGGAAAATGTCTGCCCCCGCTTCCGCCCCCTTGAGTTCGGGCTGGATATCCCGGTGGTGGATTGAGAGAACAAGTAAAAAGGGACGGCGTGTGCTCCACGCCGTCCCTTTTGTGGTGTCAGGAAAATAGAGGGTCTTCAGCTTTGCTTTTTCTCCTTCCGGTTCAGGTACAGGAAGAAGCAGACATTCAGCAGCACACCCACCGCTGTGGAGGTGGGGGCGGCCAGGCCGATCATGGTCAGGCTGGCGTTGGGCTGGATGCTCATAATGTAGGCCATGGGCAGGCGGACGAGCAGGGTCTGGAACAGGCCCTGCGCCATGACGAAAACGGTCTTGCCGCTGCCGTTGAAATAGCCGATCATACTGAACAGGATCGCGGTGAGGATGGTCTCCAGCGCAAAGCCCTTGAGGTAGGCATAGCCGTTGGCGATCACAGGTGCATCCGTGGTGAAGAAGCTGCAGAGCAGGTCGCCCTTGCACAAGACCAGCGCAAAGACGAACAGGCCAAAGAACAGACCGATGCCGATGCCGGTGCGCAGGGTCTGCCGGGCGCGCTGATGCTTGCCTGCGCCGATGTTCTGGGAGATGAAGGAAGCCATGGACTGCATCAGGGCGCTGGGGATCAGCATGGCGAAATTGACGATCTTGCAGGCCACGCCGTAGCCGGAGGAAGCCTCCAGACCCAGGCGGTTGACAAAGGCACAAAGGGCCAGAAAAGAGAGCTGGGTCAAAAACTCCTGCAGCGCCAGCGGCAGGCCGATGGCCAGAAACTTTTTGCACTGGAAGTTCAGCCTGAAGTCCGCCTTTTTGATGGAAAAGGGCAGATCTTTTTTCAGCAGCATGATAACAGCGCAGACCACGCTGACAGCCTGTGCGGCCACGGTGGCAATAGCGGCACCGACAGCATCCAGATGGAACCCGGCCACCAGGACCAGGTCGCCGATGATGTTGACCACGCAGGCCACCAGCACAAAGATCAGGGGAGATCGGCTGTCGCCCAGGCCGCGGAAGAGGGCCGAGAGCATATTGTAGGCTACGATGAAGAAGATGCCTGCACCGCAGATGCGCACATAGCTGGTGGTCAGGTCAAGGGCCTCGGCCGGGGCCTGCATCAGGTTGGAAATGGGCCGTGCCAGAAACACCAGAACCCCGAACAGCACAGCGGCCAGAAGGGCGAATACAACCGCCGCGCCGCCGATGACCGGGCTGATGAATTCGTGTTTCTTTTCGCCGAGATACCGTGCGATCAGCACCGTGACACCCATGGCCAGCTGGGTGACCACAAAGGTGACAAGGTTGAGCACCTGGCTTCCGGTGGAAACGGCAGACAGGCCCGAGGTGGAGCCGAAGCGGCCCACCACCAGCAGGTCTACCGCGCCGTAAGCGGCCTGCAGCACCAGTGCGCCCAGAATGGGCAGCATGAACAGAGCCAGCTTTTTCAGGATGCTGCCCTGCGTGAAATCGGTCTTATCATTTTTCAAGGGAATCTCTCCTTTCGACCATGATCTGATAAAAAATCTCGATGGTGCGGATCATGGTCTCCGCATCCTCTTCCGGGATGACCTCCAGCGCCGGAACAAGAGAGCTGAAATATTCCGCATCGTATTTGCGGGAAAGCGCCCGCCCGGCCTCTGTGATGGTCAGGTAGGTCACCCGGCCGTCCTCAGGGGAGGTATGCTTGGTCAAAAGACCACGAGCTTCCATGTCCTTTACGGTCCGGGTCACGCCGGGGCGGGGCAGGCTGAGCGCATCGCTCAGGTCAGAGACCTTGACCTGTATGCCCTGCTGTTCCAGCGTCTGGATCGCATCCAGATATTGGATGAAGGAGGGCAGAACCCCGTCCGGCAGGGCAGGCAGCAGATCCCGCACCCGCTTGGCCTGATAGCAGGCATCCATCATCCGTTTGATCAGTGCGATGTTCATAGTGGTTTCTCCTCAAATAGTGACCAAAGATAATTACCGTAGATAATTATACGGAACTGCCGGGATTTGTCAAGCATTTTTTGCAAACAAAAATGCACCGCCCGCAGAAAGCGGACAGTGCACTCTTTGAAACAGAGATCGGATCGTGAAATGTGAGGATGAAAAACGTTGACGCTGCGGTAAAATGGAGGGTCAGAACGTCTCCACCTTTTCCTGCGCGCGGTACTGCAATGCTTCCAGCAGGGCCTCCTCATCCAGCAGCTGTTTGCCCGCCAGGTCAGCCACGGTGCGGGCCACCCGGAGGATGCGGTCATGGGCGCGGGCGGAAAGGCCCAGTGTATCGTAGGAGGCGCGGAGGAGCCGCTCGGCGGCGGGGGTCATCCGGCAGACACGCCGCACCTGCCCGGCTGTGAGCTGGGCATTGCAGCGCACGCCTTCGTATCCGGGAGCGGCATAGCGCTTGGCCTGCACGGCCCGGGCGGCAAGCACCTGCTTGCGCAGGTCTGCGCTGCTCTCGGCGGGGGTGCTGGTGTGAAGCTCGTCAAAGGCAACGGGGTCCATCTCCACACAGAGGTCGATGCGGTCCAGCAGGGGGCCGGACACCCGGCTGCGGTATTGCCGCACCGCACTGGGGGAACAGGTGCAGGGACGGGTGGGGTGGCCGTAGTAGCCGCACTTGCAGGGGTTCATGGCGGCCACCAGCTGGAACCGGCTGGGGTAGGTGGCACTGCCTGCCGCACGGCTCACGGTGATCTGGCCGTCCTCCAGCGGCTGGCGCAGCACTTCCAGACTCTCGCGGGAGAACTCCGGCAATTCGTCTAAAAACAGCACACCGCAGTTGGCAAGGCTGCACTCGCCGGGCCGGAACTGTGCGCCGCCGCCAGCCAGAGCCGCGGCACTGGCCGAGTGGTGCGGACTGCGGAAAGGCCGTGCAGAGATCAGGCCCCGGCCCTGCGGCAGTTGCCCTGCAATGGAATAAATTTTAGTGGTCTCCACGGCTTCCTCACGGGTGAGCGGCGGCAGGATGCCGGGCAGACGCTTTGCCAGCATGGATTTGCCGGTGCCGGGTGCGCCAATGAGCAAAACATTGTGTCCGCCTGCGGCAGCAATGACCATAGCCCGCCGCGCCAGCGACTGGCCCATCACGTCCGCAAAATCCGGCACCTGTGCCCATGCGTCTGCAGGGTCAAAGGGAACAACAGCCGCCGGGGCAAGCGGGGAGATGCCGCGCAGGGCATCTACAACTTCGCGTGCCGTGTGGGCGGGGTAGACGGCCATGCTGTCGGCACAGGCCTCGGCTGCTTCGGCGGCATTCTCGGCAGGTACATACAGGGCGTGGGTGCCATTTTCTGCTGCAGCCAGCGCCATGGGCAGCACGCCAGAAACCGGCCGCAGGGTGCCGTCCAGTGCCAGTTCGCCCAGAAATGCCGCGTCGGCAGGCACATCCTCCAGCTGGCCGCTGGCAGTGAGCACTGCCAGCAGAAGCGGCAGGTCGTACACCGGGCCGGTCTTGCGCACATCCGCCGGGGCAAGATTGATGGTAATGCGCCGGTCTGGGAACTTGAAGCCCAGATTTTTGATGGCGGCGCGCACACGGTCGGCGCTTTCACGCACAGCGGAATCCGGCAGGCCTACGATGGAAAAGGCGGGCAGACCGCCGGAAATGTCGGCCTCCACTGCCACGGCAAAGCCGCTCAGGCCGTTCAGACCAAAGCTTCTGGTAACAGAATACATGTTGTTCTCCCTTATCCCAGCGGATGATATGACGGAAAAGAATTGGCAAAAGTGGAAAATATTGGATGATTATGCCATACTTCGACACAAAAATATTACTGAATTCATTATAGTAAAGGGCAGGAAAGATGTCAATGCGATAGAGAGGAGAGAGTTTTCCATGATGAGCAAAGAATACTGCCGCTATATCCGTACATATTCAGAACTGGAAGGGCTGCAGCATGCCCACACCTTTGTATATTGCGGCGCCGCCGCTGCGCAGGGCGTTGTAATGGAGCTGCGGCAGGAGCAGGATGGCCGGGTGCGCCGCAGCGCGGTGCTGCTGCAGGACAGTTTTGCCCGGGCAATGCAGCTGCTGCGCTACCTGTGTGAAAACAGCATCGGTTTGGAGCAGTGGCTGGACGTTCTGGACGATGCAGGCCAGAGTTATGAACTGCTGGAAAATGCAGGCGAGGCCGGGACGGTTCCCGACTTTACCGGGAAAAACTTGGATTTTTGTGCCATATGCCGGTTTTGAACTGCAAATCTTGTTGCAGATTACGCAATTGACACATGGACGCGGAGAGTTTATATTATAAGTAGGTTTAACCAAACCTGTTCTTTTTGCGGAAAAAATTACAAAAGGTAAGGTGTGCAAGATGTATTTGGATGAATATAAGCGCTGGATGGCTGCAGAGCTGGAAGACGCTGATCTGAAGCCGGAGCTGGCCAAGATCGAGGGAAATGATGACGAGATCAAGGACCGCTTTGCTGTGGCTTTGAAGTTTGGCACCGCTGGTCTGCGCGGCGTTCTGGGCGCTGGCACCAACCGTATGAATATCTATGTTGTGCGTCAGGCCACGCAGGGTCTGGCAAACTGGGTCAAGACTCAGGGCGGCAGCCAGACTGTGGCTATCAGCTACGACAGCCGCCTGAAGAGCGATATCTTTGCCAAGACCGCCGCAGGCGTTCTGGCGGCAAACGGTATCAAGGTGCGCATTTACGATGCTCTGATGCCTGTGCCTGCACTGAGCTTTGCTACCCGTTACTACCAGTGCAATGCTGGTATCATGGTCACGGCTTCTCACAACCCGGCCAAGTACAACGGCTACAAGGCCTACGGCCCGGATGGCTGCCAGATGACCGATGATGCCGCCGCCATCGTCTATGATGAGATCCAGAAGACCGATGTTCTGACCGGCGCAAAGTACATCTCCTTTGCCGCTGGCGTGGAGCAGGGCCTGATCCGCTTTGTGGGCGATGACTGCAAGAAGGCCCTGTACGATGCCATCGAGGCCCGTCAGGTGCGCCCCGGTCTGTGCCGGACTGCCGGTCTGAAGCTGGTGTACAGCCCCCTGAACGGTTCCGGTCTGGTGCCCGTGACCCATGTGCTGAACGATATGGGCATCACCGATATCACCATCGTGCCCGAGCAGGAGTACCCCAACGGCTACTTTACCACCTGCTCCTACCCCAACCCTGAGATCTTTGAGGCCCTGAAGCTGGGTCTGGAGCTGGCCACCAAGACCGGCGCTGACCTGATGCTGGCCACCGACCCTGACGCAGACCGCGTGGGCATTGCCATGAAGTGCCCGGACGGCAGCTATGAGCTGGTCTCCGGCAACGAAATGGGCGTTCTGCTGCTGGATTACATCTGTGCCGGACGCATTGAGAAGGGCACCATGCCCGCAAACCCCGTGGCGGTCAAGTCCATCGTTTCCACCCCGCTGGCCGACGCTGTGGCAAAACACTACGGCGTGGAGATGCGCAATGTTCTGACCGGCTTCAAGTGGATCGGCGACCAGATCGCCAATCTGGAAGCTGCCGGTGAAGTGGACCGCTTCATCTTCGGCTTTGAGGAGAGCTACGGCTACCTGGCAGGCCCCTATGTCCGCGATAAGGATGCCGTTATCGGCTCCATGCTGATCTGCGAGATGGCCGCTTACTACCGTAGCATCGGCTCCTCCATCAAGCAGCGTCTGGAAGAGATCTACGCGCAGTACTCCTACGACAGAAGTAAGCTTGAACGTGCCAACGCGGGCGTGCGCTGGCAGCCCAAACCCATGTCGGTGATGGGGCTTTACTACCGCTACAACCGCGCAAGCTACAACGACCTTCTCGCAGGCCGCTACAACCGCATTCAGTACAACCATGACGGGTACGACGAGGACAAGTACATCCGCCAGGTCGATTTCTCGATGCAGTGGCCCTTATCGGAGCGCTGGTATATTCTCACGCGCCAGAACTACTCCTTTGATCACGGCAAGTTCATCGAAAGCCTTGTGGGCTTTGAACACCGCGCCGACTGCTGGACGGTGCGCGCGGTGGCACAACGCTACACCTCGGGCAACGACTCCCGTGAAACGAATTTTTACTTACAGCTCGAACTGACTGGTTTAGGCTCCATCGGCAGCAGCCCGCTTGAAGCGCTCACGCGCGGCATCCGCGGCTACCAGACGCAGAGTCCTATTCCTTCAACCGTCGGAACCTATGACTATTACCAGTAAACTGATCCTTGCGGCCGTGGCCGCAGCCCTCACGGGCACCTTTGCCCTGCAGGCTCAGACCATTACCGAAACGACCGAACCTGTGACCGCAGGGGAAGTGACGATCGATCCGGACGTCAATTACCGGCCGCTTGACCGCATCGTTGCGGTGGTCAACAACGACGTCATCACCGAGTTTGAACTGCAAAACCGCGTGCGTCAGGTTGCCGTCAACCTGCGCCGCCAAAATATTGAGCTCCCGCCGATGCCGCAGCTCAGAGCGCAGGTTTTGGACCGCCTCATCACGGAAAAGGCCATGCAACAGAGAGCGCGCGAAATCGGCGTGCGTGTGGACGAGCAGATGGTGACGGCTTCGATTGAACAGATCGCCCGCAACAACAAGCTCACCACGGACGAACTCAGAAGCCGCCTGCGCGAGGAAGGTGTGTCCTGGTCTGCTTTCCGCAGCCAGATCCGCGATGAAATCACGCAGCAGCGGCTGCGCGAGCGGGAAGTTGACTCCAAGATCAACATTCCGGAAAGCGAAGTGGACGCGTATCTCGCCGAACAGGCGGGCTTTACGGGCAGCGACACGATGGAATACCGCGTGGAGCATATCCTGCTGCCCCTGCCCGCCGACGGCATTGAAAGCGAGGAAGGGCGCAAAGTAAAGGCGCTTGCTGAGGACATCCTTGAGCGCGTGCAAAAGGGCGAGGACTTTGCAAAGCTTGCTGCCGCCTATTCCAAGGCGTCCGATGCGATGGAAGGCGGGGACCTCGGCTGGCGCGACTCCACCCGTCTGCCCTCCGTTTTCTGGCAGGCCATCAAAAATAATGCAAAAACCGGCTACAGCACACTGATTGAAGGCGACAGCTCCATTCACATCATCAAGCTTGCCGGCGAACGCGACGGCGTGAAGGCAAAACTGGCGGGCGCTCCGGTTGAGCAGACCCACGTGCGTCACATCCTGATGTTTGCTTCGGACCTGATGCCCGAAGCTCAGGTGGTGCGC
>ERZ773158.3258-NODE-3258-length-10445-cov-2.863426_pt1 | contig 10445 bp, 10 predicted proteins | sample MGYA00511918_ERZ773158 | MGnify/ENA primary metagenome ERZ773158 (study PRJEB29015, sample SAMEA2737876) | human gut metagenome | biome: human gut; feature: human-associated habitat; material: faeces | place: China | collected 2012 ... | reverse complement strand
TACGACGCCCCCCTCCTTCAAACATACTTCGCCAATTGGTAAAAGAGCCTGTCACCAAAGCGTATGGCGGAATAGTGGTCGTCGTATTATCAAAATTCAAAACTTTTACTGTATTGAGAGTCACATCTTGTACGATACCGTTAGCATTATATGCCGGAGCCGTTATCCAATCTCCTTTATGTAACATATTATTTGCCGAAAGCTGTATTCCGGCTACAAACCCCAATATCGTATCCCTAAAAATCAACATGAGAATAGCTGCAGATGCACCCAATCCGGCAAACAAACGAGCAGGAGATTGATCTATAATTGTTCCTATTATACTGATAAAACTAATTGAAAATAAGATAACCTGTATGGTCTGCACACCGCCCTTTATGGGATAATGGCGTAAACTTTCCTTTTCATTAAAAATATCGAGAAATGCATTCAGCACACCATTCAAGAATCGAAGAATAAGAGCTATGATATAAACCTTGCATATACGAGCGGTAAGTATATACCAACTACTCTCTATATCAAACGCCGAAGGCAAAAATGCATATAGAATAAAAGCTGGAGCCAACGCAGCCAGCCTCGACACCACCTTCTTGTCATATAAATGATCGTCCCATTCAAATTTTGTACGGCGAATGATTGGAAGTAGCAATCTATTTATTAGCAACTTACAAAGCGCATCGCACAAAATGGCTATCAAAACGATCAAGATTACATAAACCACATTATGCCCTGCTTCCGTATTGGCAGAAAATAGATTGGCAACATCGTGCAATATCTTCTCTATTGATTCCAACATACCCATATCGTCATTCTGCAACTGGTTGAGACTCTATTTTCTTTTCTTTTTTCCCGAAAGAAAATCGATAACCTACCGTATAAGTAAATCCAAACGGAGAACTGTCCGTTCCAAATCCCGGTATATACCACGGTTGAGAATAAGTATTCTTTTTATGGCTGAACATCAATCGATAACGAACAGTCCACCCCATATAAAAATTTTTATACACTTGCACCCGAAGCCCTCCCAACAGCTCACCCCAGTGGGCCCATGATTTCTGTCCGGTAATTTGTAGTTTTTCAGATTCTCCCCAATAAGGTGACTCTACTAAAATATTATCTATATCATACGTAAAAAAAGAAAAGCCATACCGAATACCGATATAGAAAAAACTCATTGCCGTTTTATTATATCCGAAATTGTAGTTCATTCCTACACGGTTATAAAGAGAAGCTTTATTCCTGTATGTAAAGTTCAATCCCTCGGGAGTATTATCGGCATGTCCGATCCCGATTTCCCATACTGGGAAAAAACGATTATGCAAATCCAATTCTGCCGCTATTTCATAATTGCCATAACTTTGTCCGAATAGATTTGCGATCCCGTCAAGAATGTTGACATTTACGGAGAGACCATTAAGCAAGGGATAAAGATACCCCTTTATTTCTGGCTCTTCCGGCTCCGCAACGACACTATCCGTTTGCACCGGTACAATTTCTCTTTTCGCTGTTGGATCGACAGGTGTGACCCGTCGTTGCGCAACCGACGCAAAGATTACCCCTAAAAACAATATGAAAATTTTACTCCTCATCTGGGGTCTGGGTTTGAACTGTATAAAAAATCCGTATACTCTCCACATTTTTATTCGTGATCTCCGGGACTGTCACAGAAACAGAGTCAAGTATATTACGTGTATACCGACACGTATCGATAACAAAATTATACATCGCCCCGCAATCGATCGACACAAAATAGGGATACGACCGATAAACAAATGTGAGCGTATCGTTATAACGAGGAGACGAAAGGCCTTGCTGTTCGTAATGAATGACATATTGCGTCGAGTCTTGTGTAAACCGCAACGGAAGATAAACTTGTGTTACGGCAACCGCCGAATCGAGTAACATAGAATCGGTTGGCTGTCCTATACCGAAAATTGAAATGGAATCGACAGACAAAGCCGTCTCTTGTGCATCATAAGAATAAAATTGAGCCAAAGGAATACTACTACGATTATCCACACAACCGTTACTGCCACAGTTACTTAAAACTAAGCAACACGCACATAAAAATAGAACTCCTTCGATAAAACTCAAAAGTCTTCCCATCTCACCACATCATTAAATGGTTTCCTCTTTCTCTCCGTCTCCACACCCTCGGCAGGATAGCCCAACGGCAAAAGAACCATAGGTTCCCATAAATCGGGCAAATTCAAAATCTTTTTACATCGCTGCACGTCAAAATTACAAACCCAACAAGAACCTAACCCTTGTTCGGCAGCAGCCAAAACTAAATGTTCGGTTGCTATCGCTATATCGACATCACAAAAATCCTTATTATCGGACAAACGCTTCCACGACGTACTATGGTCTCCGCAAACAACTATACACATCGGAGCCGATGCGAACCATTCACGTGGATAACAATCGTACAAAGCTTTTAGCTTTTCCGGGTCACGAACCACGACAAAAGCCCACGGTTGAAAATTCACAGCCGACGGAGCCAGTCTCGCCACCTCCAAAATATATTCGAGTTTAGCCCGCTCGACCTTCGAAGACTTAAAAGATCGCACTGAACCCCTAGCCTTCGCCAGTGTAAGCAAATCGGGACATTCGTTTTCTTTCAAACCGTTCATAAATTCAAGATTACGTTAATTACTTAAATTCGGTTTCTATCTGATAATTATTTCTTTCACTCGAATTTCGAGAAATAAGTTCCCCCAAAAAACCGGCAAGAAACAATTGAGTACCCAAAATCATAGCTGTCAACGCCAAATAGAAATAAGGAGAATCGGTTACCAGCCGATATGGTAAACCATTATATAAACAATATAACTTATTCGCCCCCACAACAATGACAGAAATAAGTCCTAAAAAGAACATCAAACTACCCAACAGCCCGAAAAAATGCATAGGTTTTACCCCGAAACGCGAAAAAAACCATAGCGTAATTAAATCGAGATACCCGTTTACAAAACGATCCAATCCGAATTTTGTCTTACCGTATTTGCGAGCCTGATGATGGACAGCCTTCTCCCCAATCTTATTATATCCGGCATTCTTAGCCAAGTAAGGAATATAACGATGCATATCGCCATAAACCTCTATATTTTTTATCACCTCTTTTTTATACGCTTTCAGCCCGCAATTAAAATCGTGCAGATTTTTTATGCCAGACACTTTACGAGCTGTCGCATTGAACAATTTAGTGGGGATAGTCTTGGATAACGGATCGTAACGCTTTTTCTTCCAGCCCGAAACGAGGTCATACCCCTCGACCGCAATCATACGATACAATTCGGGGATTTCATCGGGGCTGTCTTGCAAATCGGCATCCATAGTAATAACGACATCGCCTTCGGCTCTTTGAAATCCGGTATAAAGCGCCGGAGATTTGCCATAGTTCCGCCGGAATTTCACACCCTTAACACGAGAATTTTTTTCTCGCAACGACTCAATCACTTGCCAAGAGTCATCGGTACTCCCATCGTTAATAAACCAAATTTCATACGAAAACTTGTTTTCCTCCATTACCCGCTCGATCCACGCAGTCAATTCAGGAAGTGACTCCGCCTCATTATATAAAGGGACTATTACCGAAATATCCATATTCCTATTTCTTTGTTTTACTTGACTTAAACCAAACAGAAACGAGCCATGCCATTACTGCCGACAATAAAGAACCGAAAAATACATTCACCCACATTTGCTGAATAACGACTGCCATAGGAGACGGAATATTCCCCTGTTCCAAACCGGTTTTTACAGCCTCCAACAATGAAGGGTCACTTGTCATATTTAATGATTCCAACAAAGTTACAGCAGCCGAAAGCTGAGATTTTATATATTCTGGATTGATATAAACATAATAAATATACTGTGCCAAACCACTGATAAGCGAGGCAAAAAAGAAAAGCAAAATACCCATCATCCACAATTGAGAGAAGTAGCTGCCTCCTTCATTTTGATTACTGAACTTACGCATCATGAAGAAAACTACCAACGGGACAAATAGCAACATTATAGTAGAAACGACATTACAAAAAGGATAATTCAAACTCAACACAGCAAATATAAATTTCACCACGAAATAGAGCCCCATATAGGCTCCCGCTTCCATAGCGAATTGAACGATTCCCTTTTGTGTATTATTCTTCTCCATTAAAATATCGTTTTCCAATGTACATATAGGCTACAAAGGTATCACTTTTGCAGCAATATTTATGTGGGAAAAAGCCAAAAATAGAGATAATATCGACAATATATATCGAAAAGAAAGAGTGCCAAACAATAAGAAAACCTAAAACAAATAAAAGACTTGGCTGTTCCATTGTTTCTGATTACCTTTGAACCCCTTTTTATTAAAGCAGCATGAATAAACGATATGTAATGATTTTCACCGCTATATGCGGTTCTATTTTCTCTTTGCTGGCCGATATGCCCCGAGACTATTATCCCAACTCTCTGGAAGGGAAAAACGGCGCTGAACTAAAAACAGAGCTACATAATCTTCTGAAAAACCATACCCGGCTTCCCTATGGGTCTCGCGATTACAACAGAATAGCATGTACATGGACGGTCTTTAAAAAAAGCGATGTCCGCCCCAACGGAAAAGTATGGGATATGTATTCCAACAATTCTTATAGTTTTTCGAGCGGAGCAACGAAAGGCATGAACATCGAGCACAGCGTACCCAAAAGTTGGTGGGGAGATGCCGCCAATTACAACGGAACCAACGCTCTCACCCGATTTAAATACGACGGTTCCTACGATTTACACCACCTGACACCTTCCGATGCCGATGCCAACATGGCCAAAAGCAATTATCCATTGGGTGTGGTCGATTCTCCTTCGTTCGACAATGGAGTCACCAAAGTGGGAACCGGACAAGCCAACGGTAGAGCGACCAACCTGTTCGAGCCCGCAGACGAATACAAAGGCGACTTCGCCCGCATGTATTTATACTTCGTGACCTGCTATCAAGACTATTCATGGAAGTCTTCTGCCCTATCCATGTTCGCTCAAAACAGTTACCCCACACTGAATGCCTATGGACAGTCCCTATTACTGAAATGGCATCGACAAGACCCTGTCAGTCAAAAAGAAATAGACCGCAACAACGCCGTATACAGTTTTCAAGGAGACAGAAATCCTTTCATAGACTATCCCAATATGGTAGAGTATATCTGGGGCGACTCGACAAATTATGAATTCAGTTTTTCGGGACAATCCACCTCCGCCCCAAGTATCAGTATATCAAACGACAAAATCGAATTCGGATACATCGGAACCGAAACATCGAAAGATAAAGAGATATACATCAAAGGGAAAAATCTGACAACAGATATTACAGCAAAACTATTGAATAACGATTCGGGAGATTTTTCTTTGGGAATGTCCAATCTGCCGGCGCATGAATTAAACACGACCGGAATCAACCTCGCCATAACCTTTTCTCCCCGATCGATCGGGACTCGCAATGTGACACTCCGATTATCGAGCGACGAATTATCTGCCCCCGTAGACATAACCATTTCTGGAACTGTACTCTTGTCCGATGCCTCCTATTTGAGAATCATCGACATAAAATCGACCTACAAGAAAAGCGACGAACCAGTGCGCCTGATGCTAAACATGAACTCGGATACACAATGGACTGTGGACGGAAAACCGGCCACACATCTCACTCCTTCCGAATTGTCCGCAGGGCTTCACACAATACAATTCACGACTACTTACGGAACAGGGAAAATGCGTGTACAAATCGTAGAATAAAAATTACTATCAATCATGAATACAGCTAAATATATCCGTCATATCCTAACAATCGCAACAGCCCTCCTTTTCTTTTCGGCCTGTAAAGACGATAAGAACGAGAGTCAACCAACCGACTTTATTTTACGGGTAGACGAGTCGGTATCTATCAAGCTACCCAACTCGACAAGTTATACCATAACGACCAATAACTCCGCGATTTCTTATGAATTGTCGGGAAAAATACTCACAGTGACAGCTATTAAAGAAGGGAAAGCGACTCTAACCGTTATTCTCGACTCAGGAGAAAGTCACAACTACTCGTTTACCATTTCGGCAAACTCTTATCAAATGGGCTTTACTATCGACTCCACGCCCCGAATAGAATCATGGATATCCGGCTCGACCGTCAAAACGGAAGAAACGGCAGGACTCCAAGTGAGCTGCTAACCCGGCATGGATATAACCGGCTCTCCGACAGACAAATCGACACGCTCCTATGGATTTACTTATGTCGAAACAGGGAAACTTTTACGATTTTCTGCACAAGGCGATTTTTCCCAAAAAGGTATTTTGAACAATGGAATCATGGCTACCCGTGACAATGACAATACACCCATACAATACGAGGCTTGCACGGTTTCCATAGAAAAAGTAAACGATGCCGGGAAGATCTGGTTCACTTTACAATTTACCGACCGAAGCGACATTCGTATTGTTACAGAAATTTTCTAAAAATTTTCATAGCCAAGCACGCACATTAAAAACGGGATAAAATTTGAAAATTTATCCCGTTTTTAATTACATGGGAGGCAAAATACAAACTGATAGAATTCATTCGATAACTACCGATTTGCCTCTTTAATGACAAATAACTATCTTCGCCCCACAAACTCATACCGGAAAACACCCGATCTATGGACGAAAAGGACAAAAAAATAGCACGACTCGAAGAGCTGCTACAATCTATCAAAGATAATATCGACGAAACCGAATCTGTATTGGATTCATTATCCAATAGTGAATTGCAAGCCGAAAACGACAATGATTTACCGGACGACGAATTTGATCGTTTACTCGACGAGTTTATTCAAAGTCAATTATCAGAAGAGGAGACGGAAGATGAAGAGGAAAGCGATAATTCCCCGTCTAATACCAGCCATCATATCATCTTTAAAAATACTTTTTTCTCCATATGCGACACAAAAGAACAAATACCCAGAGATTCACTACGCACACAATTCAGTGTTGATGAAGGAGAATATCTATTCATTTCGACAGAATGCATAGGACAAAACGAATCTGCTACAATAGATGCTTGGGACGAAACTTTTTTAGCAGAACTAATTGCCCCCGATGGAAGCTCCTACATAGAAACTCAAATTTCCATGCCGATCGACACCGAAAACTACGCCAGTCCATCGACATATTTCGCTCTTCCTGAAAGAGAAAACAGAGAAGGCTCATGGATTTACTGCCTATCCCGACTCTCCGACAAAGAAGAATATACAACCAAAAGTGCGACTTTTATATCTTTGCCCCAAAAATACGACGAATGTTTCGAGGTAAACAACTATCTATTGTTCAAAAACGAAAGCATCGCTCCCGACCCAGACCGTCCTATCATCTCCTACACAAGTATAAACCCTAGTATACATAGCAACTATTATATCGGATTCTGCGGGATAAGCAAACTAAAAGACACGGACAAATCGTATGAATATGAAATAAAAATCCGTACTCAAACCGGATTAACCAAATACGAAACGGTCGGAACTTTCATTTCACAAGACGACGAAGAAAGAAACCGGCTATGGACATTCCAAGAACCCGTCGACTTCTCGGATTATGAAAACGGAGAATATGCCGTCGAGATCTATTTCTTAGGAGAAAAAGTATTGAATGCCCCGTTTCGCATTGGAAACGAAGAAGAAGGAGAATATAATCTATTCAACATACAGACACGTCCCCCGATCGGAGAAAAAAAAGAGATAGACCCGACAAAAGAAAAAGACGCCATGGACTCTTTACAAGAGATGATCGGGCTAAACAATCTGAAACGGAGCATTGCCGAACATCTCAACTATGTAAAACTATTGGCCGCACGCAAAAGAGCCGGGTTAAAAGCCTCGATACCACCCCTTCACATGGTCTTTACCGGAAACCCGGGAACAGGGAAAACAACCGTTGCCGATTTCATCGGTGAGATTTTCCACAAAATGGGGTTACTCGAAAAAGGTCACGTCATACGTACCGACCGGAGCAAATTGGTGGGCAAATGGTTGGGAGAGACCGAACAAAAAACCGAAGCTGCCATCGAAGCCGCCAAAGGAGGGGTCCTTTTCATAGACGAGGCTTACAGTCTGTTTACCAATGACAAAGATGGAGACAAACGCGACTTCGGAAACAGAGTCATAGAAACATTATTACCGAAACTGTCGGACGACAACTTCGGGACAATCGTTATTCTCGCCGGATATCCGGCAGAAATGAAACTGCTTTTGGAATCGAACCCCGGCTTGCAATCCCGATTTCCTTTTACATTTCACTTCGAAGATTATTCACCCGAAGAATTATTGGAGATAGCCGACCTCACCATACAACGCGAAGGGTACGAAATAACTGACTCTGCTCGTCAAACGCTATTAGAACTGATAAAAAAAGACCATCGAAACAGAGACCGCCATTTCGGGAACGCCCGCTATGTCAACAGACTTATCTCTTCGAAAATACTTCCGGCCATGGCCACTCGTTTGGCTCAAAGCGGAATATACGATTCGGGGAATCCCGACAAACGGTCGCTCGTCACCATCGAACAAGAAGATATACCCGATAATACCGATGAAAAAATAATCATATCTTCGGAGAAATTCGATGAACGAACCATAGATGAATGCTTAGCCCGACTCGACAGAATGATCGGATTATCCAATGTAAAAGCCGCAATCCATAACTTTGTAAAGATCGCCCGGTTATTACACGAGAACGGAAAAAATTTCTTTGGGGAAATCCCTTTGAAATGGAGCTTCGCAGGAAATACAGGAACCGGGAAAAGCACAGTCGCTGAAATCATGTCCGACTTACTGAAAGCCATGAACATACTCGGTAACGGACAATTTATAGAAATAAAAGGAGAACAGCTCTACAATGTCCCCGACTATAAAGTGGACGAAGTTCTACAAGATGCCATGAAAAAGTCACGACAGGGACTTTTATTCATCGATGGCGACTCTCCGAAATTCAAAAATGCATACAACACATTCGATAGCGAACAACTACGAATCAAGTTGGCAGGATACACCTCTGCCCTGCCCGGAGCTCATGCTCTCATCATTGCCGAGAACCGGGCTCCCCGGCAAGATTTGGTAGAACAGTTAATTGGTAACGGCGCTCACGAAGTCGACCACACTTTAATTTTCGAAGACTATACCTCGGAAGAGTTATTCGAAATCCTGAAACAAATGCTATCGGACAAAGATTTCTCTTTTGAACAAAAAGCAGAAAGTATCATGCAGCATTACATAGAATACCTTTGTTCCGACCAATATTCTTGTTATGCAAACGCCCGAACCATGAAAATCATATCGCGAACCATTATGCAAAACGCCTATCTCCGACTCGGTGAGGCGGGCATAAAATTTTCACGAAACAGAATCACACATGCCGATGTAGCTTGCTTTGAAATAGATGAAAGACAGACTCTTAGAAATAGAATCGGTTTTTGCTGAAAAGACCGCTAAACTATTTCATAGACGAAACCTTATCTTTGTATTGAGGATTCCGATCCAACCAGACTGTCGCATACCGGCATGTCGCAGCCGGAAGTAAGTCATGGTCAAGCGCATAGTCATAAGCAGCCTTCACCAAAGCGGCAGCGATACCCCGCCCTTCAATTTCCCGGGGGACAATCGTATGTTCTATATTCAAGCAACCATCGACAAGATCATACGACACGTATGCAGTTTTCCCGTCAGCGACAGTCTGAAACTGTTTTCTCGACAAATCATGTATTATTTCCATAAGAAGAATTTTTTAATTGTACAAATATACATATCCGTTAAGATATGTAGCCAAAAGAAGCCACAAGAAATATGGCACAAATAACAGTGCCGCCGCTTTCTCTTTTCGATATGCCCTTGATATATAAATCCACACTAAAATATCGAGTAATAAAATATCTATCAATCCCAAAAACGGATTTCTAAATGCGAAAAATAATAAGCTCCATAAGAAATTAACGACTAACTGTATCCCCCATAACACCGACAAGGTTTTATCCGCCCCCCTTTCTATCAAGTGCCCCAATGAAAGTCCCATACAAATATAAATGATACTCCATGCAATAGGAAAAGCTCCATTGGGCGGAGTAAGAACCGGTTTATTCAGCAATGGATACCACTCAGAAATAGAATCAGACTGAAAATAACTGGCCGACAATCCCACTGCAAAACATAATAGTATAGGAAGGAGATAAAATGCGAATCTTTTCATAACCAAGACATTTAACAACAATAGTTGTAATTTAAACACATATAAATAATTAAAGTTCTTGGATATTCCAAAAGAAGAATGACTGAAACAAAAATAAAAGGACACTCTTTTTAGAGTGTCCTTTGAGCCGATAGAGGGATTCGAACCCACGACCCCGAGATTACAAATCACGTGCTCTGGCCAACTGAGCTAAAGAGGCAAAA
>ERZ773158.3243-NODE-3243-length-10519-cov-2.775803_pt1 | contig 10519 bp, 10 predicted proteins | sample MGYA00511918_ERZ773158 | MGnify/ENA primary metagenome ERZ773158 (study PRJEB29015, sample SAMEA2737876) | human gut metagenome | biome: human gut; feature: human-associated habitat; material: faeces | place: China | collected 2012 ... | reverse complement strand
AGTTTCGAAACTGCGCTGAGTGAACTGGAGCAGATCGTTACCCGTCTTGAGAGCGGCGATCTCCCGCTGGAAGACGCGCTCAACGAATTTGAACGCGGCGTGCAGCTCGCGCGCCAGGGGCAGGTAAAACTCCAGCAGGCCGAGCAGCGTGTGCAGATCCTGCTTTCCGACAGCGAAGACGCTAAAACCACGCCATTCACACCGGACGCCGAGTAAATGGATTTTTCCAACGCGCTTCAGGCGCGCGTCATCCGCGCCAACGACGCGCTGCGCCGTTTCATTGAGCCGCAGCCTTTTCAGAACACTCCTCTGGTTGAAGCCATGCACTATGGCGCATTATTAGGCGGCAAACGCCTGCGCCCTTTCCTGGTTTACGCCACCGGCGAGATGTTCGGCGTGTGCCGTACCACGCTGGATGCTCCTGCCGCGGCGGTCGAATGCATTCATGCCTACTCCCTGATGCATGATGATTTGCCGGCGATGGATGATGACGATCTGCGCCGCGGCCTGCCGACCTGCCATATTAAATTTGGCGAAGCCAACGCAATTCTTGCGGGAGATGCCCTGCAAACGCTGGCGTTCTCTATACTGAGTGATGCGCCGATGGTCGACGTTCCTGACCGGGACCGGCTGGCGATGGTTTCCGAACTGGCGCAGGCCAGCGGCGTGGCGGGCATGTGCGGCGGCCAGGCGCTGGATCTGCAGGCCGAGGGACAGCAGGTTGATTTACAGGCGCTGGAGCGTATCCATCGCCATAAAACGGGCGCCCTGATCCGCGCCGCCGTCCGGATGGGAGCCCTGAGCGCCGGCGAACGCGGCCGCGCTGCCCTGCCCGCGCTGGATCGCTATGCGGAAAATATCGGTCTTGCCTTCCAGGTCCAGGATGACATTCTCGACGTGGTAGGGGATACTGCGACCCTTGGCAAACGTCAGGGTGCCGACCAGCAATTGGGTAAAAGCACCTATCCCGCCCTCCTGGGTCTTGAGCAAGCCCGGAAGAAAGCGCACGACCTGATCGCTGATGCCCGCCGGTCGTTAGATGAGCTGGCCGCACAATCTCTGGATACTTCGGCACTGGAAGCGCTCGCGAATTACATTATTCAGCGCGATAAATAAACAAAAAATGAGTCTCTGATGAGTTTTGATATTGCCAAATACCCGACCCTGGCGCTGGTAGATTCCACCCAGGAGTTGCGCCTGTTGCCAAAAGAGAGCCTGCCGAAGCTATGTGATGAGCTGCGGCGCTATCTGCTGGACAGCGTCAGCCGTTCCAGCGGTCACTTTGCCTCTGGCCTCGGCACGGTGGAACTGACCGTGGCGCTGCACTACGTGTATAACACGCCGTTCGATCGCCTGATCTGGGACGTCGGCCATCAGGCCTACCCGCATAAAATTCTGACCGGTCGCCGGGACAAAATCGGCACCATTCGTCAGAAAGGCGGCCTGCATCCCTTCCCGTGGCGCGGTGAAAGCGAGTATGACGTGCTGAGCGTCGGTCACTCCTCCACTTCCATTTCCGCGGGTATCGGGGTGGCTATCGCCGCCGCGAAAGAGGATAAGCAGCGGCGCGCGGTGTGCGTCATTGGCGACGGGGCGATCACCGCCGGCATGGCGTTTGAGGCGATGAACCACGCCGGGGATATCAAACCCGACCTGCTGGTGGTGCTGAATGACAATGAAATGTCGATTTCCGAGAACGTCGGCGCGCTGAACAATCATCTGGCGCAGCTGCTCTCCGGTAAGCTCTACTCCACCCTGCGCGAAGGGGGCAAAAAGGTCTTCTCCGGGGTGCCGCCGATTAAAGAGCTGCTTAAGCGTACCGAAGAGCATATCAAAGGGATGGTGGTGCCGGGCACGCTGTTTGAAGAGCTGGGCTTTAACTACATTGGCCCGGTGGATGGCCATGACGTGCTCGGTCTGGTCAGCACGCTGAAGAACATGCGCGACCTGAAAGGCCCGCAGTTCCTGCATATTATGACCAAAAAAGGCCGCGGCTATGAGCCCGCCGAGAAAGACCCGATCACCTTCCATGCGGTGCCAAAATTCGACCATACCAGCGGCGTACTGCCCAAAAGCAGCGGCGGCCTCCCTTCCTACTCGAAAATCTTCGGCGACTGGCTGTGTGAAACGGCGGCCAAAGACAACAAGCTGATGGCGATCACGCCGGCGATGCGCGAAGGTTCAGGGATGGTGGAGTTTTCGAAGAAATTCCCCGATCGGTACTTTGACGTCGCCATTGCCGAGCAGCATGCGGTCACCTTCGCCGCCGGGCTGGCGATTGGCGACTACAAGCCGGTGGTGGCGATCTACTCCACCTTCCTGCAGCGAGCCTACGATCAGGTGATCCACGATGTGGCTATCCAGAAGCTGCCGGTGCTGTTTGCTATCGACCGCGCCGGGATCGTCGGCGCAGACGGCCAGACGCATCAGGGAGCGTTCGATCTCTCCTTCCTGCGCTGCATTCCGGATATGGTGGTAATGACCCCGAGCGATGAAAATGAATGTCGCCAGATGCTGTACACCGGCTACCACTACAGCGACGGCCCCTGCGCGGTGCGCTATCCGCGCGGTAGCGGCACCGGCGCGACGCTCGAGCCGCTGGCATCGCTGCCGATCGGCAAAGGGGTGGTGAAACGTCAGGGCGAGAAAATAGCGATCCTCAACTTTGGCGCCCTGCTGCCGGAAGCCGCGGCGGTAGCGGACAAACTCAACGCCACCCTGGTGGATATGCGCTTTGTGAAGCCGCTGGATACCGCGCTGATCCTCCAGCTGGCCGGCGAGCACGACGCGCTGGTGACGCTGGAAGAGAACGCCATCATGGGCGGCGCCGGCAGCGGCGTGAACGAAGTGCTGATGGCCCATCGCCGGGCGGTACCGGTGCTCAATATTGGCCTGCCGGATTATTTTATTCCTCAGGGCACTCAGGAAGAGATCCGCGCCGACCTCGGCCTTGATGCCGCCGGTATTGAAGCCAAAATCCGCGACTGGCTGGCATAATTGCCCCTTCCGCTCCTGCTATGCTTAAGGGATACCCTTGATGAATAGCAGGAGCGCACTATGCACTATATCCCCCTCGGTGATACTGCCTTACGTGTTTCCCGACTCTGCCTCGGCTGCATGACCTTCGGCGAGCCGGACCGCGGCAGACACGCCTGGACGCTTCCGGAAGAGAGCAGCCGCCCGCTTATCCAGCACGCCATTGAAGGCGGCATCAACTTCTTCGATACCGCAAATAGCTACTCCGACGGCAGCAGCGAAGAGATCGTTGGCCGCGCCCTGCGCGACTTTGCCCGCCGTGACGAGGTGGTTGTCGCCACCAAGGTGTATCACCAGGTCGGCGATCTGGCGGAAGGACTTTCCCGGGCGCAGATCCTGCGCTCCATCGACGACAGCCTGCGCCGTCTCGGGATGGACTATGTCGACCTGCTGCAGATCCACCGCTGGGACTATACCACCCCGATTGAAGAGACGCTCGAAGCGCTGGACGAGGTGGTGAAAGCCGGCAAAGCGCGCTATATCGGCGCCTCGTCCATGCATGCCCGACAGTTTGCCCAGGCGCTGGCGCTCCAGCAGCAGAACGGCTGGGCGCGCTTCGTCACCATGCAGGATCACTACAACCTGATTTACCGGGAAGAAGAGAATGAGATGCTGCCCCTGTGCCAACGTAACGGCGTAGCGGTGATCCCATGGAGTCCGCTGGCGCGCGGCAGGCTAACCCGCCCCTGGGGTGAGACCACCGCCCGGCTGGTCTCAGATGAGTTCGGCAAATCGCTGTACAGCGCCAGTGAAGAAAACGATGCGCAGATCGCCGGGAATCTCGCGGACGTGGCGGAAGAACTCGACGCCAGCCGCGCCCAGGTCGCCCTCGCCTGGCTGTTAAGCAAACCCGGCGTCGCCGCGCCGATTATCGGCCCGTCGCGTCAGGAACAGCTCGATGATCTGCTGCAGGCGGTGGATTTGACGCTCTCCCCGGAACAGATCGACAAGCTGGAGGCGCCGTATCAGCCGCATCCGGTGGTGGGATTTAAGTGAAGGGCGTGGTTTCCCCGGCAGCGTAGCGTTGCCGGGGAGAGGCGGTTAAAGCAGACCGATGGGCCAGTGATGGCCAATGACGTACAGCACGCCGGCGGAGATCACGCCGGCGACGATGTCGTCGACCATAATCCCCATTCCGCCGTGGATATTGCGATCAAACCAGCGAATTGGCCACGGCTTCCACATATCGAAGATACGGAAAATCACGAAGCCGGCGGCCACCCACTGCCAGTCCAGGGTCGGCAGCGCCATCAGGGTGATCCACATCCCGACGAACTCGTCCCAGACGATGCTGCCGTGGTCATGGGTGCCCATATCTTTGGCCGTGCGATGGCACAGATAGACGCCGATACAGATGCTCATCATCACCACCAGCGAGTAAAGCTGCCAGGGGAGAAAGGTCATCAGATACCAGAACGGGATCGCCGCCAGCGAGCCCATCGTCCCCGGCACCACCGGGCTTAAGCCGCTGCCAAAGCCGGTCGCCAGCAGATGCCACGGATTACGCATACTCAGGCGGCTAAGCGCCTCGTCTCGACTACGCAAAGTGATCGTATCCCTTTAAATCAAGCGCGACCGGCTTACCGTCGCGGATAAACTGCAGCCCTTCGCTCTCCGGCGCAATCTGTCCGATACAGGTAAAACGCGCGCCAAGATGGCCAAGAGCCACGTCCAGCGCCCCGCGGTTCAGCTCCGGTACGGTAAAGCACAGCTCGTAATCTTCCCCGCCGGCGAGCGCCCAGCGCAGCGCCTGCTCAGAATCAACCTGGCGCAGCATCGCATCGGAGTACGGCATGGCATCGAGATCGATACGTGCGCCGCAGCCGCTGGCTTTGAGAATATGGCCCAGATCGGAGATCAGGCCGTCGGAGAGATCGATAGCCGATGTCGCCAGGTCACGCAGCGCCTGGCCCTGCAGCACGCGCGGCATCGGCCGCAGATGACGGGCCAGCAGGTAGTCGGCGTCAGACGGTTCATCCACCGTTAGACGATTCTGCAGTACAGCCAGACCGGCGGCGCTATCTCCCGGAGTGCCGGTAACATAGATCCAGTCCCCCGGCTTCGCGCCAGCGCGTTTCATGGCGCGTCCCGGCGGCACAAAGCCGTGGATACCCAGCGTCATGGAGAGCGGGCCACGGGTAGTGTCGCCGCCAATCAGTTGCATATCGTAATAGTCCAGCTGGACAAACAGGCTGTCGCTGAAGGCTTCCAGCCAGACTTCATCCACCTCCGGCAAGGTCAGCGCCAGCGTGAGCCACGCCGGTTCCGCGCCCATCGCCGCGAGGTCGCTCAGGTTCACCGCCAGCGCTTTATAAGCGAGGTCGGCAGGGTCGATATCGGGTAAGAAGTGATTGCCCGCCACCAGGGTGTCGGTGCTGATTGCCAGCGTTTTTTTCTCGGGAATATGCAGGAGCGCGCAGTCATCGCCGATGCCGGTTTCAACATCAAGGCGGGCGCTTTTAACGCGATCAAAATAACGGGCAATCAGGGAGAATTCGCCGCATGCCATACGTTATGCCTCAGCAAAATAATAAATAAGGCCGGGCTGCGAGGCGACCCTCGCAAAACCCGGCCTGCAGTTTACTTCTTGTGGGGACGAATTACCGGAGCCGCTTTGTCCAGCACGCCGTTAACGAACTTGTGGCTATCTTCAGCGCCGAAGGTTTTCGCCAGTTCGATAGCTTCATTGATGGCCACTTTATACGGTACGTCATCACGTTTGGACAGCTCAAACAGCGCGATACGCAGCACCGCTTTTTCAACCTGGCCCAGCTCTTCCAGCTGGCGGGACAGGTAGGGCTTCATCAGGCCGTCGAGGTACGCGCTGTTAGTCGCCACTCCGGACAGCAGTTCGCGGAAATACAGAACATCAACATCTTTTACGTCCTGTTCCGCCAGGAACTGGTATTCGACATCAGCGATGTCGTTGTGGGACAACTGCCAGGAGTAGAGCGCCTGAACGGCACACTCACGGGCGCGGCGACGAGCAGCAGGTTTCACGGAATTCCCCTTACAAAAATCAGGCCTTGATGGCTTTCAATACGTTAATCATTTCCAGCGCGGTCAGCGCAGCTTCTGCGCCTTTGTTACCGGCTTTGGTGCCAGCGCGCTCAATGGCTTGTTCAATACTTTCAGTGGTCAGAACACCAAAGGCTACCGGGATTTCGCTGTCCTGAGCGACATGCGCCAGGCCATTGCTGGCACCGCCTGCCACATATTCAAAGTGGGCGGTACCGCCGCGAATCACCGTCCCCAGCGCGATCACCGCGTCATATTTACCGGTTTTCGCCAGTGCGCCAGCCGCCAGCGGCAGCTCATACGCGCCTGGAACCCAAACGACGGTGATGTTTTCATCTTTTACCTGACCAATGCGTTTCAGGGCGTCAATCGCGCCTTCCAGCAGGCTGTCATTGATAAAGTTGTTGAAACGCGCAATGGTGATGGCGACGCGAGCGTCCGGGGTAGCAACGTTAGCTTCAATAATGTTCATACTCTTCCTTCGGGTTCATGTGCCCCGCAAGGGGGGCGGATTTTATCATATTATTCTGAGCGCTGCTTCCTAATAATCAGGAAAGCCTCACGCAGTGGTTAAATGCAGGCAGACATCCGGGCCAACCTGACGTATCTCATTGAATTTAAAATGGGGGGCCTGGCTCAGCTCTTCAAGCCCCGGCAGCGCGCATAATCCACGCGCCGCATTGCCTAACAGTTTAGGCGCAATATAGACGATAAGCTCATCCACCAGCCCGGCCTGTAGCAAAGCGCCGGCCAGCGTCGGCCCCGCTTCCACCCAAATGCTGTTCACCTGCTGTTTACCGAGCTGCATCATTAGCAACACGAGGTCGAGATGGCCGTTATGCTCCGGAACCAGCAGCGTGCGGGCGCTTTCCGGCCACTGCCGTTCATCGGCGCGCAGGCGGGCAAACAGCGTTTCCCCCGCCTGCTGCACAATACGATGCTCAGGCGTGACGCGGTTCTGGCTGTCGATGACGACGCGCAGCGGCTGGCGCAAATTCTCTTCGGGATAAAGCGCCTGGGTATCGGCGCTCAGCTCCTGCCAGCGCACGGTCAGCGCCGGATCGTCCGCCAGCACGGTGGCGCTGCTGGTCAGGATGGCATGGCTCTGGGCGCGTAGACGCTGCACGTCGCGTCGCGCCTGCGGGGAGGTGATCCACTGGCTTTCGCCGCTGGCCATCGCCGTGCGGCCGTCCAGCGAGGCGCCCAGCTTCAGCTGCACCCAGGGAAAACCGGTGCGCATCCGCTTCAGAAAGCCCTTATTCAGCGCTTCCGCTTCGTTCATCATCAGCCCATGGCTGACCTCAATGCCGGCCTGCTGCAGGCGATACAAACCGCGCCCCGCCACCTGCGGGTTCGGATCCTGCATCGCGGCGACCACGCGGCTGACGCCGGCGGCAATCAGCGCATCGCAGCATGGCGGCGTACGGCCATGGTGGCTGCAGGGCTCAAGAGTGACGTAGGCGGTGGCGCCGCGCGCCTTTTCGCCAGCCATGCGCAGGGCGTGCACTTCAGCATGCGGCTCGCCGGCGCGATAGTGAAACCCCTCGCCGACGATCTCGCCGTCTTTCACAATGACGCAGCCGACGTTAGGGTTAGGATGGGTAGTAAAGCGACCGCGCGCGGCAAGCTTCAGCGCACGCGCCATGTACATTTCGTCCTGCATGGCTTAGTCCTGTAAGCGGGCGATCTCTTCGCCGAATTCTTTAATATCTTCGAAGCTGCGATAGACCGACGCGAAGCGAATATAGGCGACTTTATCCAGCTTTTTCAGCTGCTCCATCACCAGGTTGCCGATCATTTTGCTGGCCACTTCGCGCTCGCCGGTGCCGCGCAGATGAGTCTTGATATGGTTGACCGCCATTTCCACGTCGTCGGCGCTAACCGGACGTTTCTCCAGCGCTTTCAGCATCCCGCTGCGCAGCTTGTCTTCGTTGAAGGGTTCGCGCACATCGTTACTCTTCACCACCCGCGGCATCACCAGCTCCGCCACTTCGAAGGTGGTAAAGCGTTCGTTACAGACCAGGCACTGCCGACGGCGACGCACGGAAGAGCCTTCCCCCACCAGACGAGAGTCGATCACTTTGGTATCCACGGCGAAACAGAAAGGGCAATGCATAGCGCGTCCTGACAGGTAGTTAAACTGAAGAGTAGTTTACCGCGAAGTGACCGGACTACAAAGAAAGAGCTTTTGAGACAAAGGATCTATGGGAGATGAGGCCGGTTTGGCTACCATTAAGCATCCTCTGTAAACGGAATCCTGACCATGACAAGACGTTACCTGAAGCTCGCCATCGCGGGCTGCCTGTTCACCCTGACCGCCTGCGCCCAGCAAAGCGAAATCCGCCAGATGCACCAGAGCGTGAGTACGCTGAGCCAGGAGATGACCCAGCTCAACCAGCAAACGATCAAAATCACCCAGCAAAACGCGCTGAACGCCAAATCCACCCGCGGCGTCTATCTGCTGCCGGAGGCCAAGACCCCGGCGCGGCTGGAGAGCCAGATCGGCACCCTGCGCATGTCGGTGGGCAGTATTACCCCGGATGGCGATGGGTCACGCCTGACCTTACGCATTCAGGGCGAATCCAACGATCCGCTGCCGGCCTTTACCGCCACCGTCGCTTCCGGACAGATCACCGGCACCACCCACAGCTATCAGGAAGTCAATGTTCAGGATCAGCTGATTAGCGCGCCGGCCAGCACCCTCGCCCCCAGCGATGTCGATATCCCGTTGCGCCTCAATGTAACGCCAGATAAAGTCGGTTTTATTCGCGTACACGATATCCAGCCCGCCGCCGCCCAGTAAGCCTTCAGCCGGGCCTGCCCCGCCCGGCTACGTCCTGCCCCGTCTTTCTTATCCACTTACAACTTTTCGCAAGAGTTCATTAGAAATCGTTCTGCAGCGCGATTTTCAGTAGCATTTTGTCAAGAAATGCATAGAATCGTGAACGCAATCGATTACGCATGTTCTGGTTATGTGAAACAACACGTATTTTTGTGAGCAATGATTCCTATAATAGACCCCCACAGAAAGACGAAATATTTAGAAACGCTTCGGCACTTCTTTTAACGCCTTCAGGCTCAATTTAAACAGTGGCATTACTATGAAAAAAACATTACTGGCAGCGGGTGCGGTTGTGGCGCTCTCCACTACTTTTGCCGCCGGCGCGGCAGAAAACGACAAACCGCAGTATCTGTCTGACTGGTGGCACCAGAGTGTTAACGTGGTGGGCAGCTACCACACCCGTTTTGGACCGCAGATCCGTAACGATACCTACCTGGAATACGAAGCGTTCGCCAAAAAAGACTGGTTTGATTTCTACGGCTATATCGATGCCCCGGTATTCTTCGGCGGCAACAGCACGGCAAAAGGTATCTGGAACAAAGGTTCCCCGCTGTTTATGGAGATCGAACCGCGTTTCTCTATCGATAAGCTGACCAATACCGACCTGAGCTTCGGGCCGTTCAAAGAATGGTATTTCGCCAACAACTATATCTACGATATGGGCCGCAACGACTCCCAGGAGCAGAGCACCTGGTATATGGGTCTGGGTACCGATATCGATACCGGCCTGCCAATGAGCCTGTCGCTGAACGTCTACGCCAAGTACCAGTGGCAGAACTACGGCGCGTCCAACGAAAACGAATGGGACGGCTATCGCTTCAAAGTGAAATACTTTGTGCCGCTGACCGACCTGTGGGGCGGTTCGCTGAGCTACATCGGCTTCACCAACTTCGACTGGGGTTCTGACCTCGGCGATGACAACTTCTACGATCTGAACGGGAAGCACGCGCGCACCAGCAACTCTATCGCCTCCAGCCACATCCTGGCGCTGAACTACGCGCACTGGCACTACTCTATCGTCGCCCGTTACTTCCATAACGGCGGCCAGTGGGCTGATGATGCGAAGCTGAACTTCGGCGATGGTCCGTTCAGCGTTCGCTCGACCGGCTGGGGTGGTTACTTCGTGGTCGGCTACAACTTCTGATTGCTGATACAGCAAGACAGCGCCCGGGCCGCAGCTCCTGCTGCCCGGGCTTTTTTATTTCTCCCGCACCTCGCACCGGACCTTGCGCAGAAAATCGCTTAACGAGCGGTCGGCGCACTCGCTGAATCGACGTTCGGTCCTTCTGACCTCCAGACAACGGTCGAGGCGAAAATTGCGGTAATCATTGCGCAGCTCGCACCAGGCCACCAGCAGCCAGCGCTCCCCCCAGAAAAACAGCCCCAGCGGCAGCACTTCACGCCACGTCACCTGACCGGATTCATCCTGGTAGTGAAGCTGTAATACCTGCTGATTGGATACGGCCTGGTGGATAACGTCAAAATGGGTTTTAGCATAGCGATGCGCGCCAAGGTCAGGGGCAAACAGGCGAGTCTGCTCCGCCTGGCGCCGACGCGCCTCCGGCAGGATCGCCAGCATTTTTTCCTGGGCGGACTCCAGCGACTGCGACAGCGCCTCACCGC
>ERZ773158.3235-NODE-3235-length-10541-cov-3.141903_pt1 | contig 10541 bp, 8 predicted proteins | sample MGYA00511918_ERZ773158 | MGnify/ENA primary metagenome ERZ773158 (study PRJEB29015, sample SAMEA2737876) | human gut metagenome | biome: human gut; feature: human-associated habitat; material: faeces | place: China | collected 2012 ... | reverse complement strand
TGTAGGCCGAGGAAATGAGTTTGGAGCCATAATCGGGAATAAACAGATTGGGAACGACGGTAGAAATATCCTTGACCGAACGGATATTCATTTCGTCGAGATTGCCCGTGTTGAGATAAGAGATGGAACCGGGGAACTCGAACAGTTTCGAATCCCATTTGGGGTTACTGATGATAGTAATGGCATTCAGGTTATATATGCGGTTTCCCAAAGAATCGGTAATCGCCGGTATCGGTTTACCGGTTGCAAGAAATGGTAAAGTTCCCAAGATGAACGCGAGCAGAAAATTTTTCATAAGATTTGTTTACCTGTTGAAAGAGCGAGTCTCTCTTTGAATTTTTGCACAAAGTAACAAGAGAAAAATTTTCTTTACAATCATCAATAGTAGTGATTTTTCGAGGACGGGATATTATCCGGGTGTTAGATGAAAAACAGGAGGCTGGCTGCCATGACTGCCATGCCGGTGATGACGCCTCCTATGCCGTAGTGATGATGACCGTATTTTTCGGCTCCCGGCAGCAGCTCATCGAATGAAATGAACACCATAATACCCGATACGAATGCCAATAGAAGCGCGTGAATCGTGGGAGTCCAAAAAGGTAACAGAAACAGGAATCCGATGAGTGCGCCTACCGGTTCGGCCATACCGGAAAGCAGAGAATACCAAAATGCTTTCTTGTGGCTGCCCGTCGCTTGATAGATGGGTACGGAGACAGCGATACCTTCCGGTATGTTGTGAATGGCAATGGCTATGACGATGGGAATAGCTATGTCGATATTGCCCAGTGCCGATGCGAATGTAGCGAGTCCTTCCGGGAAATTATGGATACTGATAGCCAGTGCCATCAGTAATCGTTGTTGTCCCGATAGTTCTTCCACGCGGTGGACTTCATGAGGATTCTCGTCTTCGGGAATCAAGAAGTCTATCAATGCGATAAACGATGTTCCCGAGAAAAATGCGATCAGCATGTAGATATTAGACATGCGCGGGCTGAAACTCTCGCTGAGCATACCCAATGCCTCGGGCATTAATTCCATGAACGATATATATATCATTACTCCGGCCGAGAACCCCAATGCCGCAGAAAGAAATTTCGTATTGGTTCGTTTGGCGAAAAATGCAATGAGGCTTCCCACTCCGGTCGATAGGCCGGCTATCATCGTGAGGAGAAATGCCAAGAGTATAGAATTTATTTCCATGTTTTCGAGATTGTATAAAACCGTAAAGGAAAACCGCACTATCCTCTTGTCGGGGAATTGGCCGTTTCCTTCGTGGTTTTTCGGAAACAAAGGTAATGTATTAAAACATTATGAAGTTCACCGAATAATAAAAATAACAAAAAAGAATGAAATATGTTAGGAATAAACCGTTGGCTCTACGTATCTTTACCTCCTGAAAAGAGAGAATATGCAAGATTATAACGAAGATATTGTTATCGAGCAGTTACAGAATCCGGCGACTGTGCGGCAGGCATTCGCACGGGTCGTGGCCCGGTATAGTGAGCCGTTATATTGGCAGATTCGAAAAATGGTACTTTCGCACGACGATGCCAATGATTTATTGCAAAATACATTCTTAAAAGCATGGGGAAGTATCGAGTATTTCAGAGGGGATGCCAAATTGTCGACTTGGCTTTATCGTATTGCGGTGAATGAGGCATTGACTTTTCTGGCACGGGAACGGGAACGACGGAATCTTACGGCCGACGATACCGATGATTTCCTGCTCTCTCATGTAGAGAGCGACGAATATTTCGACGGAGATCGTGCACAGAGGCTTTTGCAAGAAGCGGTTTTGCAACTCCCGGAGAAACAACGCCTCGTTTTTAATATGCGTTATTTCGACGAAATGAAATACGAAGATATATCCGAAATTCTGGGAACGTCGGTGGGTGCATTGAAAGCATCGTATCACCATGCGGCGAAAAAAATAGAGGAATATCTGCAAGATCATGTTTAAACCTTTTCATTATTTTCGTGTCTAACAAACAAAAGGTGAAGCTATGGAAAAGAAAACTCCCCTGTTAGATGAAATCGGTAGGAAGCACGGTATGAAAGTGCCCGGCAATTATTTTGCCGATTTCACCGAAAAGATGACGGAAAGTTTGCCGGAAAGGGAATTTCCCGAACTCGTGCAACCTTCGTTATGGCTTCGGGTAAGACCGTGGATTTATATGGCAGCCATGTTTGCCGGTATATGGCTTATGATGAAAATGTTTACGGGAATATTCTCGGTGGAAAAAGGAGAAACTCCTGATATGGAAATGACGGCTTCGGCGACAGATGGAAGTACGATAGAAGACGAGTGGATCGCTTATTATGTCGATGATTACACGGCTTATGAAATGCTCTATACCGATAGCGATTATTAAAGGAGAAGTAGTTATGAAGAAAATAATTTTATTATTATCGGCCGTTTTATTGTGGGCATTGCCCGTTTCGGTTTCGGCACAGAATAAGAATAACGACAAGGCGAAGCAACAGCGAAAAGAACAGTTTGACCGGTTCTGTAAATTCCGTCGGGATTTTATGATGAAACAGATCGGGCTTTCCGAACAAGAGGCGAAACAGTTCTTTCCCTTGTATGAAGAGATGGAAGGGAAAAAATGGACGGTAGACAGGGAGGCTCGAACCTTTGCTCGGAAAATAGTACGTTCGGAAACGGCTGTTTCAGATGTCGAGTATGAAAAAGCGGCCGAAGTTTTACTGGAAAAGGACGAGAAGTTGGCAAAGATAGATCGGGAATATTACGACAAGTTCAAAACCTTTCTGTCGAATGAAAAATTATTTAAATTCAAAAATGCCCAAATGAAATTCCCGAGAGCCATGATGAAATGGCATGGCGGGAAACATCATCATGAGTAATAATGTAATGTACGGGATAATGAAGAAAGGGAGAAGTTTTTTTGATCTTCTCCCTTTCTTTTTATTTATGGTACAAATATCTTTTCCGAAAAACCGTTTATATAAAGGATATACAATCCGGTATTCAATCCGAGTTCTCTCCATTCGATTCGGGTTCCGGGCTCGACATCTGTTTTATCGGAGTATCTTATGATTCCGTCCGGGGTCGATAATATGAGGTTTATTTTACCCGCTTGCGATGTGAATAAAATTCCGTCTCGATAAAGTTTGTATAGTTTGTCTGTCGACAAGTTGTCGATGGCGCTCGGTGAAAGCACCTCTTTGATTCCGGCGAGAGCGTCTATTTTCCCGTATCCGTAAATGGAGTTGGGACATGCTCCTGTATGGGAATCTTGGCGGGCGGTCTTTTTCAAAATCAGTTGTATATCTTCGGGAGATAGTTCTGGATTTGCTTCTAACCATGTGGCAATGACTCCGGCGACAAAGGGCGAGGCTTGCGATGTTCCCGTCATTTGTCCCCAATAATAGCTTTTCCCGTTTATCGTTGCCCGGGCGACAGTGTTGGCGCTACTCTCCTTATAGTAATCGGAGTAAGAAGATACGGCGCTGAAAATCATTCCTCCCGGAGCCGTCACGTCGGGCTTTACTCGGCCGTCCGAAGCCGGACCTCGGCTCGAAGTGTAGTTGATTTTATTCAACGGGTAATCGATCAACATGGACTGTTTCTTTCCCGAAAAATTTGTCCATACGTTTCGGGTTGTATAGTTTCCGACAGAAATGGTTCTCTTTCCTGTTCCTCCCAATTCCCCTAATGTACGGTCGGCATCGAAATTGACATGTGTGCTTTTCCCGTTGTCGGTGAACTGTCCGCTGTTTTTGTCGGTCCAGAGATCGATGTGTTGGGTTTCGCCCGTTACTCCTATTTGTATGTCGTAACCTTTTAGATTGAGATTATTCAAGGCGACTCTATACATGCGCCTCGTGTTGTTCCACAATTCGGTATAGTAGGCGATTTCTCCGCCTTCCGAATAGTTGAAGTCGGCAGGGACGGAAAACGATTGGTCCGTACCGTTCGAGGTACAACTCCATACGGTTTCGCCTTGCGAGTCGGTTAGCGAAACGGTAGCGGTAAACCCGTCCGATTCACCCCAAACTTCGAATGTGTTGGCGGCGTATCCCGATGGTTTGAAAAATGTCAGTACAGGAGTCTCTGCATTGTTGAGTTCCATCGAAGCATGAGTTTTGTTTTTGGCATCGTTCCCGATGGAACCGACCAGAATTTTTCCTTTTCCCAGCATGGCATCGATGGCTTGATCGAAAAGCGAAGTCCCGTCGTGCGGCCCGTAAGAAGTATTTAGGCTAATGTTGACTACGGCCGGTTTGTCTATCGAGTCGGCATAGTTGAATACATATTTAATACCATTCAGAATATCGGTATCTTCCAATGTCGATCCTACCATTACTAAGTCGGCATCATAAGCTACTCCGTAATAGGGATTCTTGTCGAGTGTCGTGGACTCCGAGGTCGCTATTGTCCCGAAATAACTGCCACCGGCTATTCCGGCTACATGGGTTCCGTGTGTTTGCTCTTCGTTGTCAGTCCCTTCGGCAAGAATATTTTCTTTATCCGACAGTAGTTTGTTATCGATTTGATTCCAGAATCTTGCGATTCGGAGGGTCTCGTTGTCAGACGAGCGGAAGGCCGGGTGAGTTACGTCGAATCCAGAGTCTACGAACCCCAATACGACATTCTTTCCGGTATAAGGTGATGAAAGAGACTCCCCGTTTTGTACCAGTACTACGTTCGTTTCTGTACGTGCTTCATCTAAGGATAAGGATGCTTTTCGAGGAAGCTCGGCTCTTTTTACGAAGTCAGAGTCTAAAAAACGAGACAATTCCGACGGTGAAATACATATCGTATAGAATCCGTTTCCCAATGCCACATACGATAAAACAAAACATTCCAGTAAATCGTTTTCGGTCGTATGCTCGTCGCATTGAACGAGAAGTCGCAGATCTTTATCCTGTCTGGATAATTTTTCCAATCGATTGCCAGATCGAATTAATTGATCGAGCGTTTGGCGCGATGAGGCCGATAGTTTTTCGTTGGCTGCAAAACACGTCATGCTGTTGAGGAATAAGATTCCACTGAACAGCATGACGTAAATATAGATTCGATTCATAAAACTTTATTTATAGGGCACAAACTTTGAAAGCAGCGTTCCCTACTTTTACGATATAAATTTTACCCGGGGTGAACGGGAAGTCATATCGACCGTTATTTACAAGCCCTTGATTTATCAATCGACCGTCTGTTTCGTGAATAGTGACAGGTTGAACGGAGGTGTCGTTTATCGAAAAACCTTGTCTGGTAACCGTCAGTTCCAACTCTTCGTTTTGGGTATTTTCAATTCCGGTAGAATTGTACACGACAGCAACGTCATCGATTTGCAGATAGTTTCCTTCGGCAACTTCGAGCGGTTTTTCCGGTTTTTTACTGAGGTAGTTGGATGCACAGAACACGATGTTCATTTTTTCGGGAATCTCTTGTGATGTATAATCGATAGAGATTTCTTTGGTCTCGAAAGCATCTATATCGTTATCGATGGTCAATTCTCCCGACCCTATCAAGGCCGCACCCGCATTCCCGGCGAGAACGGCGCTCATTTCGTCGGTATGGTTGGCTCCGTTTTTATCGGTCGACTCGGCCGAGCCCTTCCATAGATAGACTTTGATATGGGCAGCATCGTCTATGTCGCTTGTAGGAGCATTGTAGTATTGGGCTTTGAAGGTGATTTTACTGGGACGTCCCGTAAATTCTACACCTCCGTCTACACCCAAATCCCCTGTTGCGGCTGTGAAATAATTGGTGTTTACATATATCCACGGAGTTCCTAATGAGAGTATTCCCGGAATGACGTAACCCGTTTTGGTTCCCCACATAATACTGCCTGCGAAAGTGTTTTCGATGGTGGGGTAGGCATTGGTGTCGTCTCCACTTTTGGAAACTGTTCCGGCTTTCATCGATGTGAAACCGCTAATATTGGAATATAATGCATGCCAGCCTACGGGTTGTACTTTCTGGTTACCTCCGTCGCTTTCCCAAGCTCCGTTAAAGTCGTCTCCTGAGAAATTTTCACTATGTGCCGTTAGAGAAAATAGGGCACAGCAACTTAAAATAAGATAAAAATTCTTCATAATCCGATTTGTTTAAATGACTTTGAGTATAATATTATATTTTTGTATCGGCAAAGTAAAGAAAAAAATGTAATAATGGAAAGAGAAGAAGGAAAATAGTAGTAATTATTAAAGTTTTAAGAAGTATGAGAAAGAAATTTGCTTGGTTTTTCTGTATATTTATGTCATCTCTCGTTTTATTATCATGTAGTGAGGATAATAAAAAAGGAGAAGAACCCGGAGACGGTACGGGAGGAGGAACTCCTGAGGGGGATACTAAAACTTATTTTGAAACGACCTATTCCGATTTGTCTGCTTACGTTGACAAAAATGTGAGCGAGATATGGGCCGCTGTGGGAAATGCTTCGAAAGATGAGGAAAATAATATCCTGTATGTGCAGGATCAAAAAGGCAATCGATACAAAGCGACGTTTAAACTCGATGGAACGATGATTGCTACCATAGAAATGGTTTTGACCGGAAGTTCCGAAAACAAAGGGATTGAAGTGTGGGAAAGTATGATATCTTCTTTCCGGGATTATAAATTAGGAACTTTCCTCGGTACGAAATTTAAAGATTACGCTACGGGCGAGGGAGGTATCAAACAAACCACAGAAGAGACGATTCCGTTGTTGACTCTGGAAGCCAATACGTTGATATATCCTGTATTCGGCATACAGAAAAAAGTGTATTGTTGTCCTATCATGGATAAGGATAAATTCCGTGTAGAAATGTGTCGCAATTATTTACCTCTTGATTTTAGTACATTGGGTAAGTATGTGGGTGCGAATATCGATGAAACTCTGCAAGAGTTCTATGCGATCAGCAATAAGATACTTTTCGGGACGGCGATGGCATATCTCTATTTCGATAGTGCGATCGATTTGAAGGGTAATAACTATACGGTTAATTTCGATTCCGACAAAACATTGGAAACCGTTTTGGAAATTTCGGCATATATTCCTGAAAACGAACAAACTATCGATCGTTGGAAAGACCTCTTGCAAAACTATGCCGACTATAATTTAGGCACGTTGAAAGAATTGTATGTAACCGATGCTTTCGGCGATAAGGTACAAGACTTGGCCGATGCGCAAGCGGCGTTCGATTTGTATGAGTCTAACGGTCGTAATAACGGGATCATTGCTCGTTTTGAGACGGCTTATGGTAACAATTCTCTCATATTGAATAAAGACTATTGTTATATTCTTGTTAGGAAAAGTTAAGCAGTCGATCGTATGGAAACGAAGAACGCTCGGGAATTACCCCGAGCGTTCTTCGTTTTTTAAGGGAAATAATCTTAGCGGGCAAACAAAACAGCAAAGGTGTTGTTCTATGAGATACAGACGGTACAAACGCTTGTGGGGAGAGCTTCGCTCTTTTGGAGCAATCGGGGTCAATCGTCTATGAGTTCAACCATCAAAAGTATCTGATATGAGAAAAGTTTGTGAAAAACTACACATGAAAATCCGGTCAGGGTTGCTGTTAGGATTATGTTGCCTGTCGTGGTCGCTATCGGCGCAACGTATGGCCGTGCAAGGGACGGTAGTCGATAGTTCGGGAGAGCCGGTTATCGGGGCGAATGTCATTGTTCGGGGATCGTCTGCGGGCGTAGCGACCGATCTCGATGGGCGGTTCCGTCTCGATGTGGTTCCCGATGCTACTCTCGTAGTTTCCTATTTGGGATACAATACGCAGGAGGTTCCGGTAAACAATCGTTCGCAGATAACGATCGTTTTGCAGGAAAACGCTGTGGCTTTGCAAGAAGTCGTGGCGATAGGTTATGGAACTGTCCGCAAGAGCGATGCCACAGGGTCGGTTACTTTGGTGAAACCCGATGAGATAAATGCAGGTTTAGCGACTTCTGCACAAGATTTGTTGGTCGGGAAGACACCGGGTGTAGTAGTCACTCTCAACGGCGGTAAACCCGAGGGTGGCGCCGATATCCGTATTCGTGGAGGTTCATCGCTCAATGCGACGAACGACCCTTTGATCGTTATCGACGGTGTTCCTGTCGATAATTCGGGAGTGACCGGAATGTCCAATTCGCTATCCATGATTTCTCCCGATAATATCGAGTCGTTCACGATATTGAAAGATGCTTCGGCAACGGCCATTTATGGGTCGAGGGCATCGAACGGAGTTATCATTATTACGACGAAACGGGGACGGTCGGGAAAACCGCAAATCAATTTTACGGCCAATATGTATGTGAATACACCTCGTAATAAAGTGGGGGTACTCGACGGAGACCAATTCCGTCAGGTGATAACCGATTATTACGGAGAAGGGAGCCCGGCTTATAATTTATTGGGGACGGCCAATACGAATTGGCAGGACGAAATTTTGCGGACGTCGGTCAGTAGCGATTATAATCTGAGTGTAGGTGGAACGTATAAAATTTTGCCGTATCGGGTTGCGGTGAGCTATACTAATCAGAATGGTATTTTGAAAACCTCTGCTATGGATAGGGTGACGGCTTCGATAACGTTGAATCCCAAATTTTTCGACAATACGTTGAGTGTGACGGCCAATGTGAAGGGCTTTTATATGCACAACCGTTTTGCCGACGAAGGTGCTATCGGTGGCGCGGTATCCTTCGACCCGTCGCAATCGGTACGGGTCGATAATCTACCCATCGGTAACGGATATTTTACATGGTTGAAACCCGGAACCGACGAATTTATAGGTATCGCACCGGTAAATCCGGTATCGCTTATCGACGAACGGTCCATGAAAGCCGATGTCTATCGCAGCGTGGGTAACTTGCAGCTCGATTATGTAATGCCTTTTTTGCCGGCGTTACATGCCAACTTGAATTTAGGATACGATGTCTCTCATAGTATTCAACATAATCTCATGACTCCCGACTCTCCTCTTACTTACAAGGAGAATAAAAAAACAGGGCTGGGACAAGACGAACGGTTGAGGCAACTCAAACGGAATTTGTTGCTCGACTTCTATCTCAATTATAAGCAGGATTTCGAGTCGATACACAGTAGGCTCGACGCTATGGCTGGATATTCGTGGCAACGTTTTTATAAAGATGGAGGAACCCGCACTACATTGATGCCCGATAAGGAACAATGGTTCGTCTCGTCCTATACCGACCATTTACAGTTGATTTCCTTCTTTGGGCGTGTGAATTATACCTATAAGGACACCTACCTGTTTACAGTCACGTTACGTGGCGACGCGACATCTCGCTTTTCGAAAGATAACCGTTGGGGCGCATTCCCGGCCGTTGCGCTAGGGTGGAAAATTATCAACGAGCCTTTTATGGAGCGGGCGACTTCGTTTATGAGCGAATTGAAGTTGAGGTTGGGTTATGGTATTACGGGACAGCAGGACATTAGCGACAGTTATTTCCCGTATATGCCGTTGTTTACGATCGGCTATCCTACGGCATCCTATCCGTTCGGCGATCAATATTATTATACGATACGTCCTAACGGCTATGACCCCAATATTAAATGGGAGGAGACTACGACGTGGAATGCCGGTATCGATTTCGGATTTTTGAATAATCGCGTTACGGGATCGTTGGATTACTATTATCGCGAGACGAACGATTTGATTAGTCGTATTCCTGTTCCGGCAGGTTCCAACCTTACGAACGAGATATACACCAATGTGGGACGTTTGCGCAACGAGGGTATCGAATTCAATATTCAAGCAAAAGTTATCGATAATAAAGATTTTACTTGGGATTTGGGTATGAACGTCGCTTGGAACTCCAATAAAATAACCAAACTGAATAAAAGCGAGAGTGCCGATTATTACATTCCGGTAGGAGGTATAGGCGGAGGTACGGGCAATACCGTACAGGCTCATAAGGTAGGGTATCCGGCATACAGTTATTTATTGTATGAACAAGTATATGATGCCGATGGTAATCCCATCGAGGGATTGTATGCCGACCGTAACGGCGACGGGGTCATAGACGAATCGGACAAATATATTCACCACAGCCGTGACCCGAAAGTCGTTATCGGTATCAACTCGACCATGAATTGGAAAAATTTCGATTTCGGAATCTCTTTGCGGGCCAACTTGGGCAATTATGTTTATGACAACGTATTATCTCAAAATTCGATATATAGCGCGATGTACAACAGCGCAGGTTTCCTGAGCAATATCATGCGGCGTGGGGCGAAATTCGAAACCCAGCAATACATGAGCGATTATTATTTGAAGAATGCCGGATTTCTGCGTTGCGACAACATTTCGCTGGGATATACTTGGAAACACCTGTTGGACGATGCGTTGCGGCTGAGAGTTTACGGTGCGGTACAAAATCCTTTTGTCATTACCAAATACAAGGGGCTCGACCCGGAAGTTTTTTCGGGTATAGACAATAATGTTTATCCTCGGCCCACGACCTATACGTTGGGTGTCGTTTTGACCTATTAACCTCTAAAAATACAAAAATATGAAGTCTTTTATATATAAATGTTTTATAGGCGGGAGCGTCGCTCTTTCGATGACTTTGTCTTCCT
>ERZ773158.3234-NODE-3234-length-10543-cov-8.065694_pt1 | contig 10543 bp, 5 predicted proteins | sample MGYA00511918_ERZ773158 | MGnify/ENA primary metagenome ERZ773158 (study PRJEB29015, sample SAMEA2737876) | human gut metagenome | biome: human gut; feature: human-associated habitat; material: faeces | place: China | collected 2012 ... | reverse complement strand
ACTTGGTATCGCAGAACACCATCACCCGCTTGTAGCCCTCGCCGATGATGATCTGGGCAAGGTCCGAGAGCTTGTTGCGGCCGGAGGTCTCCAGCATGTACTGGGTAATCTTGGGCTGGCTCTCCTCTTTGGGCTGGACGGTGATCTCCTCGGCGTTGTGCTGGTACAGCCAGCCGATGTCCATCACCTCGCGGCTGATGGTGGCCGAGAACATGGAGAGGGCCTTGCGGGCCTTCATCATCTCAATGATGTGGCGCACATCCTTGTAAAAGCCCATGTTCAGCATTTCGTCGGCCTCGTCCAGCACGATCTGGGTCACATGGGAGAGGTCGATGTTGTGGTGCTTATAGTGGTCCATCAGGCGGCCCGGCGTTGCCACCACGATCTGGCAGCCCTCGGCCAGGCGCTTGGCCTGCTTTTCCATGTTGGCGCCGCCGTAGACGCAGGCCACCTGCACCTCGGGCATGAAGTAAGTGAGGTTCGTCAGCTCCTCGGCGATCTGCTGGGCCAGCTCGCGGGTGGGGGCCATGATGACGGCCTGGGGGTACTTGTTCTCCGGCTGGATGTGCTCTGCCACCGGGATGCCGAAGGCGCAGGTCTTGCCGGTGCCGGTGGGGGCCTTGGCGATGACGTCATGCCCGGCCAGCATAACGGGGATGGTCTTTTCCTGGATCTCGGTCATTTCGGCAAAGCCCATGCGCTCCACGGCCTGGCGGATGGCTTTGCTGCACTGCAGTTCACTGTAAAGCATCTGATTCTCCGTTCCTTTGTTATTTCTATCAGGTCCAGTATACCACGGCGGCCGCGCAATGCCAACACCTGAAAATGCACGGAGGGCAATTTTCAGGGGGAGGGTGGCATCTTTCGGGAGTGCGCCCTCTCCGTCACGGCTTGCGCCGTGCCACCTCTCCCAAAGGGAGAGGCAAGAAACGCTCCCGTTAGGCCCTTGGCTCTCCCTTTGGGAGAGCTGGCAAACCCGAAGGGGTTTGCCTGAGAGGGCTTTTCCGCACGCAAAAGTGCCGCCGCACGGCAATTCGTGCGGCGGCTCCTTTCGGCTTTATTCAGGGGTTATGCTTCGGTGTTCTGGTCAAACAGACCTTTCTGCTTTGCCTTCTCCCAGGTCAGGCAGACGCGCAGCTTGCTCACGGGGAAGGCCGGGTGGAACTTCAGTTCGCCCTCCACGCTGTCGTCGTCGTTGAGCAGTTCCTGCTCCACAGCCCAGCGGGAGGCCTTCTGGGCATCTTCGTCCTCAGCGCTGATATCGCTGTAAAGCGCGGTGCTCTCCGGCTCCGGCTTCCCGGCGCGCTCCCACAGGAGCTTTGCAAGGGCAAGGCGGTTTGCGGGCATGGCCACATCGTCCATCTGAGTGATGCGGTACAGGCCGGTGCCCACTTCGTAAGCGCCTACCACGGCGATGCCGCCAATGACCACACCAGCCGCGATATCGCCGCCGTAGTCCGGCTCGTCGGTGTTACCCGGCTGGTCCGGGTCGGGCAGCAGAGAGTCATCGTCAAAGAGTGCTTCAATGGTCACGTTCGCGCCGGGCATGTTCAGCTCTGCGGCGATCCAACCGGTCCGGCTTGCGTCGCGCAGCTCGTCGGTGATGTCCACATCCTCATCGCCGACCTTCTTGGTCACCTTCCAGCCCTTGAACTTCACGCCGGGGCCCTGTTCGTTCGGGGTAGCAGTGATCACGTCGCCCTTTGCAGCGGTGGTCACTTCTACGTTGTTCAGGGTCACGGTGCATTTCACGGCGTTCACGTCATACAGAATATCTGCATAGTCCGGCACGGCCTTCACGTTGTAGGCGGGTACGGTCAGGGTTGCAGTCGCTTCGGTGCCATTTGCCAGCAGCTTGGCAAGCTCTGCTTCGTCGGTAATTTCGGTCTCGGTGCCGTTTTCTACTTTATACAGCTTCCAACCGTGGAAAGTCTTGCCCTCGGGGGTGGTGTCAGCCGTCAGGGTCACCTTGGTGCCTGCGGCCACAGGGGCGGCCAGCACTTCGTTTTCAAGTTCTACGGTAGCGTTCTCGGCCGTCACGGTATACAGCGGACGCACATAGCCGCAGGTGTTGCAGTCAATGTCTTTTGCGTTGGTGTAGATATGGGGGCCTTCGGCCTCCTGGTCTGCCGTCAGGCCCGGGCAGTTTGCGGTGGTGCACACCTTCCAGTGTCTGGTGCCGTTTTGTCTCCACTGGTAGTTGTGCCAATGCACGTCCAGCGTAACAGAAAAACGAAGCCCATCATCGACTTTGTATTTATAAGTAACTGTAGTGCTGTTCGCTTTCAAAATCCATGTTGCCGGGTCAACCGTACCACCTTCCCAGCTGCCGGTGGTAACGCCATCTAACTCAAATTTCCCCGGCAGCTGATGCAGATCATATGTCCGATCGTCGTTCGCCAGAATTTGGTAGCGTTGGAAACCAACCTGCAAATCCCTGATTTTGGGGTTGTTTCTCAAATCCAGCGATGTCAGGCAATTATTATTGCACCGCAACCACCACAAGCTTTTATTTTCCCTTAAATCCAGAACTGTCAACTTGTTTTTGTTGCAATTCAAGCTTTCAAGTTTTGTGTTTTTGTTCAAATTTAATGACGTCAAACTGTTGTTATAGCATATCAAGCGGACCAGTTCCGGGTTTTCACTCACGTCTAGTTCCGTTAAATTATTGTTACCGCACAATAGGTCGGTCAACTGCGAAAAGCATTTGAGTCCCTGCAGGCTTGTGCATCCGCTATTGCTTATCCTAATTTCCTTAACGGCATTTCTTTCCGTTTGGTTCAGCGCACCATCTTTATCTTTGTCAAAATTATCTGCTACATATTGTCTAAATGCTCCATCCGGGAAGTTTGTCGCATCAATAGCAACAGCGTCTTCCTCCGCCTGCGTGCTCACGCTGCTTTCTGCGCTGGCCGCGCCCGCTTGTGCTGCAAACGCACCCACCGGCAGGGCGGACACCATCATGCTCACCGCAAGCGCCGCACTGAGGAACCGCGTACTCTTTTTTCTCATTGTTTCTCCATCGCTCTCCTTGTTGTCCGGGTGCCTCCCCGGAGGAAGGCCGCCTCATCTTTATTATACCCCCCACCCCTATATGCGTTGCAATAGTTTCGGGATTTTTCACCCCACCAAAGTTTTCGTGTCTTTTTTGTCAATTTTCCACAAAAGCAGCCCTCAGCCGCCTTTCTTTCCCCTTTGCGCAAAAAAAAAATCACCGGAAAAGCATGTGCCTTCCCGGTGATTTTCAAAGCTTATTTTCTTTTATTTTTTCGCTTTCACAGCGTCGTCACGGTGTCAAACAGGTCCTTCGCGGCTTCCACGGCATCCTTGCTGCCAAAGGTCACCCGCACGCCGGTGGCCATGGCGGCACCCAGCTCGGCGGCCTGCGTCTTCAGCAGGTCCGCATCCACGGCGCACAGGGCCTTGCGGTCGGCCGCCATCATCTCGTCGGTGATGCCGCAGAAGAATCGGCGGTCGGTCTCGCGGGCATCGGCGCGGGGCTTGCGGGGCGTGTCCAGCTTGGCCACGGTGCCCACGATGAAGTCGTTCAGGTCCTTCTCGGTGTAGTCCCGTGCGGCCAGCTCGGCCGGGCCCTTGGCAAAGGTGTCGTAGCTCTCCTTCACATGGGGGTCGCGGTAGGTGTAAAGGTACTCCACCTCGTCGGAGGAAAGCATCCCGGTGCCGTAAGCACCGCCCACCTCGCGGATGTTGTGCCACAGGTATTCGTAGCTCATCACCCGGGCCAGCACCTTGCGGTCGCTGCGGCGCTCCATGGGCCACACCAGCACATCGTAGCTCACGCCGCCGTCAATGATGAACGCTTCGTTCACCGGCGGGGTCAGCGGTTCGGTGTAGGGCACAGCTTCGCGGCGACCCTCGGCGGCGAAGCGGCTGCCCGGCAGCAGGCTGCGCAGCTTTGCAAGGGCATCCTCGCTGCCGTACAGGCTCACGGTGAGCTGTGCGTTCTGCAGCACTTCGGTGCGCAGAGCATCCAGCTTTTCGCCCAGAGCGGCCCAGTTGCCCCGCTCCTGCACGCCGCACAGGAACTTGTAGTAGCTCACACCGCTGCAGCGTTCACTCACCGCACCGTCCACCGTGTAGTGGGCCCCGGCGCGGGTGGCTGCATATACGTTGCCCTGCTGGATGAACTGCTGTTCCATGTTCAGCTTCTGCTGGCTCAGCACCCGGGCAAAGGCCGCTTCTGCCGCCGGGCCGGTGAGGATGGTGTCATACAGCCACTCGCCGCCCAGCTCCACTGCCTTATCCAGACTGCGTTCCAGAAGGCTCAGGCACAGGCTCAGCTTTGCGTGGCAGGGTGCGCCCTCCTGGCGGCCGGTCCAGATGTCCAGCTGCACGCGGCTGTCGCCCAGCCATGTGCTGCGCAGGGTGTTCAGCTGCCGGGCGGTATGACTGCTGCTGTCCAGTTCGTCCAGCACATCGGTCAGCAGGTCAAGATACTGCATGTCCTCGGGCTTCACATTGCCAAGGTCATAGTAGAAGTTCAGGTACAGGCTGCCCGCCGAGGGGTGATGCAGCAGCTGCGCACCGGCCAGCAGTTCCCGCTCTCCGGCGGCAGTCTTTGCACCGTCGTCGAGGTCGGCGGCCGTCAACGGGTGTTCCAGCACCAGCTTGCCGTCGGTGCGGATGGGCTCGCCCGCCTCGTCCTTTTGGGGCAGGGTGGGCACCTGCACCACCTGCACCGGGGCCGGGGCGAACAGCTGCCGCAGCAGCTCGTCGAACCAGCCACCTGCCATCTTCTCCCGCAGGGACGCAAACAGCTTGTCCGTGTGCAGCAGCAGGGCCGGGTCGCCGGTGTGCAGCCAGCCGGTGGAAGCGTTGATGGCATCCAGCACGCCGTCCGGCAGGCTGCCCGGGCGCTCGAGGGATGCAAACTCCGCGCTGTTCAGCGAGGCCAGCAGCAGCTCCTGCGGGATGCCCTCGGCCAGAATGCCGTCCACGGCCTTGCGCACGGCGGCGGCAAACTTGCGGGCGCTCTCCTCGGTGGCACCGCGCAGAACCAGTTCCAGCGTGGGCTGCAGGGTGCTGTCGTCAAAGCCAATGTCGATGTCTGCGCCCAGATTTTCGGCCAGCAGGGCAGCTTTCAGCGGGGAGTTGTTGGTGCCAAGCAGGGCATCCAGCAGAATCTCCACGCCCAGCTGACGCTCCCGGTCGGCAAACGCGCCGGTGTACCACGCCAGGGCGCACTGCACCTCGTCCGGCTCCGGGTTCTCGGTGTAATAGGGCAGCTCTACGCAGGTGCCCGGCTGCTCGTCCTGCAGTGTCAGGCGCGGGCGGGTGCCGGTCTGCGGCATTTTGGAAAGGTAGTCTTTGTCCAGCAGTGCCAGCTTTTCGGCCATGTCCATCTTGCCGTACAGGGTGATGCAGCAGTTGTCGGCGCTGTAGTGGCGGTGGTACACCCGCTTGTACTTCTCATAGGTCAGTGCCGGGATGCTCTCCGGGTCGCCGCCGGAAACAAAGCCGTAAGCCGTGTCCGGGAACATGGCCCGTTCCAGCACGTCCTGCAGCTGGGCGTCCGGGGTTGCCAGCGCGCCCTGCATCTCGTTGTACACCACGCCGCTGACGGTGCCGTCGGCGTCCCGGTGCCAGCCTTCCTGCTCGAACACGCTCTTGTCCACCATGGCCAGCGGGCAGAACACCGCGTTCAGGTACACGTCCATCAGGTTCTTGAAGTCGGTCTCGTTGGGGGTGGCAAACGGGTATACGGTCTTATCCGGGAAGGTCATCGCGTTCAGGAAGGACGCCATGCTGCTTTTCAGCAGCTGCAGAAACGGCGAAGTGACCGGGTATTTTTCGCTGCCCGCCAGCACCGAGTGTTCCAGAATGTGGAACACTCCGGTGTCGTCGGACGGAAAGGTGCCGAAGCCGATGCCGAACGCCTTGTTGACATCTTCATTTTCCACCAGCAGCACGGTGGCACCGCTCACATCGTGGGTGAGCACCGTCAGGGTGCCGTGCTGTTCGGGGCAGTCCTCGGTGCGGAGGACGGTATAACCGGGGAATCGTTCCATTTCGTTTTCTCCTTTGCGGTTTTGAACTGATTTGATCCTATTGTATCATTCGCGGGCACAAAACACAATTACCGGTTTGTTAATAATAACTGAAGGGCACAGACTTATCTGCGCCGCAGGCAAACCGAGCGGTCTCTTGCGAAAGCGTTTCGCTGACGAGGATGTTCTCTTTTGCCTCATAAAAGAGAACCAGAAAGGACGGCGGTGCCCGCAGGGCATGAAAGCCCCAGTGGGGCTTTTAAGCCGCAGACCGGTTTGCAAAGCAAATGCCGCGTGTTCAGCGCGGCAAGGTCACAGCGATTTCAACGCGCTGGATCCATGAAAAAGGGGCTGCTCGCCCCTTTTAGACCCCAAAGCTGTTGGGCTCCATACAAAAAATCCAAGCCGCTCCGCTAAAGGATTTTTTGTGTTCCGCCGATTTTGAATCGCTTGCGCGACGAGCCGTGCGGATAAGCTTGTGCATTTTCTGCTGCGTGAACGCTCCCGCAGGGAGCCGGCGCTGCAAGATGCCGCTGCCCGCTACGACTCTTTCCCGTGAAAATTGAAAGCCGGAAATCCGCAGATTTCCGGCTTTCATTACTTATGAAATAATAATTCTGCTAAATACGGCCAGAGCGATCAGCGGAGGCCATTTTGATCGTGGGACACAGAGGTGTGCCCGCCGCCCTTTACGACAGCACTTTTTCTTTGCAAAAAGATGTGCTATACTACAAAACAAGAGAGTATGCGGCAGCGTGCCGCGCAAACAAAATGGAGGAAACTGCTATGGAAGCATCCAAGGTCTATTATACAGATTTCCGCTGTCCCGTGGGCACCAGCCTGCTGGACAAGCTGCGCCGCGTGTGCATCGCCGCCGGGATCAAGGATATTGATATGGATGGCAAGTTCGTTGCCATCAAGATGCATTTCGGTGAGCTGGGCAATCTGGCATTCCTGCGCCCCAACTACGCCAAGGTGGTGGCCGACCTGTGCAAGGAGCAGGGCGGTCTGCCGTTTCTGACCGACTGCAACACCCTGTATCCGGGCAGCCGCAAGAACGCACTGGAGCACCTCACCTGCGCTCAACTGAACGGTTTCTGGCCCATGACCACCGGCTGTCAGGTCATCATTGCGGACGGTCTGCGCGGCACCGATGAAGCAGAGGTGCCGGTGCCGAACGGCGAATACTGCAAGACGGCAAAGATCGGCCGCGCCATCATGGACGCAGATATCTTTATCAGCCTGACCCATTTCAAGGGCCACGAATCCACCGGCTTCGGCGGTACTCTCAAGAACATCGGCATGGGCTGCGGCTCCCGCGCGGGCAAGATGATACAGCACGCCGCCGGACACCCGGAGGTGCAGCAGAGCCTGTGCCGCGGCTGCCACCGCTGCGCCAAGGAGTGCGGCTCGGACGCCATCTCCTACAACGAGAACAACAAGGCCGTCATCGACCAGAACAAGTGCAAGGGCTGCGGCCGCTGCATCGGTGCCTGCAACTTTGACGCCATCTATTCCCAGTGCGACAGCGCCAATGAGATGCTGGACCGCAAGATGGCCGAGTACGCGGCTGCCGTATGCGCCGGCCGTCCCTGCTTCCATATTTCTCTGGTGCAGGACATCAGCCCCAACTGCGACTGCCACGGCGAGAACGATGCTCCCATCCTGCCGGATATCGGCATGTTCGCGTCCTTTGACCCGGTGGCGCTGGATCAGGCCTGTGTGGATGCCTGCCTGAATGCACAGCCGCTGCCGAACAGCCAGCTGGGCCAGAACCTTGCAAAGCCCGGCTGGAACTGCCACCACGACAACTTCAAGGATTCCAACCCCAACATCGAGTGGAAGGCCACGCTGGAGCAGGCCGAAAAGATCGGCATGGGCACCCGGCAGTATGTGCTGAAGAAAGTCTGATCCTCTTTCCCGTGAAAACAGCAAAGCCGGAACGACTGCGGTCGTTCCGGCTTTGTGATCGTTTGGGCAGGTTTCTGCAGCATTACAGCTCCACGGCGGGTACGCAGTCGTCCAGCACGCTCTGCAGGGCCTGCCAGTTTTTCAGGGTGCAGCCGGGCAGGGTGCTGGCATCCAGGCCGGCGTCCTCAATGCGGCCGCTCATGCTCTCTTTATCGCTCAGCAGGGCCAGCGCGTCCGGCTCGATCATGGTCCAGGCCTCGGCAAAGCTCTCCTGCTCGTCGGCGTCCAGGCCATCGTACCATTCATAGAAGGCGTCCTGGATGGCTTCCGGCGTGCGGGAGGAAAGCCGTGCTTCCTCGGCCCACTGCAGCAGGGAAGCTGCCGCGATGACCGATTTCAGCGAGCAACCGGACACGCCCGGCCCCCAGCCCAGGCAGGGCTCAAAGGCAGCGGATGTGCCGGTGATGGAGAAGATGGAGTTTTCGTCAAAGTCGCCGGGGTTCAGGCCGGACGTGTTGGCCTGCACGGTGGAGTCCGGCAAAGCCTCGCCGGAAGCTGCCGCGCTGCTGGACGCAGTGGCCGAACTGGAAGGCTCTGAGCCGGAGCTGGCGGCAGAGCTGCCGCAGCCGACGAGGGCGCTGCAGGCAATGGCCGCGCACAGCACCAGCGAAAGGATGCGTGTATATTTCAATTTCATAGCGGTGTCCTCCTTGAAGAACTGCGGCCGGAAAGCGGCGGCAGCGTCTCAAAACGATACACCCTAAGTATACGTTCTGCACCGGCGGTTGTCAATCAGCGCGGGAGGGACGAATTTCAACCCGCCGCAGCGGCTTTGCCGAAAGAAGAAAGCGCTTTTTGTGCAGTTTGCGGCCTTGACATTTTTCGCGGTTGGCGGTTGACTACAGATAGGTCCCCCGTCTGCCGCACGGGCCGGAAAAGCCGGAGAGACCGGGAAGGAGAGACGCAGCGTATGAAAAACAGGCTCACCCAGGCGCTGGAGCGCTTTTCCAAGGCGATGCTGGCCCCGCTTTCCTATCTTTCGGCGGCGGGGCTGCTGCTGGTGGCGGGTGCCCTGCTCACCAGTACGCCGCTGGCCGGAGTGCTGCCGTTTCTCCGCTGGCCGCTGGTGCAGCTGCTGGGCCAGCTCATCTACAAATGCCTGACGGCGGTCATCTCGAACCTCAGCGTGCTGTTCTGCGTCGGCATTGCGGCGGCGCTGGCTAAGCAGGAAAAGCACCAGGCCGGGCTCATCGCCCTGATGTGCTATCTGATCTACCTCACGGCGGGCAACGTCACCCTGACCGCGCTGGGGCAGCTGGCCCAGCCGGACGCCCTCACCGGACTGTACAGTTCGGGCCAGACCACCGTGCTGGGCATCCAGACCGTGGACACCGGTGTGTTCGGCGGCATTTTGCTGGGCCTTGCGGTGGGCGGCATCTTCAACCGCACCTGCGATGTCACCCACAAAGGCATCCTGCCCGGCATCTTTTCCGGCACGCGCTGGTCCTTCACCTGTGCGGCGGCGCTGGCGGCAGCCCTGGGCTTTGCGGCCTGCTTCGTCTGGCCGCCGGTGCAGCAGGGCATCACGGCGCTTACTGGCTTCATCGCGTCCTCCGGCAATGTGGGGCTGTTCCTCTACGGCTTTCTGGAACGGCTGCTCATCCCCACGGGATTGCACCACTTGGTGTACATGCCGTTCCAGTTCTCACGATTGGGCGGGCAGCTGGCGGCGGACAGCGTCACCTACGTCGGGGCCTATGTGGTCATGATGACTGAATATAACCTCGGCCTGCCCTTCTCGGAGGGCATCGTCTGGATGTACACCGGCTTCACCAAGACCTTCGGCTACTTTGGCATCACGGCGGCGTTCATCTTCTGCGCCCGGCGGGAGAACCGCAAAAAGACCGCTGCCCAGCTGCTGCCGCTGGCCTTCACGGCGTCGCTGGCGTCCATCACCGAACCGCTGGATTTCCTGTTCTGCTTCTCGGCACCGGTGCTCTGGCTGGCCCATGCGGTCATCTCGGGCACCTTCATCGTGCTGCTGCACCTGTGCCACATTACGGCCTTCACTTCGAACCTGCTGGGTTCGCTGCTGATGAACCTTTCGGCCGGCACGGCCCGGACGAACTACCCGGTGCTGTACCTGCTGGGCCTTGCGGAGATCGCGGTCTATTTCGTGGTGTTCACGGCCCTCATCCGCTGGCTGGACCTGCCCACCCCGGGACGCCGCCCGGAGGAGCCCGCCCGGCCGGAAGCGCCGCTGACTGCAGCAGACATCGAAAAGCTCATTGCCGCCCTCGGCGGGCGGGGGAACATCCGCACGGTGGACAACTGCTTCACCCGCCTGCGCATCACGGTGCAGGAAGCGGCCTTTGTGGACGCGCAGGCTCTGCATGAGCTGCCCTGCAGCGGCGTGGTGCTGAACGGCTGCGAGGTGCAGCTGGTCTACGGCCTGCAGGCCGCGCAGGTCCGGCAGGCGGTGGAGGAGCAGCTGGGGAGAGTGGTTTGCTGAGAGGATGTTCTCTTTTGACGGACAAAAGAGAACCAGAAAGGACGGCGGTGCCCGGAAGGCATGAAAGCCCCAGTGGGGCTTTTAAGCCGCAGACCGGTTTGCGAAGCAAATG
>ERZ773158.3221-NODE-3221-length-10581-cov-4.293084_pt1 | contig 10581 bp, 7 predicted proteins | sample MGYA00511918_ERZ773158 | MGnify/ENA primary metagenome ERZ773158 (study PRJEB29015, sample SAMEA2737876) | human gut metagenome | biome: human gut; feature: human-associated habitat; material: faeces | place: China | collected 2012 ... | reverse complement strand
GAGCCGATTCGGTTAACGAGGCGGTTGACCACGGCAGCGACGCGCGCCGCGGCTTCGGGTACAGACTGGTTGCTTAGGTTCTCAGCCACGTTTCCTCCCATTCCTCCTTCTATGCACGTAACATGCGGTATTCATTATAGGCGCTTGAGAAATACTTTCGACACTGATTGCGCTTTACCACACAAAAGTATTTTCTGCATTGCAAAGGTTTTTGCCCTAAATGGTCGTATTTCTCGGTGGGCGGCATACGTAAACGGAGGCATTCCGCATAAAAGCGAAACACCCCCGTAACAATCGCTCTCCATGAGCAGGGCACGTTAGCAGGCCCGAAGCTCAAAAAGATGCGCTACAGGCGTTCGCGAACCGCCTCGACGACGTTGTCCAGATCGGCGAGCACCTCGTCATGGCTCTGCATGTCGCGCACTTTGACCTTGCCGGCGGCAAGCTCGTCGCCACCCAGGACCAAGATGAGCTTGGCGCCTACCTTATCGGCTTGCTTAAACTGGGCCTTGAGCGAACGACCCTGATAGTCGGCCTCGGTCACAATCCCTGCGGCGCGAAGCTCCTGCGTAATGGCAAAGACGTTCTGACGCAGCTCCTTGCCGGCGTTGGCGACATAGACGCACGGGGCCTCATCGGCACCCAAATCGCTGCCAAAGGCCTGCAGGGCCAGCAGGGCGCGCTCAAAACCGACAGCAAAGCCGACGCCCGCCGTGGGCTTGCCACCCTCGAGCTCGACCAGGCCATCGTAGCGGCCGCCGCCGCCGATGGAGCCGACGCCGGCGCCAGGGGCCTCGACCTCAAAGACAGTACGGGTGTAGTAGTCCAGGCCGCGCACCAAGGTGGGATCCTCGACATACTCGATACCGGCGGCATCCAGATAGCGCTTGACCTGCTCGTAGTGCTCGCGGCACTCATCGCACAGGTTGTCACCCATCAGCGGAGCCTCGGCCATGATCTCGCGGCAGTGGTCGTTCTTGCAGTCGAAGGCACGCAGCGGGTTGAGCTCGGCGCGCTCGCGGCACTCATCGCACATCTCGTCGGCGTGATCGAGGATGAACTGCTTAACCTGCTCGCGATAAGCCGGACGGCACTGGGCGTCACCCATCGAGTTGATGAGCAGACGAAGCTTGGAAAGATCGAAGCCCAGGCGCTTGTAGAACTCCATGAGCATGATGATGCACTCGGCATCTGCCGCCGGATCGGGAGCGCCGAGCCACTCGATGCCCACCTGGTGGAACTGGCGCAGGCGGCCCTTCTGGGGACGCTCGCCGCGGAACATGGCCTCGGCGTAGTACGCCTTAAACGGCGTGGAGCCCTGGGGCACCAGATTGTTCTCGACGACGGCGCGCACCACGCCGGCCGTGCCCTCGGGGCGAAGTGCTAGGCGCTGCTTGGGCTTGAGTTTGGTGTCGGTGCCCTCGGTAAAGACGCGCTCCAGGTTGGCACCGCTGAACACACGGAACATTTCCTTGCGCACGACGTCGGTCGACTGGCCGATACCGTGGACAAACACGTCCACCTGCTCGATCGCGGGCGTCTCGATGGGTTTAAAACCAAACGGCTCGAACACGCCGGCCGCAATCTGCTGCATCTTTTGCCAGGCGCGCATCTCGGCGCCGATAAGGTCGCGGGTTCCCTCCGCCTTCTGTGCCTGCATGGGCAAACACCTTTCTTTTGTATCGCGTCATAGGTAGTGGTCATTATACGGCACAAACTCAAACCGCGGCGGTGCATCTGACCGAACGAGGGTATGGGGACTCGTTCGGCCAGATGCACCGCCGCGACAGCTGATCCGCTTTCCTCCGACCCCTTCGGGTCACATGATCTGCTGGGGACGAAGGAAAGCGGACCGTCCTTTGACCTGCGGCGACCTTGGAAACCGAATGATGGTACGAGCATCCATTCGGCTCCCAAGACCGCCGCGGGCAGATCAGGGTGAGCCGGCAAACGCGGCAGCGCCCTTACTCTCCCGCCGCGCTCGCGCGCAGCTTGGCGGCAATGGGCTCGGATGCCAGCAGGAACACGAGCATGACCACGGAGCACGCCAGGCATACAATCCAGGTGCTCGCAAAGGAGCCCGTGGCATCGAACAGCACGCCCGAGACGATGGCGCCCACGGTGCCGCCGACCATCTCGAGCGAGGTAATGGTGCCCGCTGCCTTACCCAGGTCGGCCATGCCAAACTGCTTAGACGCAGCGATCGTGGGCGTTGGAGATGTTGTACTGCGCAAGAGAAATTCCCAAGTCGCTGACGATGAGCGGCTGGAACAGGCTCATGCAGTTGACGAAAATGGTGTAGCACGTGGCCATGATCACGAAGCCAGAGGCCACCACGAACCAGCCAGGGAAAAATTTACGTTGCTGGGACATGGATTACTCCTTGTGGTCCGCAATGTATCCGAGAGCGACGGCGGCATAAGCCGCGGCGCCGAGGGGAAGCTCGGCATCGTTAAAGCGCGCCTTGGGATGATGCTGGGCAAAATGCTCGTCCGTATCGGTCACGGCCGCGCCCACCGTAAAGTACGCACTTGGGATCTCGCTCGAGATAAGTGCGAAATCCTCGCTCGCCATGGCGTGGAATAGCGGCAGGAAGGCAGCCTTGGGCAGCACCGCGCCCACGTAGCCAAGCGAGGCCTGGGTCATATCGCTGTCGAGCACGAGCGGCGGAACGTCCGAAAGCGTCTCGATGGTTGCCGGCGTACGATATGTTGCGGCAACGCCGTTGACGACCTCGGCGATACGCTCCTTGAGATGAGCCATGAGCTCGACATCGAAGCCGCGCAGCGTTCCCTCGAGCACGCAGGTGTCGGGAATGACGTTGGCAGCCTGACCGCCGGCAAACTTACCAACGGTAAGTGCAACTTCCTTGGCCGCCGGCACCTCGCGGGAGATAAGCTCCTGGAGCGCTAGGTGCACATGCACGCCCGCCGTAATGGGGTCGATGCAAATCTCGGGGCTCGAGCCATGGCCACCCTTGCCCTGCAGCGTGATGCGGAAACCGTACACGCCCGAGAGCGCCGGACTCCCATAGAGCACTAGGCCGAGCGGCGACTGGCTGTTGACGTGCATGGCAAAAGTTGCCTGAGGACGCGGGTTCTCGAGCAAGCCGTCGGCGATGGCAGCGCGTGCCCCCTCAAAGGTCTCCTCACCCGGCTGGAACAGCAGTTTGACGGTGGCATTGGCGTCGACAAGCTCGGCCTCGCGGGCCTTGAGCAAACGGGCCGCGCCGAGCAGCGCCGTCGCATGCATATCGTGGCCACAAGCGTGCATGCAGCCGTTGGTGGATGCAAAGGGCTCGCCCGATTCCTCGGCAACGGGCAGGGCATCCATGTCGCCGCGAAGCATGATAACCGTACCGGCTTGTTCGTCCGTGCAGACGCCATTGCCCTGGGCCGCGGCGGCACCGGCGCCGACAAGGCCCACAACGCAGGAACCATCGACGAGCGTGGCAAACGGGATGTCCATCTCGGTCAAGCGCGCTTGGATATACGCAGAGGTCTGTGGGAGGCTATTACCCAGCTCGGGCATCTGGTGTAGATCGTGTCGCCATGCGGCAAGCTCACCGGCAAATGCCTGGGCTTCTTTGACTAGGCCATCGCCGATAGCGGTCTGCGCCGCTGTGGTAGCCTGCGGCGCTGGTTGCGGTTGAAGATCGGACAGAGCTGGTGCCATAGATGCCCTCCAGTAACGTTTTTGCAGCACGCACTTTGACAGCGTAAAGTGCAAGGCACAACTGTAAGGGCATGACATAAAAAACGCCGCCCTGGGAGGGCGGCGCAACAAGTTGTTTACAATTGCGGGCGAGATTTTCGGCGCAAGAAATCGAAATGCGTCTCGCTCAAGATAATCGACAAAAAGATGAGCGCAAAGCCGGCAAGCAGGCGCGAGGTGAGCGCCTCCCCCATCAACAACACCGAGAACAGCACACCCGAGGGCGACTCCATCGAAAGAAGCAACGAGCCCGTCGAGGCCGGGACGTGCGCCAGACCGACGTTTTGGACGAGCAGTGCCACGCACGTGCAGCCCACCGAGAGGAAGACCATCACGCCGATAAAACTCGGCGTCCACACGGACAGAGGCGCCTGAGTCTCGAATAGTAGCGACGTGATTAAGCTCAAAACGCCATTGCCCACAAACATCCAAAACGTGATGACGTTGATATCCATCTTGCGACCGTACTTGGCAGTCACCGCCATCTGGATGGCGAAGAAGATCGCGCCGCCCAAGGTAATAACATCGCCGGCATTGAACTCGACGCTATCGAGCGCTACCAGGCCAATACCCGCCAGGCACAACAACGCTGCACCCAGGTTATACCGGGTAAGCTTTTCACCGCTCAGGACATAGCTTGCAAACGGCACAAGGATGCAATACGTGCCGGTCAAAAAAGCGCTCTTGCCCGCCGTGGTCTGTGCCAGGCCGATCGTCTGCAAACCGTAGGCACCCCACATGAGCGCGCCCATGCCAAGCCCGACGATCAGGTTGCGGGCATTGAAATGAGCGATGATGCGCTTATGGAAAATTGCAAACATAACCAGTGATGCCGGGAGAAAGCGAACATAGACCAGCTCGAACACCGGAATGGTGTCGAGTGCGTCCTTCATAGTGGTAAAGGAGTAGCCCCAGATAATCGCCACCGAAAGCAGTAGAACTTTCCAGAACAACGGCGAGCGTGCGCCGGCACCCCGGGGAATACCACCCGCGCCCAAATCCTCACGGGCTACAGGGCTATCGGGCATGTTTTCGATTTCGTTGGCAGCGTATTGGGCCATGGAACATCCTCGCACTCAATCTGGGCGTGGTGTCCGCACGCGTATGGCTGCGTGCCGCCTCATGGTCAAATAAAAACAGGGCGCACCGGACCCCCGGCACGCCCCGCTACTGTAGCAACAACCAAGCAGCCCACGCAATCCAGCCCACTAAAGCGTCGGCAGAGTAAACCTCGTTGTTTCGTCAATGTCACGCTGTTACACTAAATAAGCTTTGTCGACTCCAGCTTTTCGATAATCCAGTCGTTGGCTTTGATGACCGGACGGCGGAAGACGACGCCCAGGGCCAGCGACGGAATCAGATAGCTCGCCAGAATACCCAGCTCAACCCAGTACTCCATATGGTAGGCACCGGCCATGGCGGCGTGCATGGCGTTGATGCCGTGGGTAAACGGCAGGAACGGGTAGATCGCCTGGAACACGGGACCGGTCATCTCGATGGGGAACGTGCCACCCGAACCGCCGACCTGCATGACCAGCAGCACGACAGCGAGGGCCTTGCCGATATCGCCAAACGAAACCGTAAGCGTGTAGACGATATTGGAGAACACGAGACTCGCAACCCAGCCCGCCAGCACAAACTGCAACGGGTTGTCGCACTGGATGCCAAAGAACAGAATGTCGCCCGCGCACACGAGCGTCGCCTGCAGCAAGGCCAGACCGCCAAAGAACAGATAACGGCCCAGGTAGATCTCGTGCAGGCGCACGGGAATGAGCTCGTTGATAAGCTCATCGTCAACCGAGACCTTCATCATGGCCGCCAGAACAATCGAGCCGACCCATAGCGACAGAATCGTGTAGAACGGCGCCATGGCCGAACCGTAGTTGCGGATTGGATAGACCGGCTTACGGTCGAGTGCGACAGGGCCGGAAAGCGACACGGCGAGGGCATCGGGGTCGCTGCCAATCATTGTCTTAATCATGGCCAGGTCACCCGAGATCAGAGCGCTATCAAGCTCGTCCTTAAAGGCGCCGATCTTGTCCGACGCTTCGCCCAACTGATCGGAAGCCTTGTTGACCAGCTTTGCAGCCTTGGAGAGGCCCTTTGCCAGCGAACCGGATGCGTCGGTCAGGCCGTCTACGGCGCTATCCAGATTGCCCGAGATACCATCGAGCGAGTCTAGGATGCCCGAGACGGTCTTCTTGAGCTCCTTGGCCTTAACCGAGAACGTGGAATCGTAGTCGGACTTGGCACCCGAGATACCCGCCTTGGCATCGGCGATGGCCTGGTCGACCTCGGCACGCGAGTTGTTGACCTCCGCCATGCCGTCCGAAAGGGACTTTGCGGTCGCCGTCAGGTCCTTCGCATTGTTGCGGTACTCCACGGCAATTCTGCCCAGCGACGTCGCAGCGGACTTGAGGCCGTCTTTGAGTTTGTCATCGCTCATCTGGTCGGCAAGGTTGCGGAGCCGATCGGCCATCGCATCGATGTCGTCAGCACGCGTATTGAGCGCCGCTGCGGCTTCGTTGAGCTGAGACACCGTAAGGTCAACATGCTGATTCGCGGCATCGAATGCCTTCGCAAGCTCGGCGGACACGTTGTCGAACGAGCCCGCGCTTCCGTCAATCGCCGCGTCAACGGCATCGTTGGCGGCCTTGAGCGCTTCCTTGGAATCATTGATGCCGCTCTTGGCGTGCTCCATCAGCTGCTTCGTCGACTCATCGACGGTGCCCGTCTGCTTGAGCATACCGCCCGCCGACGTCAGCGAATCCGACGTGGAGCTCAAAACGCCCGCCAGCGACGTTGCGCTGGTCTGAATGTCCTGCAGGTCCTGGACCGAATCGCCCAGCGTAGAGGACAGATTGGCGATAAAGTTGCTCACCTGGTCGGTGCTCATATAGTCGAGCAGGCTGGACACGGTTTTAAGACCGATGCTCGTAATGGTTTCAGTAAAGGTCTCGTTGACCTGACTCTGGACGGCGCTCGAGCCTTTCTCGGTCACGATCTGCGCGATGGCGTTGGCCTTCTGGTTCTCGTAGAACTCGATATCGGCGTGCTTCACCTCGGTCGAAAAAAGCGTCATCATGTCGGCACTAAACGTTTTAGGGATAACGACGGCAGCGTAGTACGCGCCCGACTTAACGCCCTCAATCGCCTTATCGCGGTCGTTGAGAACGACCCAGTCGAAGTTCTCGTTGCCGCGCAGGGTGGCGGTTACGTTTTCGCCCACGTTGACCTCGACGGGAATCAGATCACTCTCGTAGCCCTCATCGGTGTTGACCACGGCGATCTTAAGGTTGCCGGTATTGCCGTAGGGATCCCAGCTTCCGGCGATGTTAAACCACGCGTACAGGCACGGCACGATGATCAGGCCCATCACGACGACCAAGCCGATCACGGAGCGAGACACATTTTGGACATCGCGCTTAAACAGGTGCAGGATGTTTTTCATTTATGCCTCACCTCCTTTGGAGTGCTTGCCGAGCGGGGCGGTGTCCCCGTCGTTTCCGTTTACGTTGTCAACGCCGTCGGCATCTTGAACCTTGCGATGCGCACCGATATGCGGCAGACGGCTCGTGGGCTGTTCGCTGTCCTTGGTGCCCCGCTCGCTGGCGTTGAGACCAAACATGCGACGGGCGGCAGGGATGGCAGCCGTGTGCTCGCGCATCTCGCGGCGTAGGTCCTCGTCCGAAAGCGCCGAGATGCGCATCTGGGTATTGAGGCTCGCGCGGATATATTCGATATTGATAAGCCAGCCGCAGATGGCAATGACCGAGACAATCCAGATGACCAGCAGGATGATCTTGCCGTTATTGTCGATATCGAGCACCGTCGAAAGCACAAAGAGCAGAACCTGCACGCCTACCACAGCGGCAAAACCGCCCTTGATGTAGTAGGGGTAGCGATGCTCAAACGCCACGGCATGGTCGAGCACCTCGCGACGGTACGAATCGGAATCGAGCACGACGCGCATGGCCGTGCGCAGCGAATAGCGCTGGCGCGGCAGGTCGTTGGACTCGCAGATCATGAGGCCCGTCGTGGAAAGCTGCTTATCAAAGAGCAGGTTGAGGTTGAGCAGCAGCGGGCGCAGCTGCAGACCGATAAAGAGCGCGATGATAAGGAACACGCCCAGGATGCACAGGTTAAACAGGTAGTTGAACGAGTACATGCCACCGACGGTCTCGCGCAGCAGGTTGATGCCATAGGTGAAGGGCAGCAGCGGATGCAGCCATTGGAAGAAGCCGGGCATCATCTCGATGGGATACATGCCCGACGAGCCGGGAATCTGCACAATGACGAGGATGACGCCAATTGCCTTACCGATATGCTTAAACGTGGTGGACAACGCATAGATGATGTTGACGTAGGTGAACGAGATAGCGATGCCGCCCAGCACAAAGAGCAGCGGATTGACGCACTGAACGCCAATGACCAGATCGCCCACCGTAACGATAATGGCCTGGAACGCGCCCAGGATCACCAGCAGCAACCAGCGGCCAAAGTAGCCCTGACGCGCCGTAAAGCTACCGATGCCCTCGCGGTCGACCTCGAGTTTGTAGATAGCGATGAGCACATAGCCGCCTACCCACAGCGCCAGATTGGTGTAGAAGGGCGCGATGCCCGAGCCAAAGCTCTTGACCGGATAGATGGACTTGGACGTCAGCTCAACCGGAGATGCCATGAAATCTGCCACGTCATCGACGTCGACGTCCATGAGGTCGGCTAACTCGCCCATAGACTCAGAGGTCTGCAGCGCCGCAATGTCATTGGCGGCGGTCGCGAGCTTGTCCTGAACCTTGGCAAGGGAGGTGTCAGTTTGAGACAGCGTGGTCTTTGCCTGCTTGAGCGTGGCGTCGAGCTGCGCCAGCGTGCCGCGCGCGCTCGCTATCGTGGGGGTCATACCCGACACAATGCCGGTCAAATCGCCCGAAACGGCGGCAAAGGAGTCAAGCGCGCCCGAAGCCTTCGGCAGTGCGTTCTGCCCCAGATCGGTCTGAACCTGACCGAGGTTAGCCGTACCGGTCTGAATTGCCGCGTTAAGCGCGTTGCTCGCGTTCGAGATTGCCGTAGCGTCGTTTGCCATGGCGCTCGACTGTGCAGAAAGGCCATCCTTAATGCTCTGCAGCTTCTGGTTTTGCTCGCGAAGCGAATTGATGGTCGACGCGATGAGCGCGTCGGCGTTCTCCGATCCCGTCGACGTATCGTTAGCGAGAATCTGCAGGCGCTCGATGACAGCGCTGTTGTGGTCAATCGTCGCCTGAAGGGATTCGAGCGAGTTGTCGATTCGAGTGGTCGTGGACGTAACCGTACCGGTAAGTCTGCCAATCGCGGCGTTCGCAGAAGCCGATGTCTTACTCAGCACGATGCTGCCCTCCGAAAGTGCCTTGGAGAGCGAGGTGATGGACTTGCCAGCCGTGGTGCGAGCTTCGCCCAGCAGATCATTACCCTGAGCGATTGCCTGCGTTAGCGAAGGCGCCTGTCCCTGCAGGCCCGCCAGCGCAGCATCGGCCGAAGCAATCGAGTTACTTGTCTTGTCGATGGCGGTGTTCATGTCGCCGATGGAATCACGTACTTCGCCCAGGGTATCAGACGCCTCGGACACCGAGCCCGCCAGCGAATCCTGGGTCTGGGTTGCCTTGTCTTTAAGGTCAATGCCAGCATCTTTGGCAATGCCCGCGACGGTCTCGCCCACCGTGGAGACAAATTCCGAGTTGATCTGCTCCTCGATGGTGTTGGCACCGGTATCGGTGACCTTGGGCGCAATGGCGCTCTTTTTTTCGTTGACGTAATAGGTGAGCTTCGGCTGATGGTAATTGCCGTCGAGCATCGAGACGAGATTGTCGGAGAAGTTCTTGGGGATTACGATCGCAGCGTAGTATTCCCCGCTCTCGACGCCCTCTTTGGCATCTGCCGCCGAGTCGACAAAGGTCCAGCCAAGCTGGTCGTTCTCCTTGAGCCGGTCGACCACCTTATCGCCTGCGTTCAGCTCGCCCACCAGGTCGTTCTGGGTGCCCTGATCGTTGTTGGCGATGGCGATTTTAATGCCCTGGGTATTTCCGTACGGATCCCAGTTGGCAACGATGTTGTACCAGGCATACAGCGAGGGGATAACGCACACGCCAAGGGTAACCACCAAGGCGACGGGGTTCACAAGCAGTCGCTTAATGTCGCGCTTAAATATCGCAAAGGAGACCTTTGCATCGGATAGTTTGCTGCCGAGACTCACGCTTGGACCATCCATCCTGTCGTTGAATCAAATCGTACTATCAAAACCATTGTACGTAGGCGCTTTAGCGTCTCGAAGCACAATGGTATTGAGTTTTGCGGGTAGCAATATACTACGAAGATGAGTTAGTGTACAGTTGTACAGTATCTTTAATATCAGCAGGTCACAAAACCACAGCCCGCACAAATTAGCAGTCCGGATAAATAGTCATTGGGTGTTCCTATAGTTTTGTCAACCGTCGGAGCTACTCCCGGTAGGGCACCCGGTCGCGCATCACGGCGTATATCGCCCTGAGCCGCTTCCTCGCGACGGCCTTGAGCGCCCGCCCGTGCCCCATGCCCCGCGCCCTGCAGGCCCGGTAGTACTCGCCGTAGCGCCCCGAGGACCTCACCAGGCTGTTGCACGAGAAGATCAGCAGGGACTTGAGCCTCGCGTCGCCGCGCCTGGACGCCCTGACCGACCTCACCGACGTTCCGGAGCTCCTCACCCTCGGGGCTATGCCGCGGTACGAGGCCAGGTGGTCGTGGTCCGGGAACCTCCCGATGTCGACCGACACCGCGAGCTGCGCCGCGGTCCTCGGGCCGATGCCGGGCACGGTGAGCAGGCACGCGTAGGTCTCGTCGCCCTCGAGCAGCCCCGCC
>ERZ773158.3218-NODE-3218-length-10588-cov-4.300959_pt1 | contig 10588 bp, 8 predicted proteins | sample MGYA00511918_ERZ773158 | MGnify/ENA primary metagenome ERZ773158 (study PRJEB29015, sample SAMEA2737876) | human gut metagenome | biome: human gut; feature: human-associated habitat; material: faeces | place: China | collected 2012 ... | reverse complement strand
AATCCGGAAGGAAGAAATCTAGACGGTGGATATAAGATTACTGTTGAGGATATCATGGAAAGGCTTTCAAAACATCCGGACTTGGTGGGGGTTACGATTAGCGGAGGGGAACCATTTCTACAGTTTGACGAATTACAGAAGCTGATACAGAGGATCAAACAGGAAACAATGTTGGATATTATGTTATATTCCGGATATACGTTGGAACATTTAAAACAAATGATTCCGGACAGTATGAAGTTTTTTGAAAATATAGATATCTTTGTTGATGGGGAATATATACAGGAAAAAAACGAAAATGAGATGTACCGGGGATCAAGTAACCAAAAAATATATTTTTTTACGGACAGGTATAAAGCCTGGCAGGAAAAAATAATGCAGTCGAAGTCAAGAAACTTTTCCTTTGAGGTGAAAGAAAACGGAGAGGTATTATTTGTTGGGATTCCACCAAAGGGATTTTATGAGAAATTTTTAGAAAAAATAGGAGGGTACAACGATGAGCGGAAGAAAAGCATCTGAAGTAAATGCATTACTTCACAATGGAGAAAAAACAAGAAGTGCTTCCATGGATGTTCTTGAAAATCTGTGCAGGGAAGCAGAGCGTGAAACGGAGAAATGTGCAAAAAAAGTAAAAGAAGTTGAGCAAAAGATTGCAAATACGTCGTTTGAAATTTCTGAGGGATGTAAAAAGGAATTTCCGGAAGCTGCTCAAAAACTTCAAAAGGAAATAGAGACTTTTAAAAAGGACCGATCAATTCAAAATGTGAAGTATCGAAACGAAGAGTATGATAATATCATGAGTAAGTATAAGGAAGTTGATCGAAAAGCAGACAAGGTCAGAAGTGATCTCCAGAAGAAAATCAAAAGTCAGCCATATAGTGATGCATGGTATTGCGACAGCGAATACAGTGCTGCAAGAAATGTACAGGCAGAGTATAAAGTGCTTTCTAAGGAAGTGCAGGAGTTAGGCGGCAAGAATGCGAAAGCTTCTCTGCAGGCGAAGGCATGTATGGCAGCTTTGGAAAAAAGAACCAGCATGTGTGGTGATTTACAGAAAGCAATCTCTGATCTGGAGAGAAAAGCAAAGCAGATTATTGAATTACGTCTGAAAGCATCCGTAGCCAAAGAGGCGATTCAGAAGCAGTTTGATGAGATTGATTCAAAGATTGCAGTGAAATTTTTGAATGAGAAATATGTAGCATTGAAGAAAGAGGTCGAAAAGACCAGAGCGTTAGGTGATACAGAAATTGTGAACGCATGCAACCATGTGATTGGAAATATTTCGGAGTTTCAAAATGAACTGAGTGTTGTTTACGGTCAGTATTTACAGAGAAAAAGTGAGTTAGAGACAGCACTTGAAGCAATGAGGGACCGTGTTACAAGAGGTGTTTATTCCAATCCGGAGGATGAATTTAAGGACGTGCAGTGTAAAAGAAATTCCCTGTTGGAATTTTTAGATAAGTATGGGGATGAAGGAGAATATGTTCCGGAGATCGAAGCGGCATTAAAAGCTATTCAAAAAGATATCGAAAAGGATGCTTTTGAACAGGCAGACAGTAAGATCAATAAGCTTGAAAATATGATTACTGAGGCTTCCGGTGTGGCAGCAGTGATGCATGAAAATAAAATGAAAACCATCAATAATATGCTCACCATTCAGGATGTTATGCTGGATCTTAATTATGATGTAATGGTCACAGAAAACAGCAATAGTAAAGATGGATATTGTATTGAATGTACTGCAGGAGATGAATGTATTACGTTTGATCGTGTGACAGTGGTGGAGGATGGAAAAGCAATCATTGACATTGACCATAAAGAATCAACCAAGGGAACATGTAAAGCAAGCTGGGTTCAGATCCGGGAAAAATTATCAGAGGAAGGATTGTTCCTGGAGGATATTACCAAGAACGGAAAATCGATTTTTGAACCATCGTCTAAGTCAGAAAGTGCGAGTGTGCCTGCGGAAGGTGTTAGAAGTAATCAGTAGAGGAGAGAAGAATTATGGGATACAACAAAGAGTATAATGCAGATCAGGTTTTGGAAATTTTGAAGATGGATGATCCGGTCAGTGAATTTGAAAAAAGTATGGATAATATGTCGGCATTTCTGTCATATGCATCTGCAGAAAATGCGCATATTATTGCTGATAAGATTCGGGAAGAACATGAAAAGGACTGGAAAATTTATATTAAAGGTGTAATAAAAATGTATCCGTTATCGGATCAGATATTATCCAGTTTTACGGAACATTATCGTGTTTCCGATATGAAAGAGGATATTATTAATTGGTTTGATACATCAGAAGTGATTATGGAGACTGTTAATAAACTGACATCTGTGCTTGCGGAGATTAATGATTTTGAAAAGGAAAAATCTGAGCTGGAAGAACAGATGGCGGAATTAACCGAGAAGATGGCACGATTGGAAACCTCGAGAAAAACCTTGCATGAAAAGGAAGAAAAATGTCGTGAATCTAAGGGGATATGTGAGGACTTGGAACGAAAGATAAAAACTCTAAATGAGCAATTAGAGGAATATTCAGATGATTCTATTGATAGAAAAACGAGAGAAGTGGAAAAACTGATAAATCAGAAGGACAAACAGCAGAAAAAATATAATGAGACATTGTCAAAATACAATAAGGAATTAGAAAAATACGAAGGATCAGACAGTGATTTTGATAAAGCGATGGATGCATTTGGAAAGCTTGTAAAAGTATTACCGAAAGATGAGGCGGATAATTGATGGATAATAGAGTGATTGATTGTTTAAAGAAGGGATTGGACAAGGGAGAAAATGCATATTTCTTTTATGGTGATTACATCCATGACTGGTATATGTATGATCTTTATCATGGAATCTGTGATATGAAGAATACTTTGAAACGGTATTTTTTAGAAAATGATTTATATAGTCATAAAATACCAAGACCAAATTATTTAATAGATACATTTTTGAAGCATTTCATAAAGAAAAATCACAACTGAGAGAATGCAGTAACAGTCTGTTTCAAGGAACGGTTAATAAGCAAAGTGCGTCAAATGGAATGTCCAGAAATAATCGTTCGAAAGCGAACGGAACGCATAATCAGGAAAATGATAAAAACCAGAAGGAAGCAAGGGATGCGATAGACCAATCAGGAGCAGCCGGTCATAAAAGTGCATTTCAGAAGGCTGTAAAATATTGTGAAGAGCATCAGAACGAAAAGTTGATCTTTTTCTTTGAAGATTATGAATGGACAACGGGAATGTATCGATCATCGAACGATGAATTTCTTGGTTATATTGAAGATGTGAAAAAGTTAATTTCACTTAAAAATGTGTATGTAGTCATTAGTATTGAAGAAATTCAGATGTTGAAAAAGTACAATTTTATCATTGATGGAGAAAACGCTGTGATGATTGGTTCTCCTGCGGTTGAGGAAGTTTTTTCAACATATTTGAGATTGTATATACGAAAATATCAAAGCAGCACAGATAAAAGAAGGAAAGTGCATGCGTTAAATCTGGATTTCTTTAAAGAATTAACAGCTGTATCAGAGGCTGTTTCAGCAGGCGAGAAATCATTGAAGGACGCGGTTCGAATATTCGAACGTGTTATGCAGGAAAACAATGGGGTACTCGATCAGAAGGATTTCATGAGTTCTCTGGACAAGATTGTAGAAGAAAAAGTTTATCTGGATGATGTAATATTAAACGAGAATCTGAAAGAGGATGTTGTAACCAGAGTTGATAAATTTCTGACAGCTAAAAATGTTTCTGAGGTGACGAAGGGAATGATATTAACGGGACCTCCGGGAACCGGTAAAACATATTTGGTAAAGGCGCTTGCCAATGAGAAAAACTGCTATTTTATGAGTGCATCTCTGGCAGATTTAAAAGCGGAATATGTAGGTCAGTCTGCACCGAAAATCAAACGTTTATTCCAGAAAGCAAGGGCAAATGCACCGACGATTCTGTTTATTGATGAGGCGGATACGGTATTTCCGGGAAGAGATCTTACGAGTGGGGATACGGACAGCTTTACTAAAGACATGGTTAACCAATTTCTGGTGGAAATGGATGGTGTGCTGACCGGTGAAAGCAGAGTGTTTGTTGTTGCGGCAACAAATCGCGTAAATGTACTTGACAATGCGATCAAAAGCCGCCTTGGTAAGCCGATTGTTATACCGCTTCCGGATAAGGCACAGAGAAAAGCGTTGTTTACCAAACTGCTCCAAAAAGAAAATATGAATTTTAAATCTTTCCATTTTAGTGATGAGTTTCTGGATAAAACAAATCACATGTCCGGGCGTGATATTAAGGATTTTGTAGATAATATGCGTAAGGAAGCGCAGAAGCAGACAAGAAATATCAGTGATTATAAAACAGAAGCAGAAACAAAAAAACTGTTTTATGATTGTCTTCGATTATTTGAAGAGGATTTGGTAAGAAAACTGGAAAGCAGTTTGGATATTACGATAAATCGTCCATCGGATAAGGTGAGGTATAATGATATTATAGGGTGTGAAGAGATTAAGAGAGCGATTGATCGTCAGGTGGAAATGTTCGATTTCCGTGCCAGAAGAAGAGCGGATGAGTATGACATCAAAATGAAGCGGGGAATTTTAGTATATGGACCGCCGGGAAATGGTAAGTCACAGTTGGCGCAGGCAGCAGCCAATGAGCACGGATTATATTTTATGAAGATTACCAGTGACACATTTACAAAGGTTAGTCTTAGTGAACAGAACAAGACGTTGGTGAAGATTTTTAACAGTGCATTACAGCTTTCTGAAATGTGTGGAGAAGAAATTAAGGGCGTATTGTTATTCTTTGATGAATTTGATGCACTTGCTTCCGGGGAGTTATTGGATCCAAGAGTAAGAGGAACTATGCTGACTCAGCTGGATGATCAGGATACCTTGCGGAATCCGAATACAAAAGTTTTGTTCATGGCGGCAACAAATTATTATGAGAAATTGGATGAAGCAATGATTCGTGCCGGGCGAATTGATGAAAAATTGGAAATGAGAGATCCGAGTCCGGAAAATGGTACACAGATGTTGATTCAATTTTGCAGTCAGAATCCGAAGGTGGAACCACTGGATGAAGAAATTGCAAAGTCGGCATATGATAATTATGCAAATAACATGAAAGAGGTTAAGATTAGACGATTTGTAGCATCCCAGAAGATTATTTTGAGCCTGACCGGATATGATGATCAAAAGCTGGAAAAAGCAGCTGAGCTTAGATTCGAGAACGAACGTCCATCGGGAGCTGATCTGAGAAACTATGCAAATAATCTGATCTCTACAGCATACTACCGTAACAGTTTTACGAAAGACATGAAGCTTCATATTACGAAAGACGTAGTAAAGGATGTAATAGCTACATATTATGATAAGGTGAGTCATGAAGAATAAAAAACAATTATATGAGTTGACAGACAGGGATCTGCCAACAGATTTTGAAGAATATCTGCAGGGCAAAAAAGAGATGCTCAAACAGGAAAAAAAGGACTATAAGAAAAGAACAGTCCAACAGAAAAAGCAGTACTTATCTTTTGGACAAGAATATAGGAATTTCATTGTAGCAATTGCTATCGTTTTGTTGTGCGTATGTGCAGGAATTGTATGGCGTGTACAAAAGAATCATTTTATTGTTGCAGATACGGGAACTCCTCAACCGGCAGTCACAAAATTGGTTGAAAAGAATAATAAGATGATTAAAGATGATCAGCAGAAAAAGGCATCCGGTACGGTGAAGAAGAAAACAAAGAAGCATGTTGCCTGGAAGGTTGGAGATGTTGTATATTATTCTGGTACAGTGCAATACAAAGCCAGCCAGAAGGGAGCCAAAAAGGAAAAATGTTCTGCTGGAAAAGCAAAAATAACCAAGATAAATAAGAATGGTACACATCAGTATCATATTAAAAGTGTCCGTTCTGAGGATAATATTTATGGATGGGTTGATGGCAGAAGTTTAAAACGCGTAAAATGATAGTGTATATGCGAGTTGTATGGGAGGTGTTATAATGAATTATTCATTTATCAAACCAATCCTTTGCCCGTACTGCCACAAGCCTTATCAGACTGACTTCTGGGGGCGGTGTGTACATTGCAAAAGATTGCTGTTACCAGTGAAATACTAAGGAGTGAACAACATGGTTACATTTATTCCCCCATACATGGGTGAGGAGATCAAAAGTAATGCGGAGAGGAAAATGTACGATGTCCTTCAGGAGATGGATTTGAAGAATGCGTATGTTTTGCATTCGCTGGGACTTCCGAGACACCGTTCTAAGATTTATGGCGAGATCGATTTTGTGGTGGTCTGCGAGAGGGGCGTTGCCTGTCTGGAGATTAAGGGCGGTCGTGTGGAATGCCGGGATGGTCAGTGGACGTTTATTGACCGGTATGGGACGGAGCGGCAGAAGCCGGAGGGACCGTTTGCGCAGGTGACCGGCAATATGTTTAGTCTGCGGGATGTGCTTAAGAAGCATTTTGACCGGAATCCACATATGAAGAATCTGCTGATGGCAAGTGGCGTGGTATTTCCGGATATTACGTTTTATTCGGATTCGCAGGAGATTATACCGGAGATTGTGTATGACCGGAGTACGGAGGATATTTCTTCGTATATGAATGCAGTGTTTGATTATTGGCAGGCAAGGCAGCACAGAGAGCCGAGCAAACTGTCTCCTTCGGATATCCGCGAGATCGTTCAGTTTCTGCGGGCGGATTTCTGTTTTATTCCATCGCTCAATGACCGGCTGGAACAGGTGGAGAAGCATCTGGTGCGGCTGACGGCAGAGCAGGCGCAGCTGATGGATGCGCTTGGAATGAATGATCATCTGATCGTGGAGGGAGGAGCCGGAACCGGCAAAACGCTGCTTGCGGCAGAGTATGCGAGAAAGCAGGTGGAGCAGGGACGTAAGGTGCTTTATCTTACATACAATAAAAATCTCGCACATCATGTGGTTCATGCATTGCCGGAGACGGATTTATTGAAGGTTGTGAATATTCACGCGCTTTTCGGAGAATATGTGCCGGTGGATGTTCCGATGATGAAGGAGGATCCACAGCGGTATTTTGCGGAAATTCTGCCGGAGGTTTTCTACGATCATATCAGTAATCTGGAGCAGGAAAGTCTTGAAAAGCTGCAGTATGATCTGCTGGTCATGGATGAGGGACAGGATATTTTGAAACCGATCTATCTGTATTCGCTGGACTGTCTGTTGAGGGGCGGTCTGGAGAAGGGCAGATGGGTTGTCTTTTACGATGAGAAGCAGAATATTTATAATCCGGAGTATCAAGATGGCATGGATATTCTTCAGTCGTATGCACATACAAGCTTCCGGTTGTTTGTGAACTGCCGGAACACGGTTCAGATCGGTACCTACAGTGCGAAGGCGAGTGGTGTGGCGTTTGGCGGCTTCCTGCGGGAAAACGGGGAGGAGGTCGGCAGGATTTCCTATGCCGATGACCATGATTTTGCAGGAAAGATCAAGGAGTTGCTGAAAACGCTCCGGGGAGGCGGCGTTTCGATGGGAGACGTTACATTCCTGTCGCCGAAACGGTATCAGAATTCCAAGCTGTCACAGGCCGGTGTTACTGTCAATGAATTAAAGGATGGCTTTGTCCCGGATGAGAAGCGCCCGGTTTATGCGACGATACAGGGCTTTAAGGGACTGGATGCCAAGGTGGTGATCCTTTGTGATGTGGATGCACTGCGCCGGGAGAAGTTTTCGCAGTATATGTATATTGCGGGGACGAGGGCGCGGACACTGCTTTACATTGTAGGTTCGCAGGATTTCTGGAAGGAACATGAAAACGCCTGAGGGGGACATTTATAGGAGAGAGTCTTGATGTGATCTGGCATACTGCCACTTGGAAAACTGCAATTTGATGGGGATGCAGTTTCTTAAGCGGCATTTTCTTGTGAACTATTGTAAAAGGTCAAAGTGGTTGTTATACTTGGCAATAGAAATGAGTATAATAGAACTGAATTTTCGGAATTGCGGATATCATTGGTGGTGATGTTTGGCAGTGGGATATATTTGTCTAGTGGAGAGAGAAGTTTGCTTTACAATTAAGAATGAATGTATTATACTGCAAATATGGAGAGAGGCCAGCGGAAGCAAAGTAAAGATGAACGGGACAGCTCATCTTCCCTATTGGGGGACATGAAACATACCATAAAAGATTCTCTGTTGTACAGAGCGCTGTCCGAAATTGTTTGTTAGAGGTATCTGTTAATACGGATACCTCTTTTTTTAGAGGATGATAGCATATGTTTACAAAAGAAGCGTTACTGTCCTGTTCAACAGCACCAAATATTAATAGCATTTCATTGGAACTATATAAAGAATTCTCGGAAGAGTATCTAATTCCAAATATATTTCATTATGATTTTCTGGATGGAGACTCTATAGATATCGAGTTTACGGAATGGGGCATATATCATATGCTGTCTATTCAACATATTGACAGACGGGTGAAAAAGACAAGATTCTTTTCGGAAATAGAAAAGGGATTATCTTTCGATACGTTCCGAAAGGACCGAAAAAAGAATCAGAGATTTAAGAAAGAAAAAAAGAGAATTACAATGTTTGCATGTGTATATTATGTTCTGTTAAATGGAACCATATTTTATTTACCCAATAAGAGAGTTCGTAATACAGCGGAAGTAGAAATGGATTATATTGTATATCAGAAGCTGGAGAATATATCACCGCATGGAATAACCTATAATGGTATTAATGTAGGAATACGTAAATGTGAAGAGGTATATGTGCCATTAACGATTTTGGTGTCTCCTAATTCGAATGTGGAGGAATACATTACGGATGAACAATTAAAAATCGTAAAATCCGTGTATGTGACAAATAGATATGGGACGGTTATTGAAGAAAAACATTACAATGCCACCTTAAAAATCTCCCCCGTCCCTGTTTTGTGAACAGAACCCGGAGGAGAGAGCTTTTCCGTGAATGAAATCCACGGGAATATATTACTGGATTGCCGCACTGCACAGGGTATTCAGATAATCGGTCAGTGTTTCCTCATCGGCTTTGGCACGGAAGTTATCGCCAAGCTGCTGCAGAAGCTCTTCAATTTCGCGACAGTAGGACCGGTACTCGTCATGTGCGGCTTTGAAGAAGGTGTGGGCGTGTTCGTTAAGATCGCCTTCCATCTCGCTGATCGGTGTGTGGATATCGGAGATGGTGTACTGGATGCTGCCGCTCATCAGTGTTTCCAGAGATCGCCAAAAACCACCTTCCATCACACGGTAATCGTGTTCTTCAATCTCAACCTGATCCAGGAAGTACTGGAACCGGTACATGGCATAGTAGTCGGTGTTGTCAGACAGCTCGGTCTGGAACAGTTCCAGCAGATTTTTGGTGCTGTGGGTGATCTTGTCTTTGAGCGTCCGGAAGCAGTCTGATTTCCGGTGAAGCTCGTACAGTTTTTGGAGTGCATCCATGATCTGCGGTGCGAAAAGCTCCTGGATGTATGTCCCATAATATGTTGCGGCATATTTTGCAATGCATTTGGAATTGCCCGGAGTGACATAGGCGGAGGCTGTGTTGTATGCTTTTTCGAGTGCTGCCTTTTTGGCAGCAGCGCATTCGGAGCGGCTGTTATAAAATTTTCCCATGACAGATGCGTTGAATGGGAGAGAGTAAACCTCGTAGATTCGGTTCGCTTTCAGTGTATTATGAAACAGCGTGGCGAGAGCGGAATGGGACTCGTGAAAACTGTCATATCCGTTGGCGGCGGCTGCCTGACTGGCGGCAAGGCTTGTGTCCGGATCCTGTGTGACCGGCAGAGTGATGTTTGTCACGGTGATGCCTGCTTTGGAATACTGCTCATTGGTAAATGGATTGTCGATCTGCACATCGCCAATGCCAATATATTCATGTCCGGGCTTTGAGATCGGAATCGAGAAGCTGTTACTGCAAAGATAGATCTGCGGCTCATCGGCATCAATGAGAGAGGCAAGCTCTTCCTGATTGATTGCAATGATGTCCAGTTTTTTGAGAAGTGACTGATCGGCACCGGTATCCTTAAGAACCTTCTGCAGTGTTTCCTCTTTGGCTTTTAAGATGTTCCGGTCTTCGGCAGACATTTCGATGTGATCCGGATAATTGACATCAAAGATGCCACAGAGCTTCCGGAAGCAGTTTTTGTCGGCAGGATCAAGTGCGCGTAAGCGGTCAGCCTGCGTTTCGTAATAATGCTGGCAGAGCCAGGTAAGAAGTCTGCCGTCCGAATAGAAGGACAGGATCTCGTTCCGGTTGAAATGCTCGCGCAGTTCATTTAAGGAATGGATCGTCGTCCCCTCGAGTGTCAGAATGACTTTTTCTTCCGTGGTGGCAGTGCTTTGTGTGAGGACAGGATTTAATAATTGATTGATCATAGTAGGTTCTCCTTTCAGTAATCGGCTTTTGTTTTGAAAAAGCCGGCATGTTTTGTTGGTTGGTAGCTGTATCATAGGATTTCATCATGACAAAATGTGTCAGCCTCAAAAGAATTTTTAAAGAATAACTAAGACTTCCCATACCTCAAATTGATGTATGCCCATAATATTTCTTATGTCCG